>Ga0307374_10005793_pt1 | contig 19790 bp, 14 predicted proteins | sample OX3MG_FD_202532 | JGI IMG/M metagenome (GOLD analysis project Ga0307374, IMG submission 202532) | Soil microbial communities from Risofladan, Vaasa, Finland - OX-3 | ecosystem: Environmental > Terrestrial > Soil > Coastal area > Acid sulfate soil | place: Finland: Risofladan, Vaasa | collected...
CAGGATCAATCCGTAGGCGACAACCACGGCGGCATCGGCGCCGTGCGCGCGTATCGCCTCGACGGCGTTAGGCTCTTTCAGTGTTGCCGGGGTGAAAACCGGAATCTTGAACCGCTCGGCCTCGCGGGCGATCGGACTATTGCTGAGGGCCATGCCGCGGCCGGCCGGCTGCGGTGCGCGGGTATAGACGGCGAGAACCTGATGTCCGGAACCGACGATCTCAAGGAATGTCGGCACCGCAAAGTCCGGCGTACCCATGAAGACAAGGCGGAGCGCCACTCACGCCTCCACTTTTTTCGTCGCCGTCTTTGCCGCTTTGGTGAATTTCTTGATGACGCGGTCGCGTTTGAGCTTGGAGATGTGGTCGATGAACAGCACCCCGTTGGTGTGGTCGATCTCGTGCTGGAGGCAGGTCGCAAATATGCCTTTGGCCGAAATCTCATGGGTCTTGCCGTCGAGGTCGAGGTATTTGATTTTCACCTCGGTCGGCCGCTCGACCTCCTCGTAATATTCCGGAATCGACAGACAGCCTTCCTCGTGAGCCGATTGTTCGTCCGACGCCCAGGTGATTTCCGGGTTGATGAAGACTTGCCGCTTCTGGGTGTCGTCTTTCTTCGACAAGTCCATCACCACGACACGCTTGTCGACGCCGACCTGGATGCCGGCAAGCCCGATGCCGGGCGCGGCGTACATGGTCTCGAACATGTCGGCGACCAAAGCGCGAATGCCGGCATCGATCTTCTTCACCGGCTCGGAGACAAGCCGCAGCCTTTTGTCCGGCAGTTTGAGGATCTCGCGCACAGTCATGGGTCACCAGTCATGCGCCGCGATGTAAGCGGTGCATAAAGCGCGGTCAATCTAGTGGTCCAATTCTAACATTCGCATGCGTATTCGGCACCCTCTCGTGCGAATGTTAGAATCAAAAGGACCACAGCAATATGAGTCCTAGTGGAGCTTTGGATTTGACATTCGCTTCACGAGTCTGCCGCCAGGTGGGTAGCGAATGTTAAATCCGCTCCGCTAGGCGGTCGGTTGCGCGGGCCCGGCAAATCGGGGTATTGATGTTCACTTTTCGTTCTATAAGCTCGGTTAGGCAACGAATCGCGTACAAACGACCGTGACCGAAAGCTCGCCAATGGTTGCCGTTTTGGCTGTCCTCATCATTGTCGCCACTGCTGCGCTGGCGGCACTGGCCGTCATGCTATGGCGCGCGCGCAAACCGGCGACCGGGGAGGACGCCGTCCTCACCGAGCTGCGGCGCACCCAGGGTGAGGCGGCAACCCGTCTCGAGGCGATGATCGGTTTGCTCGCCAAGGGCCAATCCCAGCTCGCCCATACCGTCAATGAGCGGCTCGATTCGGTCTCGCATCGGCTCGGCGATTCGCTCGAGCAGACCCGGCAGAAGACCGCCGAGAACATGCAAAAGCTGCACGAACGGCTTGCCGTTATCGACAGCGCGCAAAAGAACATCACCGCGCTTGCCACCCAGGTGACGTCGCTCCAGGGCGTGCTCGCCAACAAGCAGGAGCGCGGCGCCTTCGGTCAGGGCCGAATGGAACTGATCGTGAGCGACGGCCTGCCGAAGGGCTGTTACGAATTCCAGTACACGCTGTCGAACAAGACGCGGCCGGATTGCGCGCTATTCATGGCCGGCCAGCGGCCGCTGGTTGTCGATGCGAAGTTTCCGCTGGAAGCGGTCACCGCTTTCAAGGAGGCCAAGAGCGAGGACGAGCGGCGGCAGGCCGCCGCGCGCGTCCGCCAGGACGTAACCAGGCACGTCAGCGACATTGCGCAGAAATATCTCATTCCCGGCGAGACGCAGGACATCGCGCTGATGTTCGTGCCGTCGGAATCGCTCTATGCCGACTTGCACGACGGATTCGACGATCTCGTGCAGAAGGCATTCCGCGCCAAGGTGGTGATCGTGTCGCCGTCGCTGTTGATGGTAGCCGTTCATTTGATCCAGCAGATGCGCAAGGAAGAACGGATGCGCGAAGCCGCCGGCCAGATCCAGGCCGAGGTCGGCCGCCTGATCGACGATGTCGTGCGCATGCACGAGCGCGTCCTGAAATTACAACAGCACTACACTCAGGTCGGCGAAGACGTCCGGCAGATCGTGATCTCGGCCGAGAAAGTGGAGAAGCGCGGCGCCCGGATCACCGATGTCGAGTTCATCGACGACGGGCCGCAGCCCGACGTCGTCGCCACCCCGCTGCTGCGCAAGCTGGAAGCGGGCGAGTGACTTGATTGGCCTCTCCGGCCGGGGGAGGGTGCCCGTCGCATGACTGGGACGACCGACAAAACTCCACGCGCCTCCTTCACCCAGACGCTCGCCGTTTATTTGCAGCGGCGCGTGCTGGTGGTCATGTTTCTCGGCTTTTCCTCCGGCTTGCCGCTGGCGCTGTCGGGCTCGACGTTGCTGGTGTGGATGCGCGAGGCCGGAGTCAATCTGGGCACCATCGGCCTGTTTGCCCTGGTGGGTACGCCTTATACCGTCAAGTTCCTGTGGGCGCCGCTGATCGATGCGCTCGACGTTCCGGTGCTCTCGCGGCTGCTCGGCCGCAGGCGCGGCTGGCTCCTGCTTGCGCAACTTCTGCTGATCGCGGCGATCCTGTTTCTCGGCGCCTGCGATCCGTCGGTTTCGCCGCTTTTGGTCGCCGTCGGTGCGCTGCTTGTCGCCACCGCTTCGGCTACGCAGGACATCGTTGTCGACGCGTTTCGCGTCGAAAGCCTCGACGAGAGCGAGCAGGCGGCCGGCATGGCCTCATACGTCGCCGCCTACCGCATCGGCATGTTGGCATCGACCGCCGGCGCGCTGTTTCTGGTGAGCGGTCTGCAAGGTTTCGGCCTGACGTATCACCGCGCCTGGACCGTCGGCTACGCCTTGACGGGAATGCTGGTGCTGATCGGCGTCGCCACCACTTTGTTCGCCACCGAACCGCAGAAGTCGCGTGCCGCGAATGCGGCGCATGCCGGCGCGACCACGTTGCAGCGGGTCGTTGATGCCGCGGTCGGCGCGTTCTCTGAATTTTTGTCGCGCGACCTTGCCTTCGCCGCGCTCGCCTTTGTCGTCCTGTTCAAATTCACCGACGCATTGTCGGGCGCGATGACGGCGCCGTTCGTGATCGATCTTGGCTTTTCGCGCAACGAATATGCGGCGATCATCAAAGGCGCCGGGCTTGCCGCGACGCTGGTCGGCGGATTTGCCGGCGGTTTTGTTGCACGCGGGTTTTCGCTGCCGGCAAGTCTTTGGCTTGGCGGCCTGTTGCAGGCGGTATCGAATCTTGCGTTTTCCTGGCAGGCGGTGCTCGGTCACAATGCGGCGTGGCTCACCTTCGCCATCGTTGCCGAGAACTTCACCAGCGCGATCGGGACCGTCATTTTCGTCGCTTACCTTTCGGCCTTGTGCCGCAATCCGCTGCACACCGCGACACAATATGCGCTGCTCACCGCACTCGCCGCGGTCGGGCGCACGTATTTGTCCTCGGGTGCGGGCTTTCTTGCCGCGGCAACCGGCTGGGTCTGGTTTTTCATCATTTGTGCGCTAGCCGGGTTGCCGTCGCTCGGCCTGCTGGCATGGCTGCAATGGCGTCGCCATTTCGACGGACTGACGTTGGGTCAGAAATAGCCACTGCGCCGAAATCCGGGCCTTTGGCTTTTGCGCTTTCCGCTCAAAGAGATATCGCGCATTTCCGGCCGGGCGCAAAAGGCTCGTAAAAAAGTCCTTTTGTAAGGATCGGATGGCTATATTCGACGTTGCGTTCTGTAGTGTCCCTCAAGCTCGGTCTCTTTGCGTTCCCATCATGGACTTGATTCTGGTCAAAATCTTCGCGACTGCGCTTGCACTGAGCGAAGTGCTGACCCAACCGCAGGCGGTAAAGACCCATTTCGACGCCGCGCAGGATCAGGCCGAGGTCGTGCAGATTCTGCGCAACGGCTGCGCGCATATGCGGCAGGCTTTCGACATCGAGTCGATCAATCTCGATAGCCTGATCGCCACCGCGCTCGACGACCCGAAGGCCGTCGGCGCCGACATCAAGGCCTTTCACGGCATCAATTTCGCCGATCTGAACACCGCGTATCACCGCTTCTGCAAGAACGAAACGGTCGACAAGCCGGTGGTCGATCTCGGGCAGGTGATCGAATTCTTCAACAACGCGGCTGCCGATCTGCCGGATCAAACGCGCCTGAAAGGCCGCAAACTGCCAAGCATGAGCGTCGTGCTCGACGGCACGGGAGCAAAATTCGCCGACATGTTCGAGCCCGGCAACCGCCGGGTCTGGGTGCCGCTCGCCGACATTCCAGACCACGTGCAAAAGGCTTTCGTCGCCGCCGAAGACCGCAGGTTCTTTGCGCATCATGGCGTCGATGAGCGCGGCATCATCCGCGCTTTCATCGGCAACCTCGCCGAACCGGGCCGGCCGCAAGGCGGCTCGACCATCACCCAACAGGTCGTGAAAAATCATCTGGTCGGCGAGGACGTCACTTATGAACGCAAGATCCGCGAAATGATCGTGGCGTCGCGGCTCGAAAGCACGCTGAGCAAGCAGGAGATTCTCGAGCTCTATCTCAACTCGGCATATCTCGGGCGCGGCTCGTGGGGCGTGGAGATGGCCGCCCGCAGCTACTTCGGCAAATCGGCGAAGGATCTTACGATCGGCGAAGGCGCCATGCTGGCCGGGCTGCTCAAGGGGCCGAGCTATTTCAATCCCGACCGCCATCCCGATCGCGCCAAGCAGAGGCTCGCTTACGTGCTCGGCCGCATGCAAGAGGACGGCGTGATTAACGGCGAGCAGAAGGACGCCGCTCTCGCCGCACCGCCGAAGCTCGTCACCTTTGAACGGCCGCATCGCGAGTCCGGCTTTTATTTTACCGATTATCTGGCTCGCGAAGCCAAGGCTGACGGCATCGATAGCCTGACCGCCGCGCCCTATACGGTGCATTCCACCATCAACGCGAGCCTGCAGCGGGAAACCGAGGCGGCATTGCAAGAAGGCTTGGCGCATTACGAGGTCGGCGCAGGCCGCATGGTCTTTCGCGGCGCCGAGGCGAGTATCGCCGACACGGTGCAGAAGATCGCCGCCGGCAAACCATCCAACGCTCCGCCGGCCGCAGCGGCCAACGTATCGCCGGCGATGCCGGCCTGGCAGCAGGCGCTGACGGCCATTCACCTGCCGCTCTACGACGTGCATTGGCAAACGGCGGTGGTTCTGGACAAGGGCGGCAAGCGCGGTGACGGCATCATCCACGTCGGGCTCGTCGACGGCCGCATCGTGCCGCTCAACGCGTGGACCGCGGAGAACAGGCGCAATCTCTCGATTTATGACGTGATTTACGTACGCGTCATGGAGGGCCGGGCCGACGGCAGGGCCGTGGCGAAAGGCAGAGGCGCTCCGGTCGTTGCGGCATCGGCGCAGCTGCGCGTACGCCCAACGGTGCAGGGCGCTGTGCTGGTTCTCGAGAACAAGACCGGGCGTATCCTTGCCATGGCCGGTGGGTTTTCTTATCCGCTCAGTCAGCTCAACCGGGTCTCGCAGACGCAGCGTCAGCCGGGCTCTGCAATCAAACCGCTGACCTATCTGACCGCGTTGCAATCGGGATTGCAGCCAAACACTTTGGTGCTCGACGAGCCGATTACATTGGCGCCGATCGGCAGCAGCGTCAGCGATAGCCGGAGTATTGTCGGACCCGACATCGGTCTGGTGCGCGAGCAAGATTATTGGACGCCGCGCAATGCCGGCAATTACTCCGGCGGTGTATTCACGTTGCGGCGCGGGTTGGAAAATTCGATCAACATCGTCACCGCGCGGCTTCTGGATGGTGGCATCAATGCCGATCCTGCGAAAAGCCTCGACAGCGTCTGTGCCACCGCCGTCGCGGCGAAAATCTACAAAGATTGTGTCCGCTATTATCCATTCGTGCTCGGCGCGCAGCCGGTGCGGATGATCGATCTTGCCGCTTTTTATGGGGCGGTCGCCAATGAAGGCGCGCTGCCGCAGCCGCATTCGGTTGAGTCGATCGAGGTCAACGGCCACTCCGTTTATCAATATCCCGACGCGCCGTTGCCTTTCGTCGGCGCCGCGGACCGTGCGTCGTTCTATCAGCTCAAAACCATCTTGCAGGGTGTGGTGGCGCGCGGCACGGCGCGCGCGATCGGCGCGTTGTCGCCTTATGTCGCAGGCAAGACCGGCACCACCGAGGATTCGGTCGACGGCTGGTTCGTCGGCTTTACCAATGACGTCACCGTGGCGGTCTGGGTCGGTTACGACAACGGCGACGGCAAGCGACGTTCGCTCGGTCCAAGCGCGACCGGGGCGCGGGTCGCATTGCCGATTTTCGAGCCGATCATGCACGCAATCTGGAGCGAGGGTATCGCGCCGAAAGCGTTGCTCAGCGGTCCCTCAAAGAAGGCGCAACGCCACCTGGTCGATCTTCCCATCGACTATATGAGCGGCGACCGTGTCTCCGCCGGCGGCTTTATGGAGCATTTCCGCCGCACTGCCGGCGGCCAGTTCGCCGATACGCAATACCAGCTTCTGTCCCACGAAGACGCTTCCGCCTCAAGCGAGTGGGGCAGCAGCAGTCAAGGTTATTGGCCGGGGCAGGGCGACGATCGATATGCCACCGGTCGCTCGTATTATCCGGCGCAAGGCTGGCAGCCGCCTCCGCCGCAGGCCGGCCCGCTTGAGCCGTTGCGTCAGCTGTTCTCGCCATTATTCGGGAATTCCGGCGATCCGACTGTTCACGCGCGCCGCGATCCGGACTATTTCTGGGGCGGCCGCCCCAACTAAAACCAGCGACCCAACGAGATTTACATGTGGCTTCGGCACGCGATCGCGGTTGTCGGCCTGCTCGGGTCGTTGTCCGTGGCTTGTGCGGACGACTTTCATATCGCGAACGCAACTTCGCCGAAAGATTGGGATCCGGCGCAACTTAAACCCGGCATCATCGTGTTCAGCGATGCGAAGAACGGCGCGGCGGCCGATGCGGATAGTCTGATAGCGTTTGCCGATTGGGCGCGCGACCATCCGGCGCAGAAGAAATTTCTTGCGTTGTTCCCCGACTATGCCGAACCGACCGTAACCAAGGTGGCAACTGTCGGCGCCGCTCCGGCGCCGGTCGTGGAAAAGCTGACCATATACGTGGCGCAGGCTCGCTTTCTTCTCGAGCGGCCGCCCGGCGCGCTGGACTTGGCGCGCTATGTGACCCTGCCGTTCCTCGAGAAAGTCGATCCGGCCGTCCAGCACAAAGAGATCGCGGCCGCCGACGTCAATCCATTGACCGACGTGCAGGGTACCGGCAACCAGAATCCGCAGCGAAAATGGTGCACCGGACGGACAGCGTTGGTCTGCACGCAGTCGAGCTATCGGCTTGAGGGTAAAATTCCGATCGGTATCATGTTGGTGAACAAGCTCCGCGACAGCGTAAAAAAGGCTTCCGACCATATCGATTTCGAGAGCGAATTTTCCCTGCTTGCGCCGCCCGATCTCGATCAAGCCGGATTGAAAGAACTGACCGGGCTCGACGCGCCGATCGTCGGCGCGCTCGTGCAAAACATTTTCTACGTCAACCAGATCATGAAGTTCGGCAAATTCTTCGCCGTATTCCAGGCCGATCCGGCTGACGCCGCGAAAACCGTGGTCACCGCGTACATGGTGCTGGCGATCGAGGAGAGCGTGCTCGACAAAAAAAAGGAGTATGAAAAAGTGCCGGTGCTGCGCAACTTGGTGCCGGAGCAGGTGCTGATGGGCAAGTCTTCGTTCAATTCGGGCAATTCAATCAGCGCCGGTCTGCCCAAATACGCGCGTAACGAAATCGCCACCGTTGCCGGTCTGCTGGCGCGCGGCCCCGGCCAATAGCCGCAGCAAGCGTTTGGACTATAATCGCAGCATGTCTGGAAGCTGGGAGTTTTGGATCGACCGTGGCGGCACCTTCACCGACGTGATCGGCCGGCGGCCGGACGGCAAGCTCGTTACCCACAAATTACTGTCTGAAAATCCCGACGCCTACGCGGATGCGGCGGTGGCCGGAATTCGTCACTTGCTGGGACTTACCGCGGGCGAGCGCATTCCGTCGGCGCACATCGGCGCGGTGAAGATGGGCACCACGGTCGCCACCAACGCGCTGCTCGAGCGCAAGGGCGAGCGGACGCTGCTGGTCATTACCAAGGGCTTTCGCGACGCGCTGCGCATCGGCTACCAGGCGAGGCCGAAGATATTCGCACGGCATATCGTCAAGCCGGACACCCTCTACGAGCGCGTGATCGAAGTCGACGAGCGCGTGCGCGCGGATGGCACGGTTGAACGCACCGTCGATCTCGGGGCATTGCGCGGCGAACTGATGCGCGCAAAGGACGACGGTATTCGCGCGGTCGCCATCGTGTTGATGCATGCTTACCGGTATGACGAGCACGAGCGGAAAGTGGCGGCGCTGGCGCGCGAGCTGGGCTTTCCGCAGGTATCCGCCAGTCACGAAGTGTCGCCGCTGATCAAGCTTGTGGGCCGCGGCGACACCACTGTGGTCGACAGCTACCTGTCGCCAATTCTCCGCCGCTACGTCGCCCGGATTGCCGGCGAGCTGAACGCCAGCGGCCGGAAAGACCGCCGGCTCATGTTCATGATGTCGTCGGGCGGACTGACTGCGGCCGATCTATTCCGCGGCAAGGACGCGATCCTGTCCGGCCCGGCGGGCGGTGTCGTCGGTATGGCCGAAACCGGCCGCCAGGCGGGCTTTAATCGGCTGATCGGCTTCGACATGGGTGGCACATCCACGGATGTGTCGCATTTTGCCGGCGGCTACGAGCGCGCGTTCGAGACGGAAGTTGCCGGCGTGCGCATGCGCGCTCCGATCATGCTGATCCACACGGTAGCCGCCGGCGGCGGTTCGATCCTGCATTTCGACGGCGCGCGCTTTCGGGTCGGCCCCGATTCGGCAGGCGCCAATCCCGGACCGAAATGCTATCGCCGCGGCGGACCGCTCGCCGTCACCGACGCCAACGTGACGGTCGGCAAGCTGATCCCCGATTTTTTTCCCAGGATTTTCGGATCGGGCCAAGACCAGGCGCTCGATGCCGACGCGGTGAATGCCGCCTTTGCCGTACTGGCAGGCAAGATCGGCGACGGGCATTCGCCGGAACAAGTCGCCGACGGCTTCATCAAGATCGCGGTCGAGAACATGGCGAACGCGATCAAAAAGATTTCCGTGCAGCGCGGCTACGATGTCACCCGTTACGTGCTCAACTGCTTCGGCGGCGCCGGCGGTCAACATGCCTGCTTGGTCGCCGACGCGCTTGGCATGACGCGGGTACTGATCCACCCGTATTCATCGCTGTTATCCGCCTACGGCATGGGACTTGCCGACATCCGCAGCGTTCGCCAGCAGGCGATCGAGGAAGCTTTCGGCAAGCAGGGTTACGCCGCGCTCGCCAGCGCCGTGCGCCGGCTGGCGCGGACGGCGACCGAGGAAGTGATTGGTCAGGGCGTTGCCGCCGGCAAGGTCGGGCTGCACCGGCGCGCGCACGTCCGCTATGCCGGCACCGACACGTCGCTGGAAGTGCCGTTTGGACCGCTTAAGAAAATGCAATCGGCCTTCGAGCGTGCGCACAAAGCGCGCTTCGGCTTTATCGACCGTGACAAGAAGCTCGTCATCGAAGCGGCATCGGTCGAAGCGGTTGGCGGTGGCGCGACGTTTCGGGAAGCCACGCGCACGACCACGCGGACCAAGCTTCCCGCCCCCGCGCGGCGGATACGCTTTTTCTCCAGCGGCAAATGGCACAAGGCGGGCGTCTATCTGCGGGACGCGCTTTCACTCGGGCACAAAGTGAAGGGACCGGCGATCATCATCGAGCCGCATCAGACGGTCGTGGTCGAGCCGGGCTGGCAGGCCGAGCTTACCGGCAAGAATCATCTGGTGCTGCGGCGGGCACAGAAGCTTGTACGTGCTCGCGCCATCGGCACCCGCGCCGATCCGGTCCTGCTGGAAGTGTTCAACAACCTGTTTATGTCGATTGCCGAGCAGATGGGCGTCGCGCTGCAAAATACTGCGTATTCGACCAACATCAAAGAGCGGCTCGACTTCTCCTGCGCGGTTTTCTCCGGCGACGGCTCGCTCGTCGCCAACGCGCCGCACATGCCGGTGCACCTCGGCTCGATGGACCGGGCGGTCGAGACGATTATTCGCGAGAACCGCGGCGAGATACGGCCGGGCGACGTTTATGCCATCAACGCCCCGTATAACGGCGGCACGCATTTGCCCGACATCACCGTCTGCACGCCGGTCTTTGACGGCAGCAAAATCCTGTTCTGGGTCGCCGCGCGCGGCCATCACGCCGATGTCGGCGGCATCTCGCCTGGATCGATGTCGCCGAACGCGACCACGATCGAGCAGGAAGGCGTCTATATGGACAACTTCCGGGTCGTCGAGCGCGGCCGTTTTCGCGAGAAGGACGTTTATGCCCTGCTGACCGGCGGCCGCTTCCCGGCGCGCAACCCGTTGCAGAACGTCAACGACCTCAAGGCGCAGATTGCCGCCAACGAAAAAGGTGCCGCCGAGCTGCGCAAGATGGTGCGCCATTTCGGTCTGCCGGTGGTGCGCGCTTATATGGGGCACGTCCAGGACAACGCGGCGGAGAGCGTCCGCCGCGTCATCGACCGTCTGCACGATTCGCATTTCACCACCGAAATGGATCAGGGGACGGTCATCCAAGTGCGGATCGGCGTCGACAAGAAGAAGCGCGAGGCGACGGTGGATTTCACCGGCACCAGCCCGCAACAGCCGAATAACTTCAATGCGCCGGAGCCGGTGACGCGCGCCGCCGTGCTCTACGTCTTCCGGGTCATGGTCGATGACGACATTCCGATGAATGCCGGCTGCTTGCGCCCGATCCGCATCATCATTCCGAAAAAGTCCCTGTTGTCGCCGGAGTTTCCCGCCGCGGTCGTCGCCGGCAACGTGGAGACGTCGCAGGAAGTGACCAACTGCCTATTCGGCGCGCTCGACGCCATGGCGGCGGCGCAAGGCACCATGAACAACCTCAACTTCGGCAATAAGCGCTACCAATACTACGAGACGATCTGCTCCGGTTCGCCGGCCGGCCCCGGTTTCCCCGGTACCGACGCCGTGCATACCCACATGACCAATACGCGGCTCACCGATCCGGAAATCCTGGAATTCCGCTATCCGGTACTGCTCGAAGATTTTCACATCCGCAAAGGATCCGGCGGGCGCGGTCGGTGGAGCGCCGGCGACGGCATCATCCGTACCATTCGTTTCCTGGAGAAAATGGAGTGCACCGTCCTGTCCGGCCATCGCCGGGTGCCTGCGTTCGGGCTTGCGGGTGGTGAAGACGGTCAGGTCGGCGAAAATTGGGTGCGGCGCAAGGACGGCCGTCTGCAACAGCTGGCCGGCTGCGAGGCCACTGTTATCGATGCCGGCGAGGCGATCATCATCCAGTCGCCGACGGCGGGCGGATACGGCAAAGTCGACGCCGGCTCCGCGCGAGACTTCTGAAAGTCCTGCCGCCCCGCAATCGGAAAAACGTGCCGCGCCTTTCTTGATGTCGCCTCAGTGTGGCCGAGACTCAATGCACGGCCACTTCAACGTTCGCCGGCGGCGGCCGGCGCATGAACCAGACGAAAGGCGCAAACACGACAAACAGCAAGCACAGCAGGAGAAAAACGTCGGCGAAGGCCATCACGATTCCTTGCTGACGAACGAACAGAAATAGCTGTTTGAGCGCGATGTTATGCGCGTCCGATCCCGGGATGCGGGCGGCGAGGTTATTGAGCGTCTCGACCACCGGCCGGCGCGACCAGGTAATGGATTCGTGCAGGCGCGCGAGGTGCAGATCGATGCGCTTATTCAGCACGGTGTTGAGACCGGCAAGGCCGACGGCGCCGCCGAGATTGCGCATCAGGTTGAACAAGCCGGAAGCGTTCTTCAGCCGTTCGGGTGCCAGCGTGCCGAGCGATATGCTGGTGATCGGCACGATCGCAAACATCATTCCGAAGCCGCGCAGGACTTGGGGAATGAAAAGCTGCGCGAAATCCCAATCCTTGGTGATGTAGGTGGTCTGCCAGTTGCTGAAGGCGACGATGGCAAATCCCATAGCCAGCATGAGGCGCGGATCGACTTTGCTCATCAGCCGCCCGACGATCGGCGCAGTGAGGAACATCGTCGCCCCGGACACGAACACGGTCTCTCCGACCATGAGCGCATTGAAGCCGCGGATCTCGTCGAGAAAAACCGGATAGAGATAGGTCAGTCCATACAGGCCGATCCCGAGCACGAACGAAAACATGCTGCCGAGCGCGAAATTACGGTCCCGGAAGGTGTGCAGATCGACGATTGGCTGACGGGCGGTAAGCACGCGGGCAAAGAAGATCGCCGCTGAGCCCGCCGAAACCACCGCGGCAAGAGCGATGGTAGAATCCTCGAACCAATCGTAACGCGGTCCGTCCTCCAGCATGTATTCGAGTGCGCCGAGGAACAGCGCCATGAAGATCAGGCCGACAAAATCGAAATGCTTGAACAACGGCAAATCCGGCTTGTCGAAATCGATCAGAGTGATCGCCGCGATCGTCACCACGATGCCGGGAACGACGTTGATGAAGAACAGCCAATGCCACGACATCATGTCGGTCAGATAGCCGCCGACGGTCGGACCGATGGTCGGGGCAAGCGTCGCCACCAGCCCGATGATCGGCGTGATCACGGGCTGCAAGCGGCGCGGAAAGATGATGTAGGCGGATGCGAACACCGTCGGCACCATGCCGCCGCCGATGAATCCCTGTAGCGCTCGCCAGACGATCATCTGACCCATGGTCGTGGATAGTCCGCACATCAAGCTGGCAATGGTGAAGCCGGCGGCCGCGCCGGCGAACATGATCCGGGTGCCGAGCGCGCGCGACAGGAAGCCGGACAATGGAATGGCGATCACCTCGGCCATCAAATAGGACGTCTGCACCCAGGTGATCTCGTCGCTCGACGCCGCAAGCCCGGCCTGAATTTCCGCAAGTGAAGCGGACACGACCTGGATGTCGAGAAAAGCCATGAACATGCCGAAGCACATGGCAAGGAAGGCGAGCATGCGTATCGGATCGACACGCTCGACCGTCAGCGCGGCCGATGCCGGGACCGGGAAGGTCGTGGTCGTTGCGTTTGCCATCGCCGTTCTCGGCGTTGATTTCAGCGCACGGCGGTGCGCTGAGCCGGCGTCTCAATGTCGGCTACGGCCGCGCCCGGTTTGGTATTGACGCTGACCACCACCGAGAGGCCGGGACGCAGCTGACCTTCGCGGGCGATCGTGGCGGGCACGCGGATACGCACCGGCAGCCGCTGCACGATCTTGGTGAAGTTACCGGTCGCGTTATCCGGCGGCAGGAGCGAAAACACGGCGCCGGAAGCCGGTGAGAAGCTCTCCACCACCCCTTGGATCGAGTGTTCCGGCAGCGCATCGACGGCGATGGCGACGGGCTGGCCGGGCCGCAGCCGCGCGAGCTGGGTTTCCTTGAAATTGGCGGTGACATAGACGTCGTCGAGCGGCACCACGCTCGCCAATCGCTGGCCGGTTTGCACGAAGTCGCCGGTCTGCATGGCGCGATTGCCGATCACCCCGTCGATCGGGGCGCGGATGACGGTGAAGGACAGATCGCGCTCGGCCTTGGCGAGCGAGGCCTTAAGTTCGTCGAGCGTCCCGGCGGCCTCTTGCCGCTGACCTTTGAGGACATCGACATTGGCCGCTGCAGAGTCGATGGCGGCTTGTGCGCCATGAACGGCGGCCACGGCCTGATCGCGGTTGGCTTGCGCCTGCTCGAGCAACTGGCGGCTCGACGCGTCGCGAGCAACCAGGAGGTTCTGCCGTTCGAGTTCGAGTTCGGTGCGGGTGGCCGCGGCTCGCGCGGAAACCAGTTGGGTCTTGGCCTGCTCGACCGCGGCTTGCTGCGCCGTGATCTGATGGCCGATGCGCGCGATGGTGGCTTCCTGGGTCGTGACTTTGGCGCGCGCAGAATCGACCGCCAGCCGGTAATCGCCGTCATCGATGGTGGCGATCACATCGCCGGCATGCACGCGCGTATTGTCGGTAACGGCGACATTGGAAAGATAGCCGGACACCTTGGCGGCGAGCGTCGTATTGTAGGCCTGCACATAGGCGTCGTCGGTCGAGACCATGAAGCGGCCAACGATCAGCCAGTTGAGCCCGAACCATGTCGCGGCGATCAGCGCGACTACAGCCAGCCCGCCAATGGCGAGCCTGCGGCGGTTCAAACGCAGCGGCCGATTCCGCCCAGCCGTTGCACCGCTTCCGGCCGGCGGGGCCGCCGGTTGGATTTCCGCTCGCGGTGGGACGCCGTGATTCGGGGTCTCACTGTCACGCTTGGCGACCGGGAATGCCGACGAGTCCTTCTCGAGGTTGCGATACATGACTGGACTCCTGCTCGCGGGCCGGTGACCGAACCGTTCGGTCATTGATAAATGGGGAAAGCCACAAAGTCAATATTGACCGAACCGTTCGGTCATTATATATTCGCTGCGGGTTTATGCAGGAATTTCCGGCGTTTACGGCATTTGAGCGCGGATAGAGGGATCGAACAGGCCAAGACAATGAACGATCAAGCGACGTTAAGCCGGCCGGAGACCAGCCCGGCCGATGACGAAAGCGCAAAACGGCGTCAGATCGTCGAAGGAGCGCGCGCGGTATTCCTGGCGCACGGCTTCGATGCCGCCAGCATGAACGACATCGCCCGCGCGGCCGGCGTCTCCAAGGGCACCCTCTACGTCTATTTCAAGCACAAAGAGGAATTGTTCGAGGCGATCGTCGAGCAGGAATGCGATGCCCAGGCGGAAGGCATCTTCGATTTAGCTCCCGACAATCACGACGTCGGCGGCGCGCTCGCGCGGCTCGGCGTTGCTTACGTCAAGTTTTTGTGCCGGCCGGAGAAGGCCTCGGCGATCCGTACCGTCATCGCCATCGCCGATCGCATGCCCGAAGTCGGCCGCAAGTTCTACCAGAGCGGTCCCGAGCGCGGCATGACGCTGCTAGCGGGTTATCTCAGCGCGCAAATCGATGCCGGCGTTCTCGCCATCGACGACGTCGAAATTGCCGCCGTGCAACTGATGGAATCGTTTCAGGCCAAGCTGTTCAAGCCGATGGTATTCAACTTCGCACCGGCCCCTGGTCCGGAACAGATCGAGCGCGTCGTGCGGATCGCGGTCAGGACTTTCCTGGCGGCTTATCAAGTGCCGGCGAAGGGCTGAGATTTCAGGACCCCTGCGACGGCTGGTGCGAGATCGAATAGCGCATCTCCGCCGTGCGGCCTTGCCAGAAGAATCGGTAATCGACGTTGACGCTGCCGCCTTCCGCCAACGGCAGCAGCGCGTTGCAAACCACCTCGGCCTTGCTCGTTGAGACGGTTTTGATCGGCTCATAGTGCAGCGGTTGCATCTTGAGCTGTTTGAAAATATCGGCGAGCGTGTTGGTGGCGCGCGTGGAATCGCATTCCGGCAGCACCAAATAATCGCGCATCCCGCGATACAGCAGGACGCCGGCGACCGCGAGCACGGGAATGCCGATCAGGCGGAACGCGAACCGATTGGGTTTCCAGGACGACGAAGTCGCGGCCGGCCGGCGCGCGGGGCGGCGTGGGGCAGGTGGCTTGGGCGAACGCTGTTCCGAACCCATCGCCGTTTGCTTTCAGAGGGCTTTGCCGATCTGTTCGGTCATCTTCTTGGCGTCGCCGAGAAGCATCATGGTGTTGTCGCGATAAAACAGCGGATTGTCGATACCGGCATAGCCGGAGGCAAGCGAGCGCTTGTTGAACATCACGGTGCCCGCCTTCCATACCTGCAGCACCGGCATGCCGTAGATCGGCGATTTCGGATCTTCCTCGGCGGCGGGGTTGGTGACGTCGTTGGCGCCGATCACATAGGCGACGTCGGCCTGCGCGAATTCCGAATTGATGTCGTCGAGCTCGAAGACTTCGTCATAGGGGACGTTGGCTTCGGCCAGCAGCACGTTCATGTGTCCGGGCATGCGGCCGGCGACCGGGTGAATCGCGTATTTGACCTCGACGCCCGCGGCTTTGAGTTTGTCGCCCATTTCGCGAAGCGCGTGCTGCGCCTGCGCCACGGCCATTCCGTAGCCGGGCACGATGATGACTTTGGAGGAATTCTTCAAAAGATAGGCCGCGTCCTCGGCCGAACCGAGTTTGACCGGCCGTTGCTCGGCAGTTCCGCTCGGGCCGGCGACCTCGCCGCCGAATCCGCCGAGGATCACCGAAATGAACGAGCGATTCATGCCCTTGCACATGATGTAGGACAGGATCGCGCCGGAAGAGCCGACCAGCGCGCCGGTGATAATCAGCGCCGAGTTGCCGAGTGTGAAGCCGATGCCTGCCGCGGCCCAGCCGGAATAGGAATTGAGCATCGAAATGACGACCGGCATGTCGGCGCCGCCGATCGGCACGATGATCAGCACGCCAAGCAGGAACGAAACAGCCGCGATCAACCAGAAAGTCAGATGCTGCTGCGCTTCGAAGAACCAGACGATGAGCGCAACGAGAGCGATGCATAACGCGATGTTGATGGCATGCCGCGCCGGCAAAATGATCGGCTTGCCGCTCATGCGACCGGAAAGCTTCAGGAATGCGATGACTGAGCCGGTGAACGTGATGGCGCCGATGGCGATGCCGACCGACATTTCGATCAGGCTTTGGCCGTGGATCGTGCCTTCGGCCCCGATACCGAATGCTGCCGGCGCATAAAGCGCTCCGGCGGCGACCAGCACCGCCGCCATACCGACAAGCGAGTGGAACGCGGCAACCAGCTCCGGCATGGAGGTCATCGGCACCCGCCGGGCGATGATCGCACCGGCCCCGCCACCGAGTGCGACGGCGAGCAGCACCAAGCCCCAGGCGCCGAGGCTGGAAGGCGGATGGGCGGCAAGCGTGGTGGCGACGGCAATCGCCATGCCGATCATGCCGAAAAGGTTGCCCTGACGGCTGGTGTCGGGATGCGAAAGGCCGCGCAAGGCCAGGATAAACAGGACGCCGGAGACCAGGTAAGCGAGAGCGGCGAGATTGGCGCTCATGTTATTTCTGCTTCCGCTGGAACATTCCGAGCATGCGCTTGGTCACCAGAAAGCCGCCGAAGATATTGACCGAGGCAAAGGTGAGCGCGACGAAACCGAATGCCCGCGCCCAGATCGGACCGGCGTCGTTGCCAACGAGCGTGACGCCGACCGCGAGCAGGGCGCCGACCACGATGACCGAGGAGATCGCATTGGTCACCGACATCAGCGGCGTGTGCAGCGCCGGCGTCACCGACCAGACCACGTAATAGCCGACAAAGACCGCCAGCACGAATATCGAAAGCCGGAACACAAACGGATCGACGACGCCGCTCGCGGCCACCGCACCGGAATGCGCGACCGCCGCGAGATCGAGTTGACCGAGAATGGAAAGGGTTACCACATTGCCCTCCGTTTCTTTTCCCCTCCCTGGTGCGGAGGGGACTGGGGTGGGGTTTTCGCCAGCTGAAATAAACCCCCACCCTTGACCCTCCCCGACAAAAGGGGAGGCAGAGTTGATTCACGCGGCCGTCTTCGCCTTGAAGTTTGGATGCACAATCGCGCCATCGCGGGTGAGCGTTGTCGCTTTGACGATATCATCGTCCCAGTTGACGGCGAGCCCTTTGGTCTTCTTGTCGATCAGACTTTCAAGAAAGGCGTAGACATTCTTGGCGTACAGGCTTGAGGCGGAGGCAGCGAGCCGGCCGGGCACATTGGAGTACCCGATGATCTTGACGCCGCCAGTGTCCGCGACCGCGTCGGCCTTGACGCCTTCGACGTTGCCGCCGCGCTCGACCGCGAGATCGACAATCACCGAGCCCGGGCGCATCGACGCCACCATTTCCTTGGAGATCAGCCGCGGCGCCGGTCGGCCGGGAATGAGCGCGGTGGTGATGACGATGTCCTGCTTTTTAATGTGCTCGGCCACCAACGCCGCTTGTTTGGCCTGATAGTCCTTCGACATTTCCTTGGCGTAGCCGCCGGCGGTCTCCGCCGCCTTGAATTCATCGTCGACGACGGCGACGAACTTGGCGCCCAGGCTTTCAACCTGCTCTTTCGCCGCCGGACGAACGTCGGTCGCGGTGACGACGGCGCCGAGCCGGCGCGCGGTGGCGATGGCCTGTAAGCCGGCAACGCCGGCGCCCATCACGAAGACTTTGGTAGCCGGCACCGTGCCTGCCGCGGTCATCATCATCGGCAGCGCGCGGCCATATTCGGCGGCGGCGTCGATCACCGCGCGATAGCCGGAGAGGTTGGCCTGGCTGGAAAGGACGTCCATCACTTGCGCGCGGGTGATCCGCGGCAGGAGCTCCATCGCAAATGCTGTGACCCCGGCATCGGCCAGAGCGCGCAAGGCTTCTTCGTGGCCGTACGGGTCCATGATGGCGATGACGATTGCACCTTTCTTCAGGCGCGAGAGTTCCGACGCCAGTGGCCGTCGCACCTTGAGCACGATGTCGGCGCCGGTCACCGCGTCTTTGGTCACGCCGGCGCCGGCCGCTACGTAATCGCTGTCGAGAATTCCGGATTTAATTCCGGCGCCCGGCTCAACCGCCACGTCAGCGCCAAGGCCGATCAGCTTCTTGACGGTCTCAGGGGTGGCGGCAACCCGCGGCTCATTCGCATCGATTTCGGCGGTAACGGCGACTTTCATGACTCCTCCGACAACGGCCATGCATATCGTCGGTCCGAGACAAAATCACGCCGCAAGCCGTGCGCCATTTAGCGCCCGGGGTACCAAAGCTGACCCCACCGAGACACAGCTCAGCCGAGGAAAACCGCCAACAGGATGACAATGACGACGACGCTGACGAGGATGGCCTTGGTCAGCGTCAAGAAATTCTCATAAGTCTGCTCGTGCGACGGATAATCGTTACCCTTCGCAGACGCGTATTCGAGTTCACCGTGGTCGGCCATGTTCTTCCTCCAAGCATCCGCCTCTTGCAATTTAGCGTAATTACCGGCGCAGGGCAATGCGATGCCTACATATCCAGAACGAGGCGCTCGCTCTTGCTGCCGCAGCAGCAAATCATGGCCTTGTCGTTTGCCGCCTGTTCTTCCTCGCTCAGCACTGAGTCGTGATGGACAGGAATGCCGGAGATCACCCGGGTGACGCACTCGCCGCAAATGCCTAGTTCACAGGAATAATCGACGTCGACCCCGGCCTGGAAGAGAACCTCGAGGATCTTCTGGCCCTCGGGGATGTAATATTCCTCGCCGGAGCGAGCCAGTTCGACCCAGAAGCCGCCTAATGTCCCCTCGGCTGCTTCTTCTTTCGGCGTGAAGTATTCGACATGAACCTGCGGACGGGGACGGCCGGCCGCCGCCGCTTCGAATGCCGTGAGCATCGGATTGGGGCCGCAGCAATAAAAGTGTGCGTTCGGCGGTGCGGCGGCGATGGCGGCGGCAATGTCGAGGAATTTGCCATCGGCTTCATCGTCGAAATGCAGATGGACGCGTTCCGGCCCCAATTTCTCCAGCGTCTCGACGAAGGCCATATCGGGACGAGAACGGCAGGAATAGTTGAGCTGCCACGAGCGGTTCTGCGCGTTAAGCTGCTGCGCCATGCACCAGATCGGCGTAATGCCAATGCCGCCAGCAAACAGCACCACATGTTCGGCGTCCTCGACCAGCGGAAAATTGTTGCGCGGCGCGCTGATCTTGACGGAGTGGCCGACGCGCAGCTGATCGAAAATGTAACGCGAGCCGCCGCGGCTGGCGGCGT
>Ga0307374_10005795_pt1 | contig 19785 bp, 17 predicted proteins | sample OX3MG_FD_202532 | JGI IMG/M metagenome (GOLD analysis project Ga0307374, IMG submission 202532) | Soil microbial communities from Risofladan, Vaasa, Finland - OX-3 | ecosystem: Environmental > Terrestrial > Soil > Coastal area > Acid sulfate soil | place: Finland: Risofladan, Vaasa | collected...
CTGCGCGGGGTGGAGTTCGTGGTGAGCGACGACCATGCGGGGCTGCGGCAGGCGATCGCGGAGGTGCTGGGGGAGGCGGTGTGGCAGCGTTGCTATGTGCATTTTCTGCGCAACGCGCTCGACTACCTGCCGCGCAAGGGCGACGACGACTGCCTGACGGAACTGCGCTGGATCTACGAGCGCCGCGACCTGGAGGAGGCCCGGCGCGACTTGGCGGCTTGGCTGGCCAAGTGGACGCCCCGCTATCCGCGGCTGTGCGGCTGGGTGGAGGACAACATCGATTCCACGCTCAGCTTCTACCGCCTGCCCCGCCAGCACCACAAGCACCTCAAGTCCACCAACATGCTGGAGCGGCTGATGCAGGAGCTGAAGCGGCGCACGCTGGTGGTGCGCATTTTCCCCGACGGGGCCTCCTGCCTGCGCCTCATCCGCGCGCTGGCGGTGGAGATCCACGAGAACTGGATCGAGGCTATCCGCTACCTGAACATGGAACCGCTGGACGAGCTCAGAAAGGAGAGGCTGCGCATGACCACGGCGGCCTGATTCTACGGGCCATGCAGGGGGAAGGGGCTTAGATCGCCCCTTCCCCCTGCACCCCCAACCCCATCCGGTCCAGCATGACCCGCTTTCCCACTTTTGCAGAACTTGACAGACACAACTCCGTGTCCCACGCCTTCGCACGGAAAACAAAGCGGTTGCTACGCCAAACGGGACAAAATCGGCCCCCCGCGGCGCGCCACTTGTCGGCGCACGCGGCCAGAACTTTAGCCTTTGCCCACCCTTCGAGGCGGATTGTATCCCCCTGGGGGCGCGGGCATTCTAGAGCGGTTGTTCGGTGGTTTGCGCGGCTTTTCTTGCAGAAGTTGCCCCATCGAGAAACCGCGAGACAACATGCAACACCAGACGAGTTTGGGAATGACTATCGCCGTCGTCGCGCTGGGGCTGGCACTGGGACTGATGCTGGGCTGTGGGCAAACGCCCTATCGGGCGTTTGCCGTGGAGGTGGCCTCGGCGCCGCCGCCGCCCGACCCTGTCGCCCCACCTGCGCCCGCGGGCTTGGCCGCCGCATCCAGCGGGCTCCGCACCGCCGGCTTAACGACGGGCGCCGACAGCGGCCTGCGCGCCCGCCATCCCCAGTGGGACCTCAATCGCGTCTCCCCCACCACGCTCGCGACCTTGCCTGGCATTGACGCCCACACCGTCGCCGCCATCGTGGACGGACGCCCCTATAAGGCCAAGCGCGAGTTGCTGCGGCGCAAAATCTTGACTGCGGCGCAATACGCCCGCTGGAAGGACTACCTCGTGGTGCACCGCACCGCCACCAAAGCCGCCGACTAGCGAGCCCACGCCCCTGCGGCCAGCACTGTCGAGTGCTGAGTGCCGAGTGCCAGCCTCCCCGCCACCGCCCTAAGCGGCGTGGCGCTCGCCGGGATGGGCCTTGGCGGTGCGCCCCGCCCCCCCCTTGGCCGCCCGCCGGCGGTGCTCTTCCCAACGCTTGCGGGCCGCCTCGGAGATGCGCGCCCGCCCCTCCGGGCTCAAGCGATTGGTTTTGGTGCCGCTCACCAGCTCCTCGAGAATGCGGATCGCCTCTTGCAGCCGCGCCTGCTCGCGCTTCAGCTCTGCCAATGACTTCTGCAACTGGTTGGTGTTCGCAATCATGGCTGACCTCGCTGTGACTTCCTCGCTCGTTAGACGAGTGGCGGGGGAAAAAGGGCCACACCCATTCTCCCACTTCTCACCCGCGCCAGGGGGTCAAAATGGCATTAATGCTTGATCACCGGCGGCCCTGCCGGTTTGGGCGGAGCCGTAGGCAGGGCGGTGCTCCCCGGCAGCCGGATCCCGCTCTCGACCTTCGACTTGATCAAGGCCCGCAAGCGCGCCTTCACCATGTCGAAATCCGAGGTGGTGACGATGTAGTCGGGCCGCGGCGGCAGAATCGTCGCAATCTCTTTCTCCGACAGCGCCACCCGGTCCGGTGTCTGCGGATGACTGGCGAACATGCGCGACAGCAGCCCCGGCTTCTGCTTCTCTTCCGACTCGATGATCTCAAACGCCCGCGGCAGCCCCTGCGGATCGTAGCCCGCCTTCCACAGATACTGAATCCCCAGCCAATCCGCCTCCTGCTCCGCCCCCCGGCTGAAACGCTCGTACTGCAGCGGGATCGCCGCATTCGCCGCCTCCTCCGCCCCCAGCCCGGCCAGTCCCGGGCCCGCCGCGATGATCGCCGGAATCGCCAGGATCTGCATCAACTCGCCCTTGGTGGCGTTGCGGGTGCCGTGCCGCGCCGCCACGTGCGCGATCTCGTGCGCCATCGCCCCCGCCAACTCGTCCTCTTCCTTCGAGTTCAAGATCAGGCCGCTGTTGACGAAGAAAAAACCGCCCGGCAGGGCAAAGGCGTTGATCGAGTCATCCTGCAGCACGTGCACGGTGAAGGGCACCTTGGCATCGGAGTTGCGCACCAGATTCTGCGCCAGCCGGTTGATGTACTCATTCACCACCGGGTCGGTGATCACCTTGCTGTCTTGCAGCACCTGCTGCTCCATCCCCCGGCCCAGCGCGATCTCCTTCTGCTGGCTATAGAAATCCAGGCCGCTGCCCACCTTGCGGTGGCCAATCAGGGCGACGTTGTCCTCGTCCTTCAGTTTCTTGGCGGTCGCCTTGTCGGCGGTGGGCACGCCTTCAATCGAGGCGGCGGGGTCGCGCTTTTTGGCCTTTTGGGCGTGGGCCGGTACCTGCCAGGCGAGTGCCAGCGCCAGCGCGCCGAGGGGAACGAGCCGATGAGAGAGTGATGAAGGCATGGCCCCACCTTCCTTTTGGACGCCGGGGTTCGGCGACCCGTTACACCGCTATTATTTGCCGATGCAAAAGGTCGAGAAGATTACTCCCAGTATATCCTCAACCGTGGTCTGGCCGGTGATGGCGTCGAGCTGGCGCAAGGTCTCGTAGAGTTCCACCAGCAGCACCTCGTGCGGCACCCTGCCCACGGCGGCGGCGGCGCGCCGCAGGTGTTCGGCGGCGGCGGCCAGGTGCTGGGCGTGGCGGGCGTTGGTGATGCGCTCGCCCTCCTCCCCCAGCTCGGGCAGTACGCGCGCGCGCACGCCGGCGCGCAGTTCGGCTACCCCCGCGCCGGTCAGGGCCGATATCGCAAAGCCTTGCCCAGGCGCCGTCGGCGTTAGGTCGCACTTGTTCCAGACCACCAGCGCCCGCGGCAGCGCCTCCAGGCGCCCCTGCAACTCTTCATCGGCGGCGCTGCAGGGCTGCGAGGCGTCAAAGACCCCCAGCACCAGATCGGCGTCGGCTGCCGCCTCCCAGCTCTTCTCGATCCCGAGCCGCTCCGCCTCGCCTTGCGGCTCCCGAATCCCGGCCGTGTCCAGCAGCCGCACCGGGATGCCCTCCCAGTCCAGGCTGGCCTCGAGCAGATCGCGCGTGGTGCCGGGTTGGGCCGTGACAATGGCCCGCTCGCGCGCCAACAGTCGGTTGAACAGGCTCGACTTGCCGACGTTGGGACGGCCCACCAGCGCCACCGCCACCCCCTCGCGCACCACCCGGCCTTGCTGGAAGCTGGCCACCAGCTCGGCCAGCGGCCCGGCCAGCGCGGCTATCTCGGCCACCACGCCGACGTCGTCGGGCAGGGTCACGTCGTCGTCGGCAAAATCTATGCCCGCCTCCAGGCGGGCGACGAGGTTCACCAAGCCCTGGTGCAGCGGGCGCAGCCGGCGCGCCACCGCGCCTTGCATCTGGCGCGCCGCGGTGCGCGCCTGGAACAGCGTTTGGGCCGCAATCAGGTCGCCTACCGCCTCGGCCTGGGTCAGGTCCAAGCGGCCGTGCAGGAAGGCTCGGCGGGTGAACTCGCCCGGCTCCGCCAGCCGCGCACCCCGTCCCAGCGCGGCGCGCACCATCGCCTCCAGCAACACCGGCGCCCCGTGGGCGGTGATCTCCACCACATCTTCGCGGGTGGCCGAGTGCGGGGCTGGGAAGTAGACCGCCACCACCTCGTCCAGCACCGCCCCGTCGCCGTCGCGGAACTCCGCCCACCGCGCCTGCCGCGGCGGCAAGGCGCGCCCGCCCAGCAGGGCCTCGCCGATGGCCAGCGCCTCAGGCCCCGACAGCCGCACCACGCCCAGGCCGCCCCGGCCCGCCGGGGTGGCGATGGCCACGATCGTCTCATCTTGGATCACCTAGCGCTCCGCCTGCGCGGCCTCGCGCACCGCCAGCACCAGCATCTCGGCGGGCGACAGCTCGGCCGGCGGCGGCGGTGTCGCGCCCACGGCTGCGGTGCGCGGCAGCCAGCGCTCCAGCCCGGCCGACGACAGCGGCTTGCGCAACACCCCGTCGGCGCCCGCCAACTCCGCCTCCGCCACCCGCGCCAGCGCCCCCACCATCACCAACACCGGAATCCTGCCCCACTCCGGATGGGCGCGCACCTGCCGCACCAACTCCATGCCCCCCAGCGCCACCCCCAGCCCGGGCAGGGCCGCATCGGTGAGAATCAGCATCGGCGGCTGCCGCGAGATGGCCGCCAGCGCCGCCTCGCCGTCGCTCACCGCCTCCACCACGTAGCCCAAGTCCGCCAAATACTGGGTCCCCATGCGGCGGGCGTGGGGGTTGTCGTCAGCGAGCAAAACCGGGGCGGCCATACCCGGTGATTATAATAGGCTGTCGCTGCCTGCGCCGGCCCCGCCCGGCCCGCCCCCTGCCAAGCCCATGTTTCCCGAACTCGCCAAAGCCTACTCGCCACAAGAGATCGAACCGCGCTGGGCGCAAGCCTGGGTCGAAAACCGCCTCTTCCAGGCCGCCGCCGACAGCCCCCAGCCCGCCTGGTCGCTGGTCATCCCTCCACCCAATGTCACCGGCTCGCTGCACATGGGCCACATGCTCGAGCACACCCTGATTGACATGGTGGTGCGCTGGCAGCGCATGCAGGGCAAGAACGTGCTTTGGCTGCCCGGCACCGACCACGCCGGCATCGCCACCCAGATGGTGGTCGAGCGCGCCTTGGCGGAAAAGGGCCAAACCCGTCAGGCCATGGGCCGTGAGGCCTTCGTCGCGGCGGTCTGGGCGTGGAAGCGGCAAAGCGGCGACCGCATCCAGGAGCAGATGATCCGCCTCGGCGCCTCCTGCGACTGGTCGCGCCAGCGCTTTACTCTCGACGAAGGCCTCTCCCGCGCCGTGCGCGAGGTCTTCGTGCGCCTCTACGAAGAAGGCCTCATCTACCGCGGCCGCTACATCGTCAACTGGTGCCCGCGCTGCCAAACCGCCGTCAGCGACCTCGAGGTCACCCACGAGCAGGAGACCGGCAAGCTCTACCAGGTGCGCTACCCGGCGGTGGATGCGCCCGGCGAGTTCCTGACCGTCGCCACCACCCGCCCCGAAACCATCCTGGCCGACGTCGCGGTGGCGGTGAACCCCGCCGACGCCCGCTACCAAGCCTGGATCGGCCGCCAAGTGCGGGTCCCGCTCACCGACCGCACCGTGGCTGTGATCGCCGACCCGATCGCCCAGCCCGAGTTCGGCACCGGCGCCGTCAAGATCACCCCCGGCCACGACCCCAACGACTTCGCCGTCGGCCAGCGCCACCACCTGCCCCAGCTCGTGGTCATGGACGAGACCGCCCACATCACCGCCCCTGGCCCCTACCTCGGCCTCGACCGCTTCGCCGCCCGCAAGCAAGTCGTCGCCGACCTGGAATCGGCCGGCCTGCTCGCCGCCGTCCACGACCACGCCCTCGCGCTCGGCCGCTGCCAGCGCTGCCGCACCGTCATCGAGCCGCGCATCTCCACCCAGTGGTTCGTCAAGATCGCCCCGCTGGCCGAGGCCGCCGTGGCTGTCGTGGAGCGCGGCGAGATCCGCTTCACCCCGGAAAACAACAAGGCCATCTACCTCGGCTGGATGGCCAACATCCACGACTGGTGCATCTCGCGCCAGCTCTGGTGGGGCCACCGCATCCCCGCCTGGCACTGCGCCGCCTGCGAAAAGATCGTGGTGGCGCGCGAGGCCCCCACCGCCTGCCCCGGCTGCGGCGGCGCGCTGCAGCAAGACCCCGACGTGCTCGACACCTGGTTCAGTTCCGGCCTCTGGCCCTTTTCGACGCTGGGCTGGCCCGACCCGACCGCCGACCTGAAGGCGTTTTATCCCACCTCGCTGCTCATCACCGGCTTCGACATCCTGTTCTTCTGGGTGGCGCGCATGATCCTGCTGGGTGTGCACTTCACCCAGCAGGTGCCCTTCCACCAGGTCTATATCCACGCCCTGGTGCGCGACGCCGACAAGCAGAAGATGTCGAAGACCAAGGGCAACGTGATTGACCCCCTGGTGGTCACCGAAAAATTCGGAACCGACGCGGTGCGCTTCACCCTGGCCGCCATGGCCGCCCCCGGCACCGACATCGCGCTGTCGGAGGAGCGCATGGCCGGCTACGCCGCCTTCGCCAACAAGATCTGGAATGCGGCCCGCTTCATCTTCATGAACCTCAACCAGGCCGGGGTCGCGGCCCCCGCCGCCAGCCCCAAGCAGTTGCGCGCCCAGGGCGACAACGCCGTGGACCGCTGGATCTTCTCCCGCCTCAACGCGGTCGCCGCCGCGCTCGACCAAAGCCTGGGCGAGTACCGCTTCCACGAGGCCGCCGACACCCTCTACCACTTCTTCTGGCACGAGTTTTGCGACTGGTACCTGGAACTCTACAAGCGCCGCGCCGACTCCGCCGTGGCCGCCGCCAACCTGGCGGCCGCGTTCGAGGGGGCGCTGCGGCTGCTGCATCCGGTCATGCCCTTCCTCACCGAAGAACTGTGGCAGGCGCTGTACGCCGGTGCCGCGCCGCACGCCTCCATCGCGCTGGCGCCGTTTCCCCAGGCCCATGCGGCGGCCGCCGACCCCGCCGCCGAAGCCGAGCTGGCGGGGCTGCAGGCGGTGGTCACCGAAATTCGCAGCCTGCGCGCGCACTGGCGCATCCCGCCACGGCACCGCCTCCAAGCCCAGATTGTCTGGCGCGGCGACTCGCCCTTCGCCCCCATCGCCCCCGCGGTGCGCGAGCTGGCGGGCTTGGCCACAATCGAAGACGTCTCGGCCATCCCCACCCACCGCCTGGGCTACGTGCAGACGCCGGGCTTCGACCTGCAACTCGAGTTGGCGGGCTTGGTGGACCCGCAGGCCGAGCGCCAGCGGCTGGGGCAGGAGTGCGCCACCCTCGCCGCCCGCCTGCAGAACGCCCGCGCCAAGCTCTCAAGCGACGGCTTCCGCCGGCGCGCCCAGCCGGCGGTGCTGGCCGAGACTGAACGCCTCGCCGGCGAACTCGAGCGCCAGCTCGAACAGGCCGAGGCCACCCTGCGCGTCCTGGCCGCGGACTAATTAGCGGTTGCTGATCGCCGACTGCGGCGGGCTCGGCTCCGGCCGCCGGTCCATCTCCCGCGTTTGCTGGTAGGTATAGCGGATGCGGTGGATGACGGTGATGTTGCTCAGCACTGCGATCACCCACAGGCAGGGCGCCATGCGATGGAACAGCGCCCCGATGATGACCAGCACGATGCGCTCCGGCCGCTCCATGAAGCCCACCTTGCAACTGGGGATGGTGTTCTCCGCCCGCGCGCGGGCGTAGCTGACCATCACCGAGCCGGTCATCACCACCGCCACCAGCACCACGTAGAAATCCCGGTGGATGCGGGAATACCAGACCAGCAGGCCGAAGTAGAGCGCCAGGTCGGAGTAGCGGTCCAGCACCGAATCGAAAAAGCCGCCAAAATGGCTGACGGTGTTGGTGTAGCGCGCCACCCGCCCGTCCACCATGTCGAAAATGCCCGCGCCGATGATCACCAGCCCGGCGGCGAAAAACTTGCCATAGCCGAACAGCGAGGCGGCGACGATGTTGATCACCAGGCCGATGAAGGTCAAGACGTTGGGATTGATCTTGGTCAGCGCCAGGCCGTGCACGATGCGGTCGAGCACAAACTTGCAGCCGGCGCCGATGGCGCGGGTGTAGGTCACAGCTCGATGTCTCCCTCGGCGTCGCGCTCGTAGATGGTCTTCAGCCCGCGCACCTCGAACTCCTTGACCCCGTTCGGGGTTTGAATGCGCACCTCATCCCCGGGCCGTTTGCCCATCAGCCCGCGGCCAATGGGCGAGGAGGTGGAGATCCGACCTTTGGCCACCTCCGCCTCCTCGCTGGTCACCAGCCAGTACACGATCTCCTCGCCCTTGTCGAGATCGTACAGCCGCAGCACCGAGCCGTAGGCGGCGCGGTCGGTGGGGATGTTGCGCAGGTCCACCAGCGCCAGCTCTGCCAGCCGCTTGCGCAACTGCCCCAGGCGGGCATTGACGAACTCCTGCCGCTGCTTGGCCATATGGTACTCGGCGTTCTCGCTGAGATCGCCCAGCGCCACGGCCCGCTTCAGTTCCGCCGGCAGCTCGATGGTGAGTTCATGCTCGAACTGCTGGACCTCCTTCTCGAGCTTTTCGCGGATATTGACGGCCATTGACGCCCCCTGGTTGAAGTGTCCCCCGTCATTTTGGCATACTGGATGAGCCAGGGCGCGGTCGGCGCGCCGGCGGAGCGAATTTTTCGCCGCGGCGGCCAGCCTAGCGGTTGTGCTCATGAGCGTCACTACAACTTATCGGGTCGGGGACAAGGTGGTTTACCCCAACCATGGCGTGGGCATCATCGAGCACATCAGCCGCCGCGAGGTGGGCGAGTCCAGCCAGGAATACTACCTGCTCAAGATCGAAGCCAGCAACCTGAAGGTGATGGTGCCCTCCATCAACGCCGCCAGCGTGGGCCTGCGCCCGGTCACCGCGCCAGCCGAGCTGGCGCCCATCCTCGGCTACCTGCAGCGGGTGGAGGCCATCGCCAGTCCCACCGACTGGAAGTGGCGCTTCAAGGAAAACTCCGACAAGATGCGCAACGGCGCGCTGGCGCAGGTGGCGGAGGTGCTCAAGAGCCTGGTCCAATTGCACCAGGCCAAGCCGCTCTCCTTCCGCGAGAAAAAGATGCTCGACCGCGCCGCCACGCTGCTGGTCGGCGAGATGGCCAGCGCCCACAACCTCACCGCCGAGGCCTCCCTCGCCCTGTTGCAACAAACCCTGGCCAAAGCCGATCTCATCCTCCCCGCCCTCGACGCCGACGACACTCGCGGCTGAATCGGCGCGACTTTGGTTGGCGCGGGCCCCAGCGCGCCTATCCGGCCCGGCGCCCCTATTGCCGCGCCGACTGCGCGATTCTCGTGCGCACCGCGTCCAGCTTTTTCTGGATCTCGAGCGCGCGCTGGGCGTCGGTCTCGGCGGCGGGGTTGAGCCTCAGGTCCGCCAGCGCCTGCTGCCAACTGCTGGCGGCCTGCTGCAGCTTGCCGTCGCGGTCGTAGGCCTGCGCCAGGTGGTCGAGGATGGCGGGATCGTGGCGCTCCAGTGTGGCGGCGCGCTGCAGGTTGGCCACCGCCTCCGGCAGCCGGTTCATCTTGAAGTACACCCAGCCCAGGCTGTCGAGATACGAGCCGTTGTTGGCGTCGCGCGCCAGCGCCCGGCGGATGTAGCCCAGCGCCTCCGGCAGCCGCACCCCTTGTTGGGCCAGCATGTAGCCGTAGGCGTTGAGGGTGGCGGCCCTGCCCGGATCCAGCGCCAGCGCTTGTTGATAGCTGCGCTCGGCGGCGGCAAAGTCTTTTTGCTTGGCCTGGATGGCGCCCGCCTGCGCCACCGCGCGGGCGTGGTCGGCGGGCGTGGCGGCGAGCTGGCCCGCGCGCGCGGTCGAGGCCAGCGCCTGCCTCCACTGCTGCGCCGCCTCCTGGATCTGCCCCAGGGCCAAATACAGGTCCCAGTCCGCGGCCGTCCCCTTCATCATGGGCTGCACCGCCGCCTCGGCGGCCGCGGTCTGCCCCGAGGCGGCCAGCAGGTTGGCGTAGGTCAGCCGCAGCGGACGCGAGTCCGGCTGCGCCTGGATCGCCGCCCGCGCCACCTCCCGCGCGTGCGCAAAGTCGCGCTGCTCGCTGTACAGCTCGATCTCCAGCGATTGCGCCCGCCCCTGGTAGGCCGCGCCCAGGCCCCGCAACTGCTCCAGGCTGGCTTGCGCGGCGGGATAGTCGCCCACGCGCATCTGCAACTGCGACAACTGCACCAAGAAGATGCTGCGCGTGGCCGGACTGGTCTTGCGCGCCACCAAGCCCCGCAAAGCCGCCAGCGCCGCCTGGTCGTGCCCCTGGCTCTCTTCCAACAGCGCCCCGGCGTATCCCACCTCCAAGTCGTCGGCGCCCAGTAAGCCCCGCGCCTGGGCCAAGCTGGCGTCGGCGGCGGCAAATTGGCCCATCTGCAATTGCAGTTGCGCCACCCGCAGGGCGGCGTGGCCGTCGTCCGGGGTGGCTTGCTGCAAGCGCTGGTACTCGGAAAGCGCCGCGGCGTAATTTCCGCCATCCATCAGCGCCCGTGCCAGTTCGCCCTGCAGCGCGGGATCGTCGGGCTGGGCCGCCACCGCTTGGCGGTACGCCCGCGCCGCCTCGGCATAGCGGTGTTGGCTGGTGTAGGCATTGCCCAAGGTGGCGTAAACCTGCGCGCTGCGCGCCACCGACGGCAGCCCGTCCACCTCTTTTTGCGCCTCGTCCAGATGGTTCTGCCCGGCCAGCGATTGGATCAGGCTGGCGATGGCGTCAATGTTGGTCGGCGCCAGCTTCAGCGCCGCGCGGAATTTCTGCTCCGCCTCGGCCGGCTCGCCCTGGGCGCCATAGAGCTTGCCCAAAATGACGACATCGTTGGCGTTGCCGGGGTCGAGCCGGATCAGTGTTTGGTACTCGGCCACCGCCGCCGCCATGGTGGCGCCCGCGATCGGCTGGCGCGCCCGGCTCAACTCCCGCAAATAGATCGTCCCCAGCGTCTCGTGCGCCTCGATGCTGCTGGGCTGGTCCTTGATCACCGTCTGCGCCAGCGTGGTCGCCTCCGCCACCCGCCCCAGGCGCGAGAGCAGGTCGGCCATCTGGCAAGCAATATAGGCCGACTTCGGCGCCGCCGCCATCGCCGCGGTGTAGTGCTGCAGCGCCTGCTGCACGTAGGCCGTGCCGCCCTTGTTCTCCGCCTGCAACTCCGCCCACTTGCCCAACTCGAACTCGGCGTAGGCATGCGCCTCCGGCGACAGCCGCGGCGTCTTCGCGGGCACCACCGGCGCCTGCGCCAGCAGGGGAACATAGACGGCCACGGCCAACAGGCCCACGGCCAGGCGAGGCAACGACGGCAGGGACATCTTGACCAAAGCTTACCACCGCCCGCCGGACCGCGGGCCGCCGCCGCCCCCCTCGATCTCGGGCATGATCGGCGTGTCCAGCCAAATCTGGCGGCTGAGCCGGCTCCGCGGCGCGCGCACGCAGGGGGCGGAGCGCTCGGCGCTGTTCGTGGTCTCAGGCCTGAAATAGCGCCTACGCCGCCTCGACCCCAGGCGGGTTCCGGGGGCAAGGGGCACGGCGGAACTATGCGGCAGCGCCAAGCCGCCGCGTGGGACTGTTAGGATAAGAGGATTCCGCCATGCCCGCCAAGGCCACATCCCCGGCGCCCGCCCTGCCCTCGATTTTGCAAAAGATCGTCGCCCGCCGGCGCGAGCAAGTGACCGCCGCCGAGGCCCAAATCTCGATCGGCAAGCTGCGGGTGCAGGCGCGGGAGCGCCAGCCCCGGGATTTCCTGGCGGCGCTGCGGGGAGCCCGCCGGCCCGCCATCATCGCCGAGATCAAACGCGCCTCGCCCTCGCGCGGCCGCCTGCGGGAAGACTTCGATGTGGCCCAAATCGCCTCCGGCTATGAAGCCGCCGGGGCGGCGGCGCTCTCGGTGCTGACCGAAGAAGACCACTTCGAGGGTCGGCTGGAATATCTGGCCCAAGCGCGCCAGGCCACCCGCCTGCCTATCCTGCGCAAAGACTTTATCTTCTCGTCCTATCAGATCTGGGAGGCGGCGGTGGCCGGCGCCGACGCCGTGCTGCTCATCGCCGCCATGCTCGACGACGCCACCCTGGCCTCGCTGCTCGAAGTCGCCGAGCGCGCCAAGCTGGCGGCGCTGTGCGAGGTGCACGACGCCGCCGAGCTGGAGCGCGTGGCCTCGGCCGGCGCCAGCCTGATCGGCGTCAACAACCGCGATCTGCATACCTTTGAAGTCGGGCTGGAGCGCGGCCTCGAGTTGGGCGCCCAGCTGCCGGCCCGGGTGCTGGGGGTGGCCGAAAGCGGCCTGCGCAGCGGCGCCGACCTGGCCCGCTTCTCCGCCGCTGGCTATCAGGCGTTTCTGATTGGCGAACCCTTTATGCAGGCCAGTGACCCCGGCTTGGCGCTCGCCCGGCTGCGCGACGCCTGCCACCGGCCCTTCGTCAAGATCTGCGGCATTACCAACCTCGACGACGCCTTGCAGGCTTGCGCCGCAGGCGCCGACGCGGTCGGCTTCGTCTTCGCCGCCTCGCCCCGGCGGGTCAGCGTCGAGCAGGCACGCGCCATCTCGCCGGCGCTCCCCGCCGGGGTGGTGCGGGTCGGTGTCTTCGCCGGCATGCCCACCCACGAGATCCGGGCGGTGGCCAATGCCTGCGGGCTGCACGCTGCCCAGCTCCACGGCGCCTACAGCATCGAAGACGGCCGCCGCCTCGCCGCCCACCTCCCCGTCTGGCGGGCAGTCGCCATGCCCCAGGGCGCCCGCGCCGCCCTCGCCTGGGCGCCCCACGTCGAACGCTTCGTGCTCGACACCGCCGTCGCCGGCGTCGCCGGCGGCAGCGGGCAGAGCTTCGACTGGGACGCCGCCCGCGGCTTCGCCGACGCCGTGGCCGCCCTGCCCCAGCCGCCGGGCGTGCTGGTCGCCGGCGGGCTCTCCGCCCGCAACGCCGCCATCGCCATCCGGCAATCCCACGCCGAGGGCGCCGACGTCGCCTCCGGCGTCGAGCGCGCCCCCGGGCGCAAAGACCCCCTCGCCGTCGTCGCCTTTATCCAAGCCGCCCACACCGCCTTCCGCGGAGACCCCGCATGACCCCCACCTCCACCCTCGGCCGCTTTGGCCCCTACGGCGGCCGCTTTGTCCCCGAGACCCTGGTGCATCCGCTGGAAGAGTTGGCCGCCGCCTACGCCGCCGCCCAGCGCGACCCCGCCTTTGCCGCCGAGCTCGACGGCCTGCTGCGCCACTTCGCCGGCCGCCCCACCCCCCTCTACTTCGCCCAACGCCTCACCGAGCAGCTCGGCGGCGCCCGCGTCTACCTCAAGCGCGAAGACCTGCTCCACACCGGCGCCCACAAGATCAACAACTGCCTCGGCCAGGCGCTGCTCGCCCGCCGCATGGGCAAAAAGCGCATCATCGCCGAGACCGGCGCCGGCCAGCACGGCGTCGCCACCGCCACCGTCTGCGCCCGCTTCGGCCTGGATTGCGTGGTCTACATGGGCGCCGAAGACATGGCCCGCCAAGCCCTCAACGTGGCCCGCATGCGCCTGCTCGGCGCCGAGGTGCGCGCCGTCAACAGCGGCAGCCGCACCCTCAAAGACGCCATCAGCGAGGCCATGCGCGACTGGGTGGCGACCTGCGACACCACGCACTACCTGCTCGGTTCGGTGCTCGGCGCCGACCCCTACCCCCGCATGGTGCGCGACTTTCATGCCTGCATCGGCCGCGAGGCGCGTGCCCAGTACCTGGCCGCGGAGGGTAAGCTGCCAACCGCGCTGTTCGCCTGCGTTGGCGGCGGCTCCAATGCCATCGGACTGTTCTACGCCTTCCTCGAAGACACCTCCGTTCGCCTGATCGGTGTCGAGGCGGGCGGCAAGGGCGATGAGTTGGGGCTGCATGCCGCCCGCTTCCAACTCCAGGGCGGCGGCCGCCCGGGGGTGCTGCAAGGCACCTTCTCCTATGTGCTGCAAGACGCCGCCGGCCAGATCGCCGCCACCCACTCCATCTCTGCCGGCCTCGATTACCCCTCCGTCGGCCCCGAGCACGCCCAACTCCACGACCAGGGCCGCGCCGAGTACGTCTCCGCCAACGACAACGCCGCGCTCGCGGCCTGCCAGCGCATGGCCCGGCTCGAAGGCATCATCCCCGCCCTGGAATCCGCCCACGCCGTGGCCGAGGCCTGCCGCCGCGTACCCCAAATGCCCCAGCAAGAGGGCGTAATCGTCAACATCTCCGGCCGCGGCGACAAAGACATGGAGATCCTGACCCGCGAGTTGGGATTGCACGCATGAGCCGCTTCGCCTCCATCTTCGCCACCGCCAAGGCACAGGGCCGCGTCGCCCTCATTCCCTACATCACCGCTGGCGACCCGTCGCTCGAGGCTACCGTCGCCATCGCGCTGGCGCTGGCCGAGGCGGGCGCCGACATCGTCGAGCTCGGCGTGCCCTTCAGCGATCCGGTGGCCGATGGACCCGTGATCCAGGCCGCCAGCGAGCGCGCGCTGGCGCGCGGCGTCCGGCTCGAGGACGTGCTGGAGGTGGCGCGCAAGATTCGCCAGCAATCCCCGATCGGCCTGCTGCTGTTCAGCTACTACAACCCGATGCTGCAGTTCGGCCTCGAGCGCTTTGCCGCCGCCGCCGCCGCCGCCGGCTGCGACGGCGTGCTGGCCACCGACCTGATTCCGGAAGAGTCCGCCGCCTACCGCGCCGCTGCGCAACGGTCTGGCCTGGACACCGTGTTTCTCGCCGCCCCCACCTCGCCCGACGCCCGCCTGCGGGCCATCGGCGAGGCCAGTTCCGGCTTCGTCTACGCCGTCTCCCGCCTCGGCGTCACCGGCGCCCGCGCCACCCTCGCCGACTCGGCCCCAGCCCTGGTGTCGCGGCTGCGGCAACAAACCACCCTGCCCATCGCCTTGGGCTTTGGACTCTCCCGCCCGGAACAAGTTCAGGCCGTCGCCGCCTACGCCGACGGCGCCGTGGTCGGCACCGCCCTGGTGGACCGCATCGCCCAGGCCGCCGCGGGGCAAGCTGCGGTGGCGGCCGGCGACTTTTTGCGGAATTTGCGCCATGGATATCGAGAAACTGCGCCAGCGCATTGACTCCATTGACCGCCAATTGGTCGAGCTGCTCAACCAGCGCTCCCAGTGCGCGCGCGAGATCGGCTTTCTGAAGCGCTCGCTCGACCTGCCCATCTACGAACCCAACCGCGAAACTACCGTGCTGGCCAACGTCGCCGACGCCAACCGCGGGCCACTGAGCGAGTTGGCACTCCGCCGCGTGTTCGAGCGCATCATTGACGAGATGCGCACCATCCAAAAGGACGAGCTTTTGCGCGACCGGGAGACCCAGCCATGATCGTCGTCATGCAACCGACGGCGGATGAGGCCGAAATTCAGGTGGTGATCGAGCGGCTCATTGGGCTCGGCTTCGACGTGCACCGCGAAACCGGGGCGGAGCGCACAGTGCTGGCATGTTTGGGGGTACGGCGGGGGTTTGACGCGCGCGCCATCGCGGGGTTGCCGGGAGTGGCCGAGGCGCACCGCATCAGTTCCCCCTACAAGCTGGCGGACCGCACCTTTCGGCCGCAGGGCACCGCCGTGGAGGTCGCCGGCCTGCGCGTCGGGTGCGGCGGCCTGGCCATCATCGCCGCCTCCGCCGACACCAGCGCCGTGGCCGGCGCCCGCGCCCAGCGGCTGCCGCAAGGGCTGCGCAGCGACTCCGACTGGCGGGCGCTGCGCGCCAACTGCGACCGTCTGGGCTGGGCGGCGGTGGGCGAGGTGGTGGCGGAGAGCGAGATCGAGCACTTGCGCCCGTATCTCGACATCTTCCAACTCGGGGCCGCCAATATGCAGAACCCCTATCTGCTGCGCGCTTTGGGACAGGAGCGCAAGCCGGTGCTGCTGGAGCGCAGCCCCGCCGCCAGCTTGGAGGAACTGCTGGTCGCCGCCGACATGATCCTGGCCGGCGGCAACGGCGCCGTCATCCTGTGCGAGCGCGGCATCCGCACTCTGGCCAATGCCGACCGCGACACGCTCGACTTGCCCGGCATCGCCCGGCTAAAGCGGCTCACCCACCTGCCGGTGATCGCCGACCTCACCACCACGGAGCGCGAGTTGCTGACGCCGCTGGCGCGCGCGGCGGCGGCGGTCGGCGCCGACGGGCTGGTGTTGGCCTACTCGGCGGCGATTCAGTAGCTGGCGATCTAATAAATATCCAGGTCGCGGGCGGAGACCACGGGTCCGTGGTAGTAGCGGCGCACCTGTGCGAGCAGTGCGGACGGCGACGTGCCCTCGGGCATCTGGTGGTAGAGGACCAGCAGCTTGGGGTGGGCGGCGGTGGCGATCGCGCCCAGTTCGCGCGCCGAGGTGTGGAAGGCCTCCATGTATTGGCGCCAGGCCGGGGTCATTTTGCCATCCTGATTGTAGACCTCGTCGAAGAGCAAGTCGCAGCCGTCGCAGGCCTGGGCAACGGCCGCGACCGGCGAGGTGTCGCCGGAGAACACGATGGTGCGGTCGGCGGTCTGGAAGCGGTACCCGAAGGCCTGATCCCAGGAGCCATGGTGGACCAGGAAGGCGGTGATGGTGACATTGGCGTCGTGGTAGATCTCTCCGGGCGAGATCTCGTGGACCTCGACGTGGTAGCCGGTGAGGTTGGCGTGTTCCAGTCCCTGGGTGCGGACGGCGATGTCCTTGGACCAGGCGTGGAGGATGTCGCGGGTCATTGCTTGCAGGCCGGCGGGACCGTAGGCCTGGAGTGGAACCTGGCGCCCCAACACCCAGGGACTAAAGATCAGGTCGGGGTAGCCCAGCGTGTGGTCGGAGTGGAGGTGGGTGACAAAGAGATGGGTGATGGCGGCGACGCGCAGGGCGGGGATGCCGTCCTGGCGGGCGGCGAGGGCGGCGCGTCGGACCACACCGGGGCCGCAGTCCACGAGATAGGCAGTGCCGTTCACCACCACCGCCTCCGCCGGCCCGGAGCGGTCGGGATCGGCGTTGGGATTGCCGCTGCCCAGCATCACCACCTGGGTTTGGGCGCACGCCAACGACACCAGCAATACCAGCCAAGCCGCGAGTTTCATGCCAAGAGGATACCGCAGCCATGGGTTGGCGCGGGCGCCAGCGCACCGGCCCGGCCCGGCTGTAGCCGCGCCGGGCCGGTGCGGCGCGCGTCCCGCTTGTACTCACGCCGACTTGGGGGCCCCATGGCCCCAAGTCGGCGCTGCGCATTGTGGGCGCGGGTCCCTGCGCGCCTGCGGCGCGCGTCCCGCTTGTGCTCACGCCGACTTGGGGGCCCCATGGCCCCAAGTCGGCGCTGCGCTTCGCTCGGGCCGCGCCGAATTCGTTTCCCGGGGGGCGCAGACGCGCCACTGGCGCGTCTGCCCCTGCGGATTCTCGCAGCCTTTCGCGCCGATTTTGCCGGCAGGCAAGGCGGCGCGACCCCCGCCAGTGGCATAACCCCGCCGGATGCGATACAGTGGCGACGACGGAGGACTTTTTCTATGCGGCGTGGCTTGATACTGCTGGGATTGGCCTTGGTGGTGGTGGTGAGCGGGATGGGCGCGGGCTGGCAACCAACAGCGCCTTCCGGTGCGCGCGACCCGCGGTTGGCGGGTGCCTACGTGCGGGCGCCGCAAGACAACTGGATCCTGGTTCACTTGCAGGGCACGCCTTCCCAGATCGGCTACCAGAATGGCTACTTGCTCGCCCCCCGCATCGAGGACTTCGAGCAGGTGGTGCGCCTGGAACAGACCCACAATAGCAGTCGCCCCTGGAGCTTTTTCCGCGACGCCGCCAAGAACACCATGTGGCCGCGCATCCAGCCCGAGTACCAACAGGAAATGCAGGGCATCGCCGACGGCGTGGACGCCCACGGCGGCCACCTCGATGTTTGGGACATCGTGGCCATGAACGCCACCGAGGAGTGGAGCTACTACGTCGAGCAGTGGAACAAGCAGCACCCCGCCCAGGCGGCGCCGCTCGACGATCCCGACCAGGGCCTGCACTGCAGCGCCTTCGTGGCCACCGGCAGCTATACCAAAGACGGCAAGATCGTGATGTCGCACAACAACTGGTCGCCCTACATGGAGGGCGCCCGCTGGAACATCATCTACGACATCGCCCCCGCCCAGGGCGAGCACTTCATGATGGACGGCCTGCCCGGGGTGATCCACAGCGCCGACGATTTCGGGGTCAACGCCGCCGGCATCATGATCACCGAGACCACCATTGACGACTTCCACGGCTACGACTTCCAGGGCGTGCCCGAATTCACGCGGGCGCGTCAGGCGATGCAGTACGCCACCTCGATTGACGACTTCGCCCGCATCATGGAGAAGGGCAACAACGGCGGCTATGCCAACGACTGGCTGGTGGCCGACCGCAAGACCAACGAGATCGCCAGCCTCGAGCTGGGGCTGAAAAACGTCACCCTGCAGCGCTCCAAGGACGGTTTCTTTGTGAGCTCGAACTTCCCCATCAACTCCAAGCTGATGCGCGAGGAAACCACCTTCAACCCCAGCGACAAGGCCAGCAGCGCCAACGCCCGCCACACCCGCTGGCTGCAGTTGATGAAGCAGTATAAAGGCAAGATTGACGTCGCGCGGGCGGAGAAGTTCGAGAGCGACCACTACGACGTCATCCTCAAGGCCATCCACCCCGACTCGCGCACGCTCTGCGGCCATGGGACGGCGCTGCCGCCGTACCACGACTCCGGCGCGGTCGAGGGCAAGGTGATTGACTCCGACATGGCGGCGCAGATGTCGTTTATGGCGGTCAGCGGCCATCCCTGCGGCTCCACCTTCTACGCCGCCGCCTACCTCAAGGCCCACCCCCAGAACGACTGGCAGAAGCCGCTGCTGCGCGACATGGACGGGCATAGCTGGACGACGGTGACGGCGCCAGAGAAGTAGGACTAGCAGTAGGACTACTGGATGCGCCAGGGCGAGATTTCGGCCCACTGGCGCAGGGCGCTCGTCGCCCATGCGGTGCTCTTGCCTTTGTGGCAAGTGGTGCAGGGGTTGGGGATGCCGTAGGCCTCGGTCATCGCTGGCGCAATGAAGCGGAAGGTATGGGCGTGGACGTAGGCGCCGGGCGTGCCCTCGCTCTGGATCTGCGGCATGTGGCAAGCCACGCATTGGCTGCCAGGGCTGCCGGAGGCATGGTGGGTGTGCGCCTCGAGCGTGGCCTCCCGCGGCCCATTGGGGGAGCCCGGGCTATGGCAATCCAGGCAGAGCTGCTGCGCGGGCTGGATGAGCTCGGCACCATTGCCGGTGCCGTGCACGTCGTGGCAACTGAAGCAGGTCACGCCGCGGCGGTACATCACACTCTGCGCGAAGTCGTTCCCGTGCATCCGGTTCTTGTGGGCGGTGCCGTCGGCATAGTAGTAGAAATTGGTCTGCCCCAGCGTGTGGCCCTCCAGCTTCCAGTAGTCCTCCAGCCGCAGGTCGACGTTGTAGCCCACTGGCCAGTCATAGTAGAGGCCGCCAATGGGGTTGCCCAGCGCGCGCCCCTGGGAGTGGCACTGGATGCAGGTGTCGCTCGCGGCGACCGCGTCCAGGCGGGCGGGGTTGAGGATGTTGCCGCGGCTGGGGTGGGCAACATGCTCGCTGCCGGGACCGTGGCAGCGCTCGCAGCCCACGTTCCACTCCGCCACTTGTTTCGTCTGGATGTTGTACCCCACCGAGTGGCAGCCATCGCAGGTGGGCCCGGTGGGGCGGCCGGCGTCGGTGGACGGGTAGAGGTGCACCCACCAGTCGGCTCCCTTCGCGGGGATGGTGTAGGGCAGCCATTTGTGGTTGAGGATGTCCCACTGCGCCGGCAAGGGGTAGTAGTTGTCGCCCCGCTTGGTGAAGAAGCGCTGCTTCCAGATGCTGCCGTAGACAAACGCCACCTGGCTCACGTCAAAATGGGCAGCGGTGTCGCTCGCCAGG
>Ga0307374_10005797_pt1 | contig 19780 bp, 21 predicted proteins | sample OX3MG_FD_202532 | JGI IMG/M metagenome (GOLD analysis project Ga0307374, IMG submission 202532) | Soil microbial communities from Risofladan, Vaasa, Finland - OX-3 | ecosystem: Environmental > Terrestrial > Soil > Coastal area > Acid sulfate soil | place: Finland: Risofladan, Vaasa | collected...
TCGACCTGCAGGCGTTATTCGAAGAACGTTATTGCAATGAACCGTTTGTCGATGTACTGCCAGCCGGGTCGCATCCGGAAACGCGCTCGGTGCGCGGCGCCAACCACTGCCACATCGCTGTCCACCGCCCGGGAGATGGCGACACAGTGGTGGTGTTGGCGGTGATCGACAATCTGGTCAAGGGTGCTGCCGGGCAGGCCGTGCAGTGCTTCAACCTGATGTTCGGTTTTGACGAAACCACTGGATTGAAGGCGCTCGCATTATGGCCGTAGCCGCGGGCGGCTGATGGCTGATCGCAAACCCCGGCCCGCCGTCTCCACGCAGCGGCCATGGCTGCGCTGGAGTTTGATCGTGGGCGGCATTGCTTTGCTGGCGCTGGCGGGTTGGTGGCTGTACAGCTATACCCGTGCGAACACGGTATCGGGCTCCCAGCGTGCCCGCAGCGAACGCGACCAACTGCGCGATGGTAACCGCAGCCTTTCGCAGCGCTTGCGCGCCGCATTGGCCGAGAACCAACAGTTCAAGGCCCTAGTCAAGGAATCGCTCGGTGGTATGCAGCAGGAGAACTCCAGTCTGCGTGAGCAATTAGCGTTCTACCGCGGCATCGTCTCGCCGAAGCAGTCCAGTGAGGGGTTGCGCGTCTACGATCTAAAAGTGACCCGCAGCGCACACGGAGCGCAGCAGTACGACTTTGAATTGCTGTTGATCCAGCCCATGCACCACGATCATTTGGTCGACGGCAAGGCGAAGATCGTGATCAGCGGTCTACTTGATGGCGTGCGGCACAGCTACCCGCTATCGGGGATGATTCTCGCCGAGCACAAGAATCTGCTGTTTTCATTCAAATATTTTCAGGAACTTGATGGCAGTTTCCGGCTGCCGGCCGGTTTTCGACCGATCCGGGTGGCCGTGACGCTAATACCGAGTAGCGACAAACCGAAAGTAGAGCAATCTTACGATTGGTCCAGGATCGAACGAGCCGCAGCAGGCAGTTAGATGAAAGGTTCCAGGTCGAATCCTGCCAAGAGTGCCAGCAGCAGCGCTGTCGATACCCTCATTGGCAGACAGACCGAAATCCTCAGCGGTGTCCTTTTTGCCAGGATTTTGCACGTGGATGGCCGCATTAAGGGCGGCGTATCCACTGAGACCGACAAGTCCTCGGCATTGTGGGCCAGTGAGTCCGGCACGATTGAGGGGAATGTGACGGTGCCAATATCGTCCTTGACGGCGCCGTGGCGGGAGATGTTCATGCCAGTGAACGCTTGACCCTGGCAGCCTAGGCCCGGGTGACTGGTAATGTCCATTACGAGGTGTTGCAGATGGAGCCTAGTGCGATAGTCAACGGCCATCTGTTATGAAGGCGCGGAAAGGCGACACTGACCCATCAGCAGAAGCCTGAGTAACCACGGCGGGAGAGTGCAGTCTTTCAATCTACATGACAAAGTCCGCACTATTGATGCAGCACGTAAATGAGTAAGTGTAACCAGCGATTCCCGACTCGGTCGTATACGGTGACTATCAGGGCACGGTGTGGCTGCATCAACAGAACAGAGTATTGTTGGGCTATTGACCCGACACATCCGCGACTTTCTGCTGACTCAACGCCAACTTTGAGTGACCGTACTAACTACATTGCTTGCGTGCCGGCTCAATAGGGCCGCATAATGGGTGCCATGAATACTGCCACGAATGCCGATAGTGCCGTTCACACGCACGATTCTGTTGCTGCGTCTGCCGGGCCCGAGTTGGTCTTTACCGATGCCGCAGCTGGCAAAGTGCGGCAGCTGCTGGATGAGGAAAGCAATCCGGCACTGAAGCTGCGGGTGTTCGTCAGCGGAGGTGGATGTTCGGGATTCAAGTACGGCTTCAGTTTCGACGAAAATGTCGAGGACGACGACATCAGTGTGGTCAATGCTGGCGTCACGCTGCTGGTCGATCCGATGAGCTTGCAATATCTCACCGGCGCCCATATCGATTACGAGAACGACGTCAACGGCGCACAGTTTGTCATCCGTAATCCAAACGCCACCACCAGTTGTGGCTGCGGATCTTCGTTTTCCGTTTAGGACACGGCTTGGCCGTTTCAGCGGTAGATCCCACCGAGCACCACTTCGCGTTGCGCGCCGGTAACCGACGGAAGGTTGCCGGGTAATCCGGCTAGCGTGCGCATTGCCAGCCAGGCGAATGCAGCGGCTTCAACGTGCATTGCATCGAGGCCATGGGCATCGGTGAGTTCGACCTGATCGTCAAAACGTGCGCGCAGCCGCTGCATCAGAAACGCATTTGCGCTGCCACCGCCGCAGACCAGCAGGCGCTGACTGCGGCCGGCTTGGGCTGCTTCTGCCACGGTGGTCGCGGTGAGTTCGCAAAACGTGCGCTGCACGTCTGCCGGCGCCAAGTCGGGCAGTTCCGGAAAGCGGGCCTTTGCCCAGCGCAGATTGAAATAACCGCGCCCGCTGCTCTTGGGGGCCGCAGCACTGAAATATGCATCTTCGTACAGCGCCTGATACAGCCCTGCGTGCAGGTGGCCGCTCTCGGCCCAACGACCGGCTGCGTCGTAAGCCTTGTGCTGATGTAACTGCGACCATTCATCCATCAGACCGTTGCCGGGGCCGGTGTCATAGCCGCGCACCTGTTCGCGCGAACTGTCGGGCAGCAGTGTGACATTGGCGATCCCGCCGATATTGACGACGCAGCGAGTTTCCGTGTCGTCGGCGAACAGCGCGTGGTGAAACGCCGGCACCAACGGCGCGCCCTGTCCGCCTTCGGCCAGATCACGACGTCGAAAATCGGCTACGGTGGTGATGCCAGTGTGTGCCGCGATACGATTGGGATCGCCCAGCTGCAGGCTGTTCGAAGCGTGGCCGTTAGGGCGGTGGAACACGGTCTGGCCGTGGCTGCCAATCGCTCGAATCGCTTCGGCTTCAAGCGCTGCCACGTTCAGCAATTGATCGACGGCTTGAGCAAAGCAATCGGCGACTGCGACGTCCAGATCGGCGAGTTGCGCCAGCGTGATCGCTGGAGACTCCAGCGCCAGCTTCATCAAGGCATCGCGCAACTGCGGAGGGTAGGCGCTGGTGACATGTGAATGGACGCGCTTGAAGCCCCCGTCAACGATCTCGACCGCAACGGCGTCGATACCGTCCATGCTGGTACCCGACATCAGGCCGACATAAAGCGCAGCTGCCATGATCACCTCTTGTGTCTGGCCAGTGTGTCGGGAGCGCTACGGTGGTGATGGGATACGTAACTTAGCGGGTGCCGATGGTTGGTCCGTTGTCGGCATACTGGCGTGAGTCGATGCTGTTGATACGCGCCACCAGCGGCGTTTCTTCCTTGCGGAATTCCACTATTTCGTGGGGCGGCAGCGGCTGGCCGCGCGGCAGTTTGACGGTGACCGGGTTCTTCGGTTTGCCATTGATGCGGAACTCGTAATGCAGGTGTGGGCCGGTGGCCAGGCCGGTCATGCCGACATAGCCGATGACTTCATCCTGTTGCACCTTGCTGCCGACCCCCAGACCCTTGCGGAAGCGTGATAGATGCGCGTAGACCGTCTCGTAATGTGCACCATGGCGGACTTTGATGGCATTGCCGTAGCCGCCGTCACGACCGATGAAGGCGACACGACCACTCGCGGTGACGTGAACCGGAGTTCCGGTCGGCGCGGCGTAATCGGTGCCATAGTGGGGCCGGATAATGTGCAGCACCGGATTCAAGCGTGCCAGGGAGAAACCGGAGCTGATGCGGGTGAACGCCACCGGCGTGCGGATAAAGGCACGGCGCAACGGCTGCCCCTTCGGTGTGTAGTAGGCCGCGTTGCCGTCTTTGTCGACGAAGCGCACGGCGCGGTAGGTGTGCCCCTGATTGACCAGTTCGGCAGCGAGAATGTTGCCGTCACGCAGCTTTTTACCGTTTTTGTAGACTCGATCATAGATCACGGTGAAGCGATCGCCGGCCTGAAGGTCCTGACCGAAATCAACGTCGTAGTTGAAGATGTGTGCAAACTCGAGAATCAGGTTATTGGATAGTCCGGCATGTTGCCCATCGACAAACAAGGAGTCGTGGATCTGTCCGCTAGCTTCTGCGGGGCGATGATCGAGTGCGGCAGTGACCGTGTTCGCCTGCAGTTCCTGGCCAGCGCGGTGGACGTCCAGAGTATGCGTCGAGTCGTTGGCATAAGTCAGTGCTTGCAGCTGCCCGTTGATGATCTGAAAACGCAGTTTCTTGCCGATTTGCAGATGTCGCAGCCGGGATGTGTCGCCGCCCAGCGCAAGCACAGAGCGCCAGTCATCCGGATTCAGGCCGTGTGCCTTGAAGATGGTCGACAGGGTCTGTCCTCTTGCTACCGTTATGCTTTGCCAATGATCGCCTGACGGCGTATTCAGGGCGGTCTTGACCCCCGAATTCACAATAGCCTTGGCTACCTTCGGTGCTGACGGTATCTGGCCGGCCACCAGCGCCGATGGCGGTGCGGCCGTTGCCGAAGTCGCGCTGTCGGTGCTGGCGCCAACCGCATGCGAGTGCGGCGTGAAGGCGGCGGCAGTGCTGACGGCAACAAGGCCGGCGATCAACAGAGTTTTGATAGCCGCAGGGCGAGATGCCCGTGCAGCTGAACTATAATCGGGTGTCATGCGGCATCCGTTGTCAGGTTTCTCGGTCGCGACGAATCGCGATTGTCGCGAAGCTTTGCGTTTCTGAATGTTTTTGGTGATGCCGCGCGTGGGTGGTAGAACACCACAAATGTTTTTTAAATGCAATCCTTTCGCGTGAGATTCTTGAACTCCACATCAACCATGCGGCTGGAGGCCGCAAGCTGCCGATGAATCCGAACCTCGAATGGGCTGAAATTGAGCGTGGCGCAGAGGAGATCATTCCACTGCCGGAGCTGTGCCAGCGCATGCAGCAAGCTGCAGCAGAAGGTCATCGATTACGCATCAAGGCCGGTTTTGATCCCACAGCGCGTGATCTGCATCTGGGACATACGCTGCTGCTCAACAAACTGCGCAGCTTTCAGAAGGCCGGCCACGAGGCGATCTTCCTGATCGGCGATTTCACCGGCATGATCGGTGACCCCACCGGCAAGAATGAGACGCGCAAACCGTTGACACGCGAGCAGGTTGAGGAAAACGCGCAGACCTATCGTGAGCAGGCGTTCAAGATTCTCGACCCGCAACAGACCACCATTGCCTTCAATTCTCGCTGGCTCAACGCGCTCGGTGCCGAAGGCATGATTCGTCTGGCGGCGCGGCACACGGTGGCGCGCATGCTGGAGCGCGACGATTTCGCCAAACGCTATCGAGGTGGCCGGCCCATCGCCATTCACGAATTTCTCTACCCGTTGTTGCAAGGCCACGATTCCGTGGCATTGCAGGCTGATGTCGAACTCGGCGGCACCGACCAGAAATTCAACCTGCTGGTGGGCCGGCAACTGCAACAGGCGGCCGGACAACGACCGCAGTGCATCCTCACCGTGCCGATACTCGAAGGGCTCGACGGCGTGCAGAAGATGTCCAAGAGCCTGGGCAATTATGTCGCTTTGACCGATGCGCCCGCTGACATGTTCGGCAAGATCATGTCGATCTCCGACAGCCTGATGTGGCGTTACTACGATCTGTTGTCGTTCCGCCCGTTGAGTGAAATTGCCGAACTCAAGCGCGGGGTTGAAGAAGGCGCCAATCCACGCGACGTGAAGATGGCGTTAGCGGTCGAGGTTGTCGATCGTTTTCACGGCAGCGGCGGTGGAGAACGGGCGCGGGTAGCGTTCATCGCCCAGTTCTCGCGTGGCGCGCTTCCCGACGATATCGTCGAGATCACTGCAGTTGCTCCTGCTGCCGGGCTGGCCTTGCCGCGCGCGCTTCGCGAAGCCGGGCTGGTCGGCAGCAATGCTGAAGCGGTCAGGATGATCGGTCAGCGCGCGGTGCGCGTTGATCAGCAGCGTGTGGATGATCGCAATCTGTTGTTGCCGCCGGGAGCGGTCTATCTTTTGCAGGTGGGCCCGCGCCGTTACGCACGTCTGCGATTGAATGTCGGCTGAGCCGGGCGGACGGCCCGGCTATTGATCACAGCCACGTGGACACTGTACTTGTGTGCGGTCAGGTTGACGACGATAGGGTCAGCGGCGAGTTCGTGGTTCAGATCGCGGTGCTCGGCCCCTGTCCCCTGTCGAACAAAGGCACGATCTATCCGGGGGCAAGTTGCCGTTGGTATTGCTGATGGTGCTGGGCAATACCGGCGTAAGCCGCGCAGATAACAGCGCACAGGCCTGTCCGCTGTAGATGCTTCGACTACGTCTAATAACGGCCTGATGGACGTTTCCGAATATTCTTCAAACCGGAAGCTTTGCAAGACGGTCCGGAATTCACTAGAATCCACGCCCTTCGGGCGGATCTAGTTTTGGTGCGCTCTTCACCCTTGTCCCACCACACGACGCCGTCGGGGGACTGCCCGGTACGCCGGTATCCACAAGGAGATTGCATGCGTCACTATGAAATCGTGGTCATGGTCCATCCTGACCAGAGCGAACAGGTTCCCGCCATGCTTGATCGCTACAAAAGTATGGTCGAGGCCGACGGTGGCAAGATCCATCGCATGGAAGACTGGGGCCGGCGTCAGCTCGCCTATCCGGTCGCCAAGCTGCACAAGGCGCACTACTTCCTGATGAATGTCGAATGCACCGAGGCGGTGCTGGCCGAGTTCGAGAGTGCGTTCCGCTTCAATGATGCCGTCCTGCGTCGTCTGGTGATACGCCGCGATCAGGCTGATGTGGAGCAGTCGCTGCTGTTCAAGATCCCTGACGAAGAGCACAAGCACGACTCGCGTGACGACGATGCGGACGTCGATGACGGCAAAGATTTGGACGACGGCGCGGACGACGAGTCCGCGGGGACCGAGTCCGTTGAAACCGAATCCGCCGATTCGGAGGAGAAGTAAGCCATGGCCCGTTTCTTTCGCAAACGCAAGACCTGCCGCTTCACCGCCGAAGGCGTTAAGGAGATCGATTACAAGGATCTCGCCACCCTGCGCCAGTACGTCGGCGAGAACGGCAAGATCGTGCCCAGCCGCATCACCGGCACCGCCGCCCGCTATCAGCGTCAGTTGACCGTCGCCGTCAAGCGTGCGCGTTACATGGCGCTGCTGCCTTACACCGATCGCCACGAGTAAGCCGCGATGGAACTCATACTGCTGCAGAAGATCATGAACCTCGGCGACCTGGGCGACACCGTCAAGGTCAAACCCGGTTACGGACGCAACTACCTGCTACCCAAGGGCCTAGCGTTGTTGGCCACTGAGTCCAACCGAAAGACTTTCGAGGGACGCAAGGTCGAGCTGGTGAAGAAAGCGCAGGATTCACTCAATGCCGCCAAGCTGCGTGCGGCCAACATCAAAGATGCCAGTGTCACCGTGCGCGTGCTGGTGGGCGAGGAAGGCAAACTCTACGGCTCGGTTGGTCCGTCCGAAATTGCACGCGCGGCTGCAGCAGCGGGCATGGATGTCCATCGCAGCGAGATCGACTTGCCGGAAGGCCCGATCCGCGTCATCGGCAGCTACGTCGCGCAGATTCGCTTGCACACTGAATTGGAAGTCAGTCTGAACGTGGTGGTCGAGGAAGAAAAGGCCACGGCCTGATGCTTCGGCGCGGTAACGACACGGCCCGCCTTTTGCGGGTCGTGTCGTTTGTGGGCTCTGCACACCTAAAACCGCCGGTTTGCCTGCATTGCCCAGCCTTTCTATTTTGCCCATTCGCGTTTTGCTCGCCGATTTGATCTAGCATCAGCCCATGTCTACCGTTGCCCCCAAGCAGCCGCCGCATTCGCTGGAAGCCGAGCAATCCGTACTGGGCGGACTGATGCTCGACAATCGGGCCTGGTACGAGCTCTCCGACAAACTCGCTGAGGATGATTTCTACACCGAGCAGCACCGGCTGATTTTCCAGGCCATCGGCGGTCTGTTGACCGCGTCGCGGCCCTGCGATTTTGTCACCCTGTCCGAGCAGCTGCGTCACGACGGGCGTCTGGAACAAGCCGGCGGCATCGCCTATCTCGGAGGCTTGGCGGCTGACACTCCCGGCGCCGCCAATATCCGTGCTTATGCCGAAATCGTGCGCGAGCGCGCGATTCTGCGCAGCCTGATCGCGGCCGGACAGGACATCGCCGGCCTCGGTTTCGAGCCCAGTGGCCGCGCTCATGGAACCCTGGTGGATCTAGCCGAACAGACCGTGTTCCGCATCCGCGAACGCGGCGCGCGCGCGCGGAGCAACTACTTCGAGATGCCGCCGCTGATCACTCAGATCGAAGAAAAGCTGGAGCGGCTCAGACGCGATCCCGACAGCTTCAACGGTATCCCCACCGGCTTCGTCGATTTCGACAAGCTGACTACCGGCCTGCATCCCAGTGATCTGGTGATCGTCGCTGGGCGCCCGGGCATGGGCAAGACCAGCTTCGCGATGAATATCGCCGAGCACGTGGCGATCGAAAACAAGCAGCCAGTAGCGGTGTTCTCGATGGAAATGTCGGCCGAGCAGCTGGCCATGCGCGTGCTGTCCTCGTTCGGCCGCATCGATCAGCAGCGCCTGCGTAAGGGTGAACTCGACGACACCGACTGGAGCCGGCTGGCGTCGGCCGGCGGGTTGTTGCGCGAAGCACCGCTGTACATCGACGAGACCGGCTCGCTGTCGCCGCTGGATCTGCGCGCGCGGGCGCGGCGTCTTGCCGCGCGCCACGGTCTCAAGCTGATCGTTGTCGACTACATTCAGTTGATGCAGGTGCCGTCGACGCGCGAGAACCGTACCAACGAAATCTCCGAGATCTCGCGCAGCCTGAAGGCGCTGGCCAAGGAGTTGTCGGTGCCGGTGATCGCCATCTCGCAGTTGTCGCGCGGCGTCGAGTCGCGCGACAACAAGCGGCCGCGCATGTCTGACCTGCGCGAATCCGGCGGAATCGAGCAGGACGCCGACGTCGTCGCTTTCGTCTATCGCGACGAGTATTACAGCAAGGAGCAGTGCACCGAGCCGGGCGTGGCCGAGATCATCGTCGCCAAGCAGCGCAACGGCCCCACCGGCACGGTGAAGACGGCGTTCCTCGGGCCCTACACGCGCTTCGACAATCTCGCCCACCAGCGTGCCGACAGTGACTATGGCTACGGCTGATGGCGCCGTCCGCCGCCAGTGACGAGCGCTGCATCCCGCGCCTGACTGCGGCGATCGATCTCGGCGCAATACGCCATAACCTGGGTCGCGCGCGTGCGCTGGCGCCGTCTTCAAAAGTGATGGCAGCGGTCAAGGCCGACGCCTACGGCCACGGTGCGGTACCGGTGTCCCAGGTGTTGACGCAGGCTGGCGTGGATGCGCTGGCCGTAGCCTGTCTGGAGGAGGCCCTGCAGTTGCGGGCGGCCGGGATCGAGACGCCGATCGTGCTGCTCGAAGGGGTGTTGTCCGCCGCGGAAACTCGGGTTGCGGCCGCCGAGAATCTACAGATCGTAGTTCATGCGCCGTGGCAACTGGCGTTGTTGCAGGCCTTGCCGGCAGCCACTTCGCTACAGCTGTGGATCAAGCTCGATACCGGCATGCACCGGCTGGGTTTTGCCGCCGATCAGGCGCAGGCTGTGTACGCAGCCGTGCGGCTGCAGGCGAATTGGAACCTGCGCGGCTGGATCACGCACCTGGCTCGTGCGGACGAAACCGGCTCGCCGATGACCCAGCAGCAGGTCACACGGTTCGAACGAGCGTTGAAGGATTTGCCGGGTGATCGTTCCATCGCCAATTCCGCAGGCCTCATTGCCTTTCCGTCGTCACACAGCGACTGGGTGCGGCCTGGATTGATGCTTTACGGCGCCAGTCCGTTCAGGAATCGCAGTGCCGCCGATCTCGGTCTGCGTCCGGCCATGCACCTGCATAGCCGCATCATTGCCCTCCACGATATCACCGCGGGCGAAGCGGTGGGCTACGGCGCGACCTGGCGCAGCCAACGTCCTGCACGCCTCGCCGTGGTCGCCGCCGGCTACGCCGATGGTGTGCGCCGGGCACTGCCGTCGGGGACGCCGGTGGGGTTGCGCGGACAACGTGTGCCGATGGCGGGTCGGGTGTCGATGGACATGATCGCCCTCGATGTGACTGCGGTGCCTGAAGCGCAGGTAGGCGATACGGTGACATTATGGGGCGATGGCGTGCCTGTGGAGGAGATCGCGACGCTGGCCGGCACGATCTCCTATGAGCTGTTTTGCGGCCTGACGCATCGCGTCCATTTCCACTACGACGGCGCTGCGCCGTGAGCCGCGCCCGCACTCAGTACGTCTGTCAACGCTGTGGGGCGGTAGCACCCAAGTGGGCCGGACAGTGCAGCGATTGCGGCGAGTGGAACACGCTGGTGGAGTCCCTGGCCGCATCGCCGCGGAGCTTGAAGAGTGCGGTGTCGGCACCGGTCGCGCGTCTGGATAGCGTGCCGGCAGAAGACGTGGTGCGCATCTCCAGCGGTCTCGACGAGATGGACCGGGTGTTGGGCGGCGGCATCGTGCCGGGTTCGGTAATCCTCATCGGCGGCGACCCTGGCATCGGCAAATCGACCCTGTTGTTGCAGGTGCTGGCGGCGGTGGAAGGCCGTGCCGATACGCTTTATGTGACCGGTGAGGAGTCGCTCAACCAGGTGGCACTGCGTGCCCGGCGGCTGGGCTTGCCGCGGCTGGACCTACCGGTGATGGCCGAGACCCGCATGGAAGCGGTATTGGCAACACTGCAGAAAACCCGGCCCGGTCTGGTGGTGCTCGACTCGGTGCAGACGCTCTACACCGACGCGCTGGATTCGGCGCCCGGTTCGGTGTCGCAACTGCGCGAGTGCGCGGCACAGGTGGTGCGCTACGCCAAGTCCGCCGGCTGTGCGGTGGTGCTGGTCGGTCACGTCACCAAGGAAGGCGCCATCGCCGGGCCGCGCGTGCTCGAGCACATGGTCGATACGGTGCTGTATTTCGAGCACGACGGCGGTAGTCGTTTCCGCGTGGTGCGCGCAGTCAAGAACCGCTTCGGCGCGGTCAACGAGATCGGCGTGTTTGCGATGACCGACGACGGCCTGCGCGAGGTCGGCAACCCCTCCGCGCTGTTCCTGTCGCGTCACGCGCAGGCGGTGCCCGGCAGCGTCATCACCGTCACCCGGCAGGGCACGCGGCCACTGCTGGTGGAAGTGCAGGCGCTGGTCGATCAGGCTGCCAGCAGCGTGCCGCGGCGCGTCACGCTGGGGCTGGAAGGCAATCGTCTGGCGATGTTGCTGGCGGTGCTGCACCGCCACGCCGGTGTTGCGCTGAGCGACCAGGACGTGTTTGCCAACGTTGTCGGCGGTATGCGCATCCAGGAGACCGCGGCCGATCTTCCGGTGCTGTTGGCGGCGCTGTCGAGCTATCGCGGCCGGCCGGTGGATGGCAGTCTGGTGGTGTTCGGTGAAGTTGGTCTGGCGGGTGAAATCCGTCCCGTGCAGGGCGGTGAGGAGCGCTTGCTGGAAGCGGCCAAACACGGATTCAAGCGCGCCATCGTGCCAGCCGCCAATCGACCGCGAAAAAGCGTCAAATTGAATCTGGAGGTGGTGCCGGTCGCACGCCTCGATCAGGCGTTGGCGCAGCTTTAGCCGGATTCATGACTTGCCGCGTATCACCGGACGGATGCGCGCGGTGTTCACTACGTTGGCGCCGCTGTCGGTGATCTCGATCGCATAGCTGCCGATCTGTAAATGCTTGCCGGGTTGCGGCATTTCTCCGAGTTGTTCGAGAATCAGGCCGTTGAGCGTTTTCGGCCCCTGTGTCGGCAGTTTCCAGCCCAGCTTGCGATTCAGGCCGCGCAGGCTCATCGAGCCGCGCGCCAGCACGCTGCCGTCGCTGTCCTGTTGGATATGCTTGAAACGGGTCGCCGGATCAGAGGTGAATTCACCCACGACTTCTTCGAGGATATCCTCCAGCGCCACCAGGCCCTGGATGTCGCCGTATTCGTCGACGACGAAACCGATGCGCCGCTTCTGGTCCTGGAAATTGAGCAGTTGGCGGTTCAGCGAGGTGCCTTCGGGAATGAAGTAGGGTTCGCGCACCAGCGCCAGCAGCGCGTCCTTGTCCACGTGGTTTTCGATGGCCAGCTTGACCAGCCGGCGTAGATGCACGATACCGCGCAGATCGTCGATGGCGCCGTCGTAGACTGGTACCCGTGCGTGTTCGGCGCTGATGATGTCCTGCCGGATCTTGTCCCAAGGTTCGGACAGGTCGAGGCCGAGAATCTCGTTGCGCGGCACCATGATGTCCTCGACTGTGGCGCGTTCCAGGTCGAGAATCGACAACAGCATGCGCTGATGCCGTTGCGGGATCAGCGCGCCGGCCTCACCGACCACGGCGCGTAGTTCCTCCACATTCAGCGAATGCTGTTCGGCGTCTTCGGGGCGCACGCCGAACACGCGCAACACGCCTTGGCCGGCCAGCGTCACCAGCGTCACCAGCGGATGCAGCACGTATCTTAATGCGTTGTAGACGTAGGCGGCGGGCAGGGCGACGCGTTCTGGATTCAGCGCCGCCAGAGTTTTCGGCGCAACCTCGCCGAAGATCAGCAAGAAGAAGGTGAGAACGCCGGTGGCGATGGCGACGCCGGTTTCGCCCCACAGGCGCAGCCCGATCAGCGTCGCGATCGCGCCTGCGGCGATGTTCACCGATGTGTTGCACATCAGTATCAGGCCGATCAGCCGATCGGGTTGCTCCAGCAGCCGCTGCGCCAGCACCGCGCTGCGCTGCCCCTGTTTGGCGCGTGCCTTGAGGCGATAGCGGTTGATCATCATCAGCGCCGTCTCCGAACCGGAGAAGAACGCGGAGAGGACGATCAACAGAATCAGGATCGCAAACAACCCTGATGTGGGAAATCCGTTCAAGGAACGCCGGTGGTTGTTGTGGACAAGAGTATAACTACGGAACGCAGTACCAACTTGTCAAGCGCAGGCCTCAGTTCCAATGTGTACCCAGCACCTGCTCGATGAACAGTTTGCTGCCGAAGTAGGCCAGCACCAGCATCAGATAACCCGCCAATACCCAGCGCACCGCGGTGTGTCCGCGCCAGCCGTAGCGTCGTCGTCCCCACAGCAGCAGGCCGAAGATGAACCAGGCGCAGAACGACAGCACGGTTTTCTGTTCCAGATGTTGCGCAGCCAGGTTGTGCACGAACAGCAGACCCGACAACAGGGTTAGGCTGAGCAGAAAGAAACCGGCGAATACCATCTGAAACAAGAGGCGCTCCATCGTCTGCAACGGCGGCAGCCGGCGCACCACGGCAATGCCGCCGCCACGGTGGCGCAGCACGCGTTCCAGCACCGCCAGCGCCACCGCTTGGATACAGGCGATGGTGAGGATGCCTGCCGACAGCAAGGAAATGATGATGTGGACTTCCACATGCCAGTCGCTTATCGGAATCAGATCGCCATGGGTGTTGGACGTGAATACACCGAACAGCGCGCACAGGCCGACGAAGGGATACAGGAACATCCCCAGCGATTCGAGCTTTTCGCGCAGACTGAACAGCCACAGCGTCAGTGCCGACTGCCAGGCGAACAGCGACACCGATTCGGCCAAACCCAGACGCAGGCTGCCGGCGTGAAAAATCTGCAGCGACAGTGCGGCGGCATGCAGCGCTAGCGTGATGGGCAGCAGTGCAGCCGGCAGGTGGCCGGCGCGCCAAATGCGCCAGCCGGCCACCGCGTATAGCGTTTCTGCCAACAAACCCAGAAAAAGGAGCATATCGATCTTGTTGTCGTGAACGAAAAGCATAGCATCGCGGCCCACGGTAGCGGCAGGAGTGGGTGTAGCCTGTGCTAGGATTTCCAGACCACGAATTCGGACGGAGCGGTATGCGAATCAGGGTGCTGGGTTGTAGCGGCGGGGTTGGCCCCGATCTGCGCACGACCAGTTTGCTGGTCGACGACCGTCTGCTGGTCGATGCCGGTACCGGCGTCTGCGATCTGGATCTCGACGCGATGGCGCGGCTGACCGACGTTTTTTTGACTCATTCGCATCTAGATCATGTCGTCGGCACGGCCTTCATTGCCGACAATCGCTTTGCGCGTGAGGCACCGACGCTGGCGATTCGCGCTACGCTGGAGACGATCGACGCACTGCGTACGCATCTGTTCAACTGGGTGCTGTGGCCGGATTTCACTGAACTGCTGTGCCGCCATGAATCCCCCGTGCTGCGGTACGAGGCGTTAAGTCCCGGGGTGCCGGTGGCGGTCAACGGTTTGCAGATCACGGCTTTCCGGGTGCTGCACACGGTGCCGGCAGTCGGTTATGTGCTTAGCGATGCGTCCGGTTGCTTCGCTTTCAGCGGCGACACTTGTGCCGACGATGGCATGTGGGTTGCGCTCAACGCGCTGCCGCGGCTCGACCGGCTGATGATCGAGATCGCCTACGCCGATGAAGACGAAACCTTGGCTTGTCTGTCCAAGCATCTCAGCCCGGCGCGGTTGGGGACTGAGCTCAAAAAGCTGAACCATCGTCCTGAACTGCTGTTATCGCACCCCAAACCTGGTCAGGCCCAGGCGATCGAAGCGCAGTGTCATGCCGCCCTGGCGGGCTGGCATTATCGCCATCTCAAGGATGGCGACGTCATTACTTTTGGGTAACAAGCATTCCGTTAGAATGAACCTATGTTCGAAAGTCTAAGCAACCGGCTGTCCCGCACCCTCAATGCCCTGCGCGGGCAGGGCCGCTTGACCGAAGCCCAGGTCGATACCGCGGCGCGCGAACTGCGCATGGCGCTGCTAGAGGCGGATGTGGCGCTGTCGGTGGTGCGCGATTTCGTCGAGCGCGTCAAGACACGTGCGGTCGATACCGAGGTCACCCAGAGTCTGACGCCGGGGCAGGCCATGTTGCAGATCGTGCAGCAGGAGCTGGTCACCACGCTGGGCGGCACGGCCGAGCCGATCAACCTGCGCGCCCAGCCGCCCGCGGTGATCTTGATGGCCGGCTTGCAGGGTTCGGGCAAGACCACCAGCACCGGCAAGCTGGCACTGCGTCTGCGCGAGGTCGACAAGAAGAAAGTGATCGTGGTGTCGGTCGACGTCTACCGGCCTGCCGCAATCGAACAGTTGCGGCTGGTCGCAGAGCAGGTACAGGTGTCGTGGTTCAAAAGCGCCGTCGGCCAGGATCCGGTGGCGATCGCCCGCGACGCGCTGGCCTACGCAAAAAAGCAGTACGCCGACGTGCTGATTGTCGACACTGCTGGCCGCACCGCCATCGACGAGGACATGATGCATGAGATTGCCGCGCTGCACGGCGAGCTCAAGCCGGTCGAAACCCTGTTCGTGGTCGATGCCATGACCGGTCAGGACGCCGCCAACACCGCGCGTGCGTTTGCGGATGTGCTGCCGCTGACCGGGGTGATTCTGACCAAGGCCGACGGCGACGCCCGCGGCGGTGCGGCGCTGTCGGTGCGCGAAGTCACCGGCGCGCCGATCAAGTTCATCGGCGTCGGCGAGAAGCCGACGGCGTTCGAGGTGTTCCACCCCGATCGCATCGCCGCGCGCATCCTCGGCCAAGGCGATGTGCTGAGTCTGATCGAGGAAACCTCGCGCAAGGTCGATCAGGAACAGGCGCAGAAGTTGGCGCAGAAGTTCAAGAGCAAGAAGGCGTTCACACTGGAGGATTTCCGCGAGCAAATGCAGCAGGTGCAGAAGATGGGCAGCATTGAGTCGCTGCTGGAAAAAATGCCGGGCGGCGCCAAGCTGCAGGCGCAGATGAAAAACGCCCAGCCCGAGCACGCCGTCAAGCGCGCCATCGCCATCATCAACTCGATGACGCCGCAGGAGCGCCGCTTTCCCAACCTGATCAAGGCCTCGCGCAAACGCCGTATCGCCGCCGGTGCCGGTCTGCAGGTGCAGGAAGTCAACAAGCTGATGCGCCAGTACGAGAGCTCGCGCGACATGATGAAGAAACTGGCCGGCGGCGGCATGTCCAAGATGTTGCGTGCCATGGCCGGGCGCTTGCCGCCGGGCATGATGCCGCCAGGTCGGTGAAGTCGACGGTACAGTTTCTGGTTACAGCGCTCGCACTGTCGTGGCTGGGTGTCGCCTGCGCCGGATCGTTCACGCTACAGGTATCGACATTCTCCGATGGCGCATCCCTGCCGCAGCAACAGGTTTACAGCGGCTGTAACGGGGCCAATGTCTCACCTGCACTGCACTGGTCGTGTGCGCCGAGCGCTACCCGCAGTTTCGCCGTGACGGTGTTCGATCCCGACGCTGGCAACGGCCGCGGCTGGTGGCACTGGCTGGCCTACGACATCGCACCGCATCGTGCAGGACTCGCAGCCGCGGCGGGGGTCAGCGACGCGACGGGCATGAAACAGAACCGCAACGACTTCGGCCATGCCCGCTATGACGGCCCCTGTCCGCCGCCGGGCCCGGCGCATCACTACCGCTTCACCGTCTACGCGCTGGATGTGCCAACGCTCAAGCCGGATGCGCCGACACCCGCGGCGGTCGATCAGGCGATCCGTCGGCACGCTCTGGCCCGTGCCCAACAAACGCTGCTGTATCGGCGTTACCCCTAGACGCGACATGCACAAACGATTGCCGTTGGCCCTGTCTCTGTTGCAAACCGGCTGGCGTCGGGTCACGCGGGCTGCACACCTGCGTCGCACCACCTTGATCGCATTGGTGGTGGCACTTGGTTGACCAGCTTAAACCTGGGAGATCTGCTGTTGCAGGGCTAGTGGAATACGACCATCGCCATCAATCTGGGTCTGGATTACCTGACCCCGTTCGTGGTGTCCAACCCCGGCTTGCTGTCGCACGTCAGCAAGGACGGGCAGCCTGGTGCGACCTTGAAGGCCGCGCGTTTCCGCGCCGGCTCCATAATTCAGGCACTACGTCGGCGTTGAAATGAGGCAAATGCCCCGGTGCTCGTTTATACTGCACCGCGACCTGTTCTTCGGGTACCACGGGGTATAGCGCAGCCTGGTAGCGCGTCTGCTTTGGGAGCAGAAAGTCGCAGGTTCGAATCCTGCTACCCCGACCAAATCAATGTGAATCGCCGATGCTGCGGGGGCACCCGAGGTGTTGTACGACGGCGTTTAGGAGAAGCTGAACGCAAACGCCGTGGGTTGGTTGAGCAGTCTCCGATGACTGACAACGCGGTGGAGATATCGAGAAAAATTGGACGAGGGTGTGTTCTGCCGCTATGGCTCGGGCGCTACTATGCAGCTGTAGTTTGGGTGCCAACGCCGCAGCTGCGGACCCGCGGCATCCGACTGACGTTATCGATTCCAGTCACTGAACAATCCTGGGTTTAACCTGTCGGGCATCACATTTGAGCGGGACGAAGTCCTCGTCAGGAGATGAGCGCTTCAGTGGTCTGCTGAATCGGCAGGCGGCCGTATGCTCGATGCGCACCCGAAAGGAGTCATCGTCTCTGCAGTAGCTTTATTTTCCACTGCGCAGCCTTTACAATTCCACGTTTTCGCGCGCCGCGCGGATATCCTTACTGAGAGTTTGCAATCATGGTCAAGATTCGTCTGGCTCGCGCCGGCGCCAAGAAGCGTCCGTTCTATCATGTCGTGGCGACCGAGAGCCGCTCTTCGCGCGATGGCCGTTTCATCGAGCGTCTGGGCTTTTACAACCCCAATGCGCGCGGCGGCGAACAAAAGCTGGTGCTGGATTCCGGTCGAATCGATCACTGGAAGTCCAAGGGCGCGCAGATTTCCGAGCGTGTCGCCTACCTGGTCAAGAGCGCGCCCGAGACCTCGGTGCAGGGCGCTGCGTTGCCGGTCGAGGAAGTGGCTGTTGCAGAGGCGTCGGACCGGGATGAAGAGGTTGCGCCGACACCGGAAATCAAGGATCAACCTGCTGTTGAGCCGCAGGCTTAGCGGTATTCGGTTGCGCGGGGGTTGAGCAGAAATGCTTGATCCTTACGTTGATACAGATCGGGTTGCACTCGGGCGAATAACGGGCGTGTTCGGGATTCGCGGCTGGCTCAAGATTCACGCCTACACGCGACCGCTGGAAAATATTTTTGATTACCCGCGCTGGTGGATTGTCCCCGGCGAGGACAAGGCAGGGTTTGAAGCGCGTTTGCTGGAGGGCCGCGCACAAGGACGCGGACTGGTGGCACAGATCAGCGGTGCCGATGGACAGGCATTGCAGGATCGCGAAACCTCGGCGGGCCTGATCGGTGCAGATATACAGGTGGCGCGCGCGGAGTTGCCGCCAGCGCCCCGTGGGACGTACTACTGGGCCGATCTGATCGGGTTGGAGGTACGGTCCGAATCGGACGTGGTGCTGGGTCGAGTGACGGCGATGGCCGACAACGGCGCACAGGATGTGCTGGCGGTAGATGACGATGGGCAACAGCGGCTGATCCCGTTCGTGATCGGGCCGATCGTGAAAGCGGTCGAACCGGAACAGGGGTTTCTGGTGGTGGCCTGGGAACCGGACTATTAAGGCACGTCCTGGAGAGTGTAGTGAGGATCGAGGTGCTCAGCCTGTTCCCGCAGCTGGTGGAGCAGGGAGTCCGTTACGGGATGCCGCGGCGAGCAGTGGAATGCGGTGCCTTGACGCTGGTCTCAAGTGACTTGCGCGATCACGCGCAGCGCAACGACCGTCGTCTGGACGAACGGCCTTACGGCGGCGGGCCCGGCATGGTGATGCAGGCCGAGCCGCTGATGCAGGCGCTAGAAGCGGCGCGAGTGGTAGCGCCGACAGCGCGGGTGGTAGGTTTGAGTCCGCAGGGCGCGCCGTTGACGCAAGACTGGGTGCGGCGGCTGGCGACGGAGGCCGCACTGATCGTGGTGTGCGGGCGCTACGAGGGGCTGGACGAGCGGTTGGCGTCGGCGCTGGATGTGGAGTTGTCGCTGGGCGATTTCGTATTGTCCGGCGGCGAGCTGGCAGCGATGGTGCTGGTGGATGCGGTGGCACGGCTGTTGCCGGGCGTGCTGGGTGACGAAGCTTCGGCGCAGAACGATTCGTTCTCCGCGGCTGGGCAGCTCGATCATCCACACTACACGCGGCCCGAGCACTGGCGCGGGCAGGCGGTGCCGGAAGTGCTGCTGTCGGGCGATCACGCGGCGATCCGCCGCTGGCGCCTGAAGCAGTCGCTGGGTGCGACATGGTTGAAACGGCCCGAGTTGTTGGCGGACGTGGTGCTGGACCAGGAACAGACCGGGTTGTTGCGCGAGTTCATCGCGGAACAGCAAGGCGGCAATTGATAGTGGCGAGAACGTGGGACGAGGTGATTTATGAGCAAGATCATTCAACAGCTTGATGCAGAGCAGATGCAGGCCAAGGCCGAGACTCCGGGATTCCGTCCAGGTGACACCATCGAGGTCAAGGTCAAGGTCAAGGAAGGTGAGCGCGAGCGTTTGCAGGCATTCGAGGGCGTGGTCATCGCCAAGCGTGAGCGCGGCCTAAATTCGGCGTTCACCGTGCGCAAGATCAGCCACGGCGAAGGTGTGGAGCGCGTGTTCCAGACCTACAGCCCATTGATCGCCGAGATCAACGTCAAGCGCCGCGGCGACGTCGCCCGCGGCAAGCTCTACTATCTGCGTGACCTCACCGGCAAAAAGGCGCGCATCAAGGAAAAGTTGAATTAAGGTTCGTTACGTCATGCGGGTCATTTTATTATTGTCGCTAACCACCGTGAATGCGCGCATACCTTCTCGTGTTTAATTATCGATCTCAAGGTTTAAACCACCGGCTTTAGCCGGTCAGTTTTAGCTGCGAGGATTGCCGCGATGAGGAGGAGCGGCATGGACTACAGATATGGAAGGCATACGGTTTATCAGATT
>Ga0307374_10005798_pt1 | contig 19780 bp, 20 predicted proteins | sample OX3MG_FD_202532 | JGI IMG/M metagenome (GOLD analysis project Ga0307374, IMG submission 202532) | Soil microbial communities from Risofladan, Vaasa, Finland - OX-3 | ecosystem: Environmental > Terrestrial > Soil > Coastal area > Acid sulfate soil | place: Finland: Risofladan, Vaasa | collected...
CACATTCTCCAGGGACGGCCACGCCTCCTCCACAATGCCCCGGAGTGGTGGCGCACCCTTGGTGACTGCCCTGAAGACGGCATTGCGGACGTAGCGGCAACGGGGCTGAATTGCCTCGGTGATGGGAGAGATCCGCGTGTGCCATCTGGTGACCCATTCTTCAAGTGTCTGCCGTGGGTGTTGCTCAAGGAGGGCCACGGTGAGCACGCCGGGCGATCGCTGGCCATCGGCCCAGTCCCGAGGTTCCGACCACTCGTTGCCCCCGTAGTCACGATAGAGGGACTCCACCACCTCGTAGCCGGCCAAACGGACCCCGGTCCGGGACAGCACCTCCTCGTAGGGTTGTCGGAGATCGACCGCGTCGACCCACAGGGAGACCAGCGCGTGCAGCGGGGTCTCACCCTCGGGCGTGGGCACCGGGGCTGGTATGTCGCTCTGGGCGTCCCGCAGATCCATGCTGAGGCCATGAGGTTGCAACGCCAGCAATTCGGTGGCCACGGTGCCCAGCATCACGTCGGCCACCTCCGCCCGCGTGGTGTCGGCCTCCAACCAGAGCAGGTACATCAGCTTCTCCATCGGGCCCCTTCGTCCTTCACCACACCAGTCCCAGCGCCTCGCGCATGGTGGCCTCAAAGTCCGCATCGCCGAGTGTGCGCCGGAGTTCGAGCACCAATGCGGCGTCCTTGCCCACCTCGACCCGCAATGGGGTGACGGGGTCCTCTATGGCATCGGCCACCGCATTTCCGACCACTTCGGGGCCCGGCCGCCCCTCCGGACCGGTCAGCTTGGAGGCGGTGTCCCCCCATTGCGCGTGCAGATCGGCATAGACCGCCGGCCCCGGATGGTCATCGGTGTGCCGCATCCCGGGGGCTATGTAGCCGGGCTCAATGATCACGGTCCGGATCCCGAAATGGCCCAGTTCGAAGTGGAGGGTTTCCGAAAGCGCCTCCAGCGCATGCTTGCTTGCCGCGTACGCCCCCTCCAGCGGCGTACCGATCTTGCCCTGCACCGAACTGATGTTGACCAGGACCCCACTCCCCCGCTCCCTCCACCGGGGAACCACGGCCTGAGCCAGACGAAGTGGGCCGAGGGTGTTCACGTCGAGCACCCGGGTGAAGTCGTGGACCGGGTAGTCCTCCAGTGGTCCCCGACCGGTGAGGCCGGCGTTGTTCACCACCGCATGCAGGTCACCCGCTGCGGCGACGGCCGCCGCCACCGAGTCGGCATCGCTCACATCGAGGACCAGCACCTGGTCGACATCCAAGTCGGACAGCAGCGCGGGGTCACGCGCGGTGGCCACGACCTGGTGGCCCCGTGCCTTCAGCACCCCAACCGTGGCCCGCCCGATAGAGCGCGAGGCTCCCGTCACCAGGACGCGCACTTCGCCTCAGCCCCCCGGCGTCTGGCTCAGCCCCACCAGCTCCTCGCTGATCTCCCAGAGCCGGCGGGCGGCGTCGGCATCCCGGGCGGCCGGCTTCGGCGCCTTCGGCTTGCACTTGGCGAAGTACTCCCCACTGACCTGAGCCACATCGGGAGACGACGCCAGGTAGACCGACGTGAGGGCACCGTTCTCCGGTGAGAGGAAGAACGGCTTGGCGAGCATCAGACCCAACGGGAGGAGCCCCTTGGCATCACCATCAGCCCCGTAACCGGTGCGCACGGTACCCGGGTGCAGTGAGTTGGCCGTGACCCCCCGTCCGTCAAGCCGTCGAGCCAGCTCGTTGGTGAAGAGAATGTTGGCCAGCTTCGACCTTCCGTACACCCGCATGGCGGCGTAGTGCTGGGTCGACTGCAGGTCTTGGAAAGGCAATCCATCCTTGGCCTGGCTGTGGGCCGTGGATGCCACATTGACGATGCGGGCCGGCGCCGAGTCGATCAGGCGCTTCAGGAGAAGGCTGGTCAAGAGGAAGGGCCCGAGATGGTTGATGGCGAAGGTTGCCTCGTAACCGTCGACCGTCTCGGTGCGCTCGCTCAGGATCAACCCGGCGTTGTTGATCAGGACATGGAGCTGGGGACAACGTTCCAGGATCTCCGCCGCGCCGCCGCGGACCGAGGACAGGTCTGCCAGGTCGAACACCACCAGCTCGACGGTGCCCGCATCACCGATCCGTCCGGCAATGGACCTCACCGCCGCTCCCCCACGCTCGGCATTCCGGGCGGTGATGACGACCCGGGCGCCCATGGCCCCGAGACCCACGGCCGTGGCCAGACCGATTCCGGAGTTTCCTCCCGTCACCACGACGGTCTTTCCCAACATGTCGGTCACGTCTTGATGTCCTTCCCCTTGACAACATCGGCACAATCAGCCGGGCGCCAGCATTCCACATGGTCCCGGAACGGCGTCCATTGGCTCAATGTGGGGCCTCAAGGTCAACGCCAGGAGTCGCGCTCTTCCACCAGCCCTCTCCTGGCGTCGAGCAGGTGCCCACTCAGGGTCCGCTCCGCCGTGCGCATGTGCCAGCGCAGGAGTTCCTGCGCTGCACCCCAAGCCACTTCGCGCCACTGAGGGTCGCCATCGGCACACAGATTGTGGATCTGCTCCGGGTCCGAACCCAGGTCGAAGAGCAGAGGGGGGAGCAGATCGGCATCTGCGGCGAACTGCACGTACTTGTAAGTCGGGCCGCGCGAGACCGCTAGTGAGCAGTGACTCATGGGGAGGCCGAACTCCCCCTGGGCCCTCGGCTTGGAAGGATCGGCGAAGCTCCACTCGAAGTGCGCCGTGTCGCGCCAGTGCTCGGGAGCGGGCCGGCCCTTGACCAGCGGGTCCAGCGACCATCCGTCGGCTTGCAACGGGACCTCGGCACCAATGAACTCGCAGATTGTGGGCAGGATGTCCACCGATTCGGTCACGGCGCTGATCATCCGGCCCCTGCCACCGTCCGCCTCCGGGCGCGGGTCGATCACAATGAGTGGGACGTGATAGCTCTCGTCCCAGTAGCCCAGTTTCTCCAACAACCAGTGGTCCCCACCCATTTCACCGTGGTCACTGGTGACGATGATCATTGTTGAGTCGGCCAGCGGGCTGCGGTGGAGGTACGCGAAGAGCTGGGCCAGGCCGTCGTCCACTTCACGCTGCGCCCCGTGGTACGTGGCCCTGATCTGGCGGCGCTCCCTCTCGTCATGGGGAGCCCCCACACCGGGGACCTTCATGCCCGCCGCGGCCAACGGGTGGAGTGCCGCTGCGTCCTCCGGACGTTCGCAACCGGTGAAGGGAGGGATCTGGTCGGCGTCGTAGAGGTCGTGGTATCCGATGGGATTACGTCGGGGCGGGTGGGGACGTATGAAGGCGGCGTGCAGGAAGAATGGATTGTCCCCGTTCTCCTCCAACCAACCGGTGACCGCCTGGCGCACGAACGTTGTCTCGGAGAGCTCGGCTGGGAACCGGGCGGGGCACCAGGTGGAACCCCTCCGGTCGGCGCCGGGGTACCCCGGAATCGGCGCGTACAGGTCGTGCGGGTTGGACGGCACATCGATCCCGTGCTCGCTCAGCCACCTCCCCCAAGCGGGGCTTCCGCGTTCCCAGGCATCCTGGAGGACGACGCGGAAGCCGGGCAGGATGCCCTCATAGTTGAAGAGGCGAGGATCGTCAGCGGGCACCGTCCGGGGGTCGACCGAAGTGTCGGTGTAGCCGAAGAGGACGGGGTCATAGCCGACGCCCCGGGCCAGTTGGGCGATGTTGGTGAAGCGGGCATCGAGGGGCGTGCCGTTGAGGATCGATCTATTCCGGTGTTGGTAGGTGCCGGTGTACAGGCAGGCTCGGGAGGGGCCGCACGGCGCCGCATTGGCCCAGTGGTTGGCGAAGAGGACGCCCCGTTGGGCCAGAGCGTCCAGGGCCGGCGTCTCGACCACCGGATGCCCCAGTGCCGAAAGGCAGTCGCCGCGCCACTGGTCGACGGTGATGAAGAGGACGCTGCGGTGCGGAGCCATTGGCTCACTCTTGCCGATCCTCGCCGCTTCCGTGCTCAGGGTGCCAGGACAACCGGCAATGAGCGGATGCCGGCCACCGTGGTGGACGCCACGCGCTCGGCCGGTCCGGTCACGGTGTAGTCGGGGAAGCGGGCCAGCAACTCCTCAAGGAAGATCCGGCCCTCCATGCGGGCCAGGGTGGCCCCCAGGCACACGTGCTCACCAAAACCGAAGGCAAGATGCATCGGATTGGTGGCCCGCTGCACCCGGAACTGCGCCGCATCGTCGCCGAAGACCCGCTCATCGCGGTTACCCGACGCGTAAAGCATGCACAGGTAGTCGCCCTGCGGTATCGGCACACCGGCCACCGAGGTGTCCTCGGTCGCGGTCCGGCAGAACGCCTGCACCGGGGTCACCCACCGGAGGCACTCCTCGACCGCGCCCGGCAGCAGATCGGGGTCGCCCACCAGTAGGGCGCGCTCGTCACGGTGCTCGTCGAGTACCACCGCGGTGCCCGAGAGCAGGGTTCGGGTCGTCTCATTGCCGGCCACCAGGAGCGTGAGGAGGAACATGAACATCTCCTCCTTGCTCAGCGGGCAGCCGTTGACTTCGCCCTCGACCAGGACGGAGACCAGGTCGTCGCCGGGCTGCTCCCGTTTGCTCCGGATGTGCTCGGTGATGAACCCGGCCAGCTCCCCCAGAGAGCTCAGGGTCTGCTCCGGAGGGAGGTCCGGCGACTCAATCGCCGCATCGGACCAGCGCCGGAAGTCCCCGCGGTCCGAATCGGGAATGCCGAGAAGCTCTGCGATCACGCTCAGGGGGAAGGGGGCGCTGAGCTCGGCCACGAAGTCGATCTCCTCATGCGGTGCCGCCGCGTCAAGTACGGCCACCGCGCTCTGCCGGACCGAGTCAGTCAGGCCCGCCAGGGCCCGTGGGGTGAACCGGCGGTTGAGGACGCCGCGGAAGGCGGAGTGCTCCGGCGGGTCCATATGGAGGATGGAGCGGGCGAGCGCCTGCGCTCCGGCGCCCCGGATGGGATCGTTGACCAGTGCTCCCTGCCCGGAGCAGAAGTGGGCCGGGTCGCGGCTCAGGTCACGGATGTCCTCGTAGCGGGCCACGGTCCAGAATCCGGGCGCACACTGGCGGACCGGAGCCTCGGCCCGCAACGAGGTCAGGACGTCGTGATAATCGTCCCTGGTGAAGAAGGCGGCATCGCGGGGATCAACGGTCTGGTCACCCTGCACGAGCTGAGCGTACTGTGCATCAACAAGGCGAACAGGAGGACCGAGGTGACAGCGGTGCGGACCGAGTACGACTCACTCTTCTTTGGTGGCCGGTGGGAGCCCTCGGCAGGGATGGATCGGCTGGCGGTCGTCTCGCCGCACACGGGCCGGGTGATCGGCTCGACACCGGTCGCGGTCGAAGCTGACGTCGACCGGGCCGTGGCCCTGGCCCGCCAGGCCTTCGACGCATCCCCATGGCCGAACCTGGATCCCGGGGAGAGGATGGACGCGGTGGCCCGCCTCCTGGGCGCCTATTCCGAGCGGACCGCGGAAATGACCGAGGTGGTCATTGCCGAAATGGGCTCCCCGCGCTGGTTCGCCGAGTTGGCGCAAGGACCCGGCGGAGCCGCCATGCTGTCGACCTTCCTCGACGCCGCCCGTTCGTTCGATTGGGAGGTGGCCGGTGTCGGCCACAACGCCGGGGCGGTGGTGCGGCGCGAGCCGGTGGGCGTGGTGGGTGCCATCACCCCGTGGAACGTGCCGCAACTCGTCATCATGCCCAAGCTGGCGCCGGCGCTTCTGGCCGGGTGCACCGTCGTGGTCAAGGCGGCGCCCGAGTCGCCCCTCGATGCCCTCCTCCTGGCGGAGATCGTCGCCCAGGCGGATCTCCCCCCGGGTGTGGTGAGCATCCTCGTCGGCGGCCGTGCCGCCGGAGAGCACCTGGTCCGCCACCCTGATGTCGACAAGATCGCCTTCACCGGGAGTAGCGCGGTCGGTCGCCGGATCGCCGGGATCTGCGGCGAGCGCCTGGCCCGGTGCAGCCTCGAACTGGGCGGAAAGTCTGCCGCCATCATTCTGGAAGACGCCGACCTCTCGCGGACGGCGGCCGGGTTGAAGTTCGCCTCCTTCCTCAACAACGGCCAAGCCTGCGTGGCCCAGTCCCGCGTCCTGGTGCCGCGTCACCGCTACGACCAGACGGTGGACGCCCTCGCCGCCATGGTGGAGGAGATCGTCGTGGGAGACCCCGGTGATCCTTCGACCTACATCGGGCCCCTGGTGTCCCGGCGCCAACAGGAGCGGGTGATCGGCTACGTCGAGGCGGCGGCGGAAGGTGGTGCCCGCACCGTGGTGGGTGGAACCGGGCGGCCCGAGGGCCTGGACGCCGGCTGGTATGTCGCGCCCACCCTCCTGGCTGACGTGGACAACTCCATGCCCGTGGCCCGGGAGGAGATATTCGGGCCGGTGATCTGTGTGATCCCCTACGACGGCGAGGATGACGCGGTGCGCATCGCCAATGATTCCCCTTTCGGTCTGGCCGGATCGGTGTGGACCAAGGACCGGGTGCACGGACGGGCGCTGGCCAATCGGATGCGCACCGGCATGGTCGGCATCAACGGCTTCGCGCCCGACCTGTGGTCGCCCTTCGGGGGCTACAAGGAGAGCGGCATCGGCCGGGAGTACGGGCCCGTCGGGCTCAGTGCCTACCTTGAGTACAAGTCGATCTACAGCACCGTCTGAGAATGTCCACTCCCTACCCCGCCTCGCCCGAGCACGCCCCCCTGGCGGGACTCGACGAGTTCCTCGTCCACAACGCCCCCTACCCGGTGCGGGTGATGTGGACCCCCGATGCGCAGGCCTACGAAAGGATCTGGTTCACCTGCCAGGACCGGGTCGGCACGGTGCTGGCCGTCATCGGGTTGGCCTTCTATCCCAACCTCGGGACGTCGGAGGCATTCGCCATCGTCAACGTGCGGGGCCGGCACGCCACGGTGCGGGCCCACCAGGCCCTCCGCAACGATCGCATGGACATGGAACTCGGACCCTTCCGCTTTGAGGTGGTGCAACCGTTCGTGGAGTGGCGTCTCCAACTGGGGCCGAACGAATTCGGGGTCTCGTTCGACCTGTCATGGTTCGACACCAAGCGCCCGGTGTTCCGCCAACTCGGTGCCGGGATCATCGTCGGCGGGCGGGCGGTGAGCCCGGTGGCGGGGTACGACGGCTTCGGTCGCCAGGAGGGATGGATTGAGGTGGCCGGCGAGCGCTTCGCGGTCGACCGGTCGTCCTACCTCGGAACCCGGGACCACCACTGGGGCACCAGGGACGGTGTGGGAGGACCAGGGCGCTACATGGGGATGCAGCATCCCCACAGTGGAGAATGGGTTGAATTCGAAGACTTCGGAGTCTGGGGCGACCACCTGCTCTACAACCTCGGTGATGAACGAAAGAAGAGCGGGACACTGGCTCGGCGCGTGCATCGCCTGCGCTTCGAGGAGGACACGCACCTCCTGCAGAGCGGGGAGGTCGATCTCGTCTTTGCGGACGACTCGGTCAAGACAATGACCTTCGAGCGCCTCGGGAACCAGATCGCGTTCCTGCGCTGCGCCATGTACGGCGGGCCCAACGGGGGCACACCCGAAGGCGACCTGTGGCACGGCATGAAGGTGGCTGAGGGCGACGAGGTGGTGGTCGGCGGCGACACCTTCGATGTCACCGACCCCGCGGTGCGGGTCCGCCTGGCCGGACAGGATCAGCACCACTGCCGCATCTGTTGTGAGGGTGAGGTCACGTACGGGCTGGTCGAGCCCTATGACACCCTTTGCTACGAGGTGGCCAAGGCCGGTGTCATGGGGTTCTCCCTGCTGGAGGAGTAGCGCACCATGACGGCGGCCGGATTTGGGCCGTATGGCCCATGTGAATGGAGCCGGCAACCTCTATCCTGGACCCTGGACGGGCAGGCGAGCTGACGCGGACCGGGGTCGATCCGTTCGGGAAGCATGAGGGGGGTGGCAATGCGGCTCGTGGTGCCGAGGACGAGTGCGCTCCGCCATGTGAAGCCGGCCGCCCCAGCGTGCACACCCAGGGCCGGCAACCAGCAGGACAGGCTCGACGTCGAAATTGTGATCCCCGTCTTCAACGAGGCCCCCCACCTTAAGGAGCGCATCACCACCCTGCGCAACTTCCTCAATGAGTCGTTCCCCTTCCAGACATTGGTGACCATTGTGGACAACGGCAGCACTGACGGCACGGGGATCGTGGCCGCCGGGTTGGCGGAGACCATGGAGGGAGTGGCGGCCCTCTCCCTGCCTCGCAAGGGGCGGGGCTACGCGCTGCGCACGGCCTGGTCACGGAGCACGGCCCACGTCGTGGCCTACATGGACGTCGATCTCTCCACTTCGCTCACCGGCTTCCTGCCACTGGTGGCCCCGTTGCTGTCGGGGCACAGCGATGTGGCCGTGGGAACCCGATTGGCCCCCGGGGCACGGGTCGTACGCGGACCGAAGCGGGAGCTCATCTCCCGCGCCTACAACCTCTTGCTCAAGTTGTCGCTCCACAGCCATATCAGTGACGCCCAGTGCGGCTTCAAGGCACTGACCCGGGAGAGCGCGCTCCGGCTCCTCCCCCATGTCGAGAATGACGAGTGGTTCTTCGACACGGAGCTCGTGGTGACGGCCGAGCGACTCGGCCTGCGCACGAGCGAGGTCCCGGTCGACTGGGTCGACGATCCGGATTCGCGTGTGCGGATCCTCTCCACGGCCATGGAAGACCTGAGGGGGATCTGGCGCATCTCCCATCGCCGGTCGCGCCACCAGGTGCGGCAGCAGCGGAACGGGTCGCCGAGCGGCTTCCAACACGTCACCGCCGACCAGCTGCTGTCCTTCGGCGGTGTGGGCATCCTCAGCACGCTGAGCTATCTGCTTCTCTTCGCCCTGGGACGTCCACTGGTCGGCACGTTCGGCTCCAATGCGGTGGCTCTCGCCTTCTGCACCCTGGTCAATACCTCCGTGCACAGGACGCTGTCGCGGGGACCGCACCGCGGCGCGCGCCAGGCATCGCCACGCCTCCGCTTCCTGGCCTTCGCCGGCGGTCTCTTCACCATCAGCTTCGTCCTGACGACGCTGGCCCTGAGCGTGGCCGACGCAGCGGCGGGCCCGTCCCTCGGATTCGAATTGCTGGCGGTGACCGTGGCCAACGCCGTCGCGGCCCTCCTGCGTTTCTCGGTGCTGCGGGCGCGGATCTTCCGTCCCGTCGGCCCGGACGACAGCCACTCCCTCCGATCGCTTGGGTGACGACCTCGCACCCGCCCCCTCACGTGAGGCCTCCGGGACAGCCCTCGACCTGAGCAGTGCCTCCCCGGGGACTGGCGGGGCGCCGCCGCTGGACCGGGAAAGCCCGCCGCGATGGCGTGACCGCCTGGCCCCGCTCCTCCGCCCCTGCGGCTACTACGTCCTTTCCCGGGTGGCGGTGTTCTTCGCCGCCCTGGTGGCCAAGTGGCTCTTCCCCAAGCTCCACGCCATCAGCACCATGGGCTCCATCTGGGACGGCCGCTGGTACCTCATGATCGCCCGGCACGGCTATCCCCACCGCCTGTTCAACGAGGGTGACGGCAGCCGATGGGCGTTCTTCCCGGCCTTCCCCGCCGTGATCCGGGGCTTGGCCTCCGTCACCGGGCTGAGCTACCCCGACGCCGCCGTCCTGGCCGCCCTCGCCTTCGGGCTGACCTCGGCGGTCGCCATCTGGCTGGCCGTGCGCGAGGTCTTCGGTCCGGTGATCGCCGATCGGGCCGTCCTCCTTTACGTCTTCTTCCCCGCTGCCTACGTCCTGTCGATGGCCTACACCGAGGGGCTCTTCCTGACCGCCGCGGCTGGCTGCCTCTTCGCGCTGTCCCGCCGCTACTGGGTCACGGCCGCCCTCTTCGCCGTCCTGGCCAGCCTGACCCGGAACTTCGGTGTCTTTCTCATTCTCTGTGTTCTCGTGGCCGCGGCCCCGGTGGTCTGGAAGGAGCGCAAGGTCCGGCCGCTCGTCGCGGCCGCCATCTCTCCCCTGGGACTCCTGGCCTTCATGGCCTACGGCTGGAAGTTGGTCGGGACCCCCGTCGCCTTCCTGACGGCCCAGAAGTTCTGGCAGGGTGCCCACTTCATCTGGTTCGAATCGGCGCTCTACTCCCTGCGAGACCTCCTGCTGCACGGGGCCCATACGTTGTCGTCTCCCCAGGATGTGCTGACCGTGGGCGCGCTGCTCTTCGCGTACCTGGGTCTGGCCCTCCTGGTGCGGATGCACCGCACCGGACTCGTGATGCCGTCCTTCTGGTGGGTCTTCACGATCGGGACCGTGCTCACCGCCTTCAGCCCTTTCTTCCCCAACAGCATCCTGCGTTACACCATGGCGTCCTTCCCACTCTTCGTGGCCTTCGCCTGGAAGCTGAAGCCGGCGTGGGAAGGAGCCGTCGTGGGGTCACTCGCCATCGCCCAGGGAGCGCTGACCATCATTGTGCTGATCGGTCTGGTCCATCCCCTGCCGATCCCCTTCTACCCCTGAGCGGCGCCGTTCCCGGCCGCCTCCACCCGACCCCTCAGGATCCCTCGCATCGGGTTGTCGCGCCGCCCGGGGTTCCCGGCGATGCGCTGGTGCCGGTCGTTGATGGCCAGCGCCCGGACCAGCGCGAAGACCTCATGCCAAACCAGGTGGGCCACGACGTGACCGCTATGGGCCGCGTAGCGGGCCAGTGCCGCGCCCCGGTCGGGAAAGCCCGGAACGCGCCGCCCGAACAGCTCCTCCATCATGAGCTCCAACCCGAAGTGCCAGCCCAGGTCCATCTCCCGCGGTCCGATGGCGGCGAGGTCCCAGTCCAGGACTGCGTGCACATTGCGTGCCTCATCGAAGACCAGGTTGCCGAGCCGAGGGTCGCCCCAGAGCAGCACCGGGGGCCCTGACCCGTCACCTTCGGCCGGCTGGTGGCGGCGGCACCACTCCAGGGCACCGACCAGCTCGGGCAGCGGATCCCCCCCGCCGGCCCACTGCACGTACTCGGTCCAAGAGACCAGCGCCTTGTCCAAGGTCGGCCCGGGCAGCACGTGCCCCAGGCCGCTCGCCCGCCAGTCCACCGCGTGCACCGCCACCAGGGTGTCGATGAGCCCGTCGTGGACCTTGCGCTGCGCCTGTGGGCCGGCACCGGTGATCCACGGATCGAAGAGCGGCGCCGGACCGGGAATGCTGCCGCTGACCCTGGGCATGACCAGGAAGGGGGTGCCGATCCACTCCGTCTCGGTGACGACGAGGGCGGGTGCTGGCGCCGGCACACCCTCCTGCGCGACGGCGTTCTGCACCAGGGCTTGGGGCGCCAGGTCATAGTGGGCGAAGGTGGGCACGACCGGCGGCAGCCGGACCACCATCCCGGCATGGCCGGAGCCGAGGTCCACCAGGACCGTCTCGTTGGCCATGCCGCCCCGGTCATGCGACAACGACTCCAACCGCAATGGCGGGCCACCGGTCGCGGCGCCGGGAACGAGGTCCTGATGGGCGACGATCCACCTTCCCAGGCCCTCTGCCAGCGCCGCATCGTCCCGCGACGGTCCGGTAGCCACCTAGGGAAGGTAGACCACGGCCTGCCACCGCCCCGTCATCTCGCCACGGCAGAGGGCCACGCCGGCCCGGATCGACCACCCGATGATCTCGTCCGCAGGGGCATCGGACCGGGCCCGCACCACCAGTCCCCGGCGGGCATGGTCCTGGCGCACCAGCCACCCGGGCGGCAAGGTGACGCCCGCCTCGGCCAATCGGGCCACGGCCCTGCCCCCGGTCGGGTGCAGCAACCCGACCGTCACACCCTCGGCGGCCTGGCGGTCCTTCCGGGGGGGCACGAGGGTGCCCATGGAGACGGGTTCCTGCCGGTTCCCGAAGAGCCCGAACAGCCCGAACAGCCCCGACGGGACCAGATCGGGCCCCGCATCCGCATCGACGCCGGGCAGGAGGTTGATCCAACCTTCCCCGGCGTCGCACAGCAGCCGGAGGTACCGGGCGACCGGCTCGAGCTCAGGCGGCGTGAATTCGATCGTCTCGGACCGGCGCCGTGTGCTCATGGAGGCAATCCTGGCACCGGCCGCCGCCCCGAACATCTCCGAACAAACCGCTACCGTTCGTGCATGGACCTGATCGACACTCTGCGGACCACCGGCGCGGTGCGCGCCTTCCAACCCGGAGGGGTGAGCGACGAGGTGCTGTACCGCCTGCTGGACACCGCCCGCTTCGCTCCGAGCGGTGGCAACCGACAGGGCTGGCGGGTCATCGTCGTCAAGGATCCGGCAGCTCGCGCGGCGCTTCGTGACATCTACCTGACCGGTTGGTACGAGTACCTGGCCATCGGTTCGTCCGGACTGGTGCCCTGGGCACCGGTGACCGACCGTGCCGCCGAAGCGGTGGCGGTCGCCCGGGCCCACGAATTCGCCGAGCTCGCCGCCGCCGCACCCGAACCGGGGTTCGCCGAATCACTGCACCTGGCTCCCGCCCTGTTGCTGGTCCTGGCCGACCTCACCGCTCTGGCCGCCGTGGATCGCGATCTCCCGCGCTACACCCTGGCCGGCGGTGCCTCCATCTACCCCTTCATTTGGAGCCTGCTCCTGGCGGCCCGCTGCGAGGGTCTGGGAGGGGTCATGACCACCATGCCGGTGCGCCGGGAAGGAGCCGTGCGTGAGCTCTTCTCCATACCCGAACATGTCGCCGTGGCTTCGCTGGTGGTGCTTGGCCGCCCGCTTGCAGCCCCCCGTCGGTTGCGGCGGGACCCCGTCGGCTCCTTCACCTGCCTCGATCGCTACCAGGGACCGGCCTTCGGCGAGGAGTAGGGCGCCCACACGCAGCCCCGGGCGTGGTCAAATGTCCCATGGCCCAGAACGTCCTTGGCGAAGAACTCGAGCCCTGCAGTTTCGATCCGCTCACCGGGTTCTACCGTGACGGTTGCTGCAACACCGGGGCGGAGGACGCCGGCGTCCACACCGTGTGTACCCGGGTCACCGCCGAGTTCCTCGCCTTCTCGGCTTCAGTTGGCAACGACCTCTCCACGCCACACCCCGAGTTCGGCTTTGACGGTCTGGCGCCCGGAGACCAGTGGTGCCTCTGCGCCGCCCGCTGGCAGGAGGCGCTGGAGGCCGGCATGGCGCCGCCGGTGGTGTTGGCAGCCACCCACGCCTCCACCCTGGAGTGGGTGCAGCTGGACGATCTCAAGGCGCACGCCACCTATTGAGGACAACGACGTCGGGCGATGCCGGAGGACCGATCGGCTCAGAGCAGCTGGAGCAGACGTTCGGGCGGGCGGGCGATCACGGCGCGCCCGCCCTTCACGACGATGGGGCGCTCCAGCAGTATGGGGTGGGCCGCCACGGCCAGGAGCAGGTCGTCACCGGTCTGATCGGCCAGCCCCAGCTCCTGGTAGGCGTCCTCGCCGGTCCGCATCATCTGGCGGGGGTCGCTCAGGCCCAACTGGCCCATGAGGGTCCGGAGCTCATCCACCGTGGGCGGCTCGTTGAGGTACTCGACCACGAGGGCGTCGATGCCCCGCTCCTCCAGCAGCCCCCTGGCCGTGCGACACTTGGAGCAGCTCGGGTTGGAATAGATCGTCAGGTCGTCCATAGGCTCGCAAGTGTACGGAATACCCCCTGGGAGGTTGCAGACATGGATGGTCACGTTGTCAGCGTCGAGCGCGTCATTGCCGCTCCGGCCTCTGCCCTGTTCGAGGTGGTGGCCGACGCCGGCCGCCATCCCGAAATCGACGGCTCGGGTACGGTGGTCAAGGCCAAGGCTGGTGCGCCCCAGCGGTTGCGCCAGGGCTCCTCGTTCGGCATGTCGATGAAGATGGGTGTGCCCTACTCCATGACCAACACGGTGATCGAGTTTGAGGAGAACCGGCGCATCGCCTGGAAGACGGTGTTCCAGGGCTTCCTGGGACGCTTCATCGGGGGGCGGATCTGGCGCTACGAGTTCGAGGAGAAGGACGGCGCGACCAAGGTCACCGAAAGCTGGGACATCTCTCAGGACAAGCAGGCCTTCTTCCTGAGAAGGGGAAACCTCCCCGAGAGCACCCGGAAGGCCATGAACAGCACGCTGGAGAAATTAGCCACCCTCACCGAGTCGTGACCCCAGCGGCATGATCGACACCGCCTGGGAGAAACGCATCCTCCCGGCTCTCTCGGAGTACACCCGCATCCCGTGCCTCTCCCCCGCCTTCGACCCCGAATGGGCCGGGCGGGGTGCCATCCTGCAGGCCGCGGAGCTCCTGCGCGACTGGGTGAAGGACCAGGATCCCTCGCTCGGCGTCGAGATCGTGCAACTCCCCGGTCGCACCCCTGTGCTCCTGATCGACAACGGTGGCCGCGGCGACCCGATCCTCATTTACGGCCACATGGACAAGCAGCCCCCGCTGGGCGAGTGGCGGGCCGGCCTGGCTCCCTTCGAACCGGTGCGCCAGGGCGACCTTCTTTACGGGCGCGGCACGGCCGACGACGGGTACTCCACCTTCGCCGCCGTGACCGGGCTGCTGGCAGCCGGGGGCGGCCGGGGACATGTCCTCATCCTGATCGAAGCGAGTGAGGAGAGCGGGAGCCCCGACCTCGCCGCCTACGTGGCCCACCTGCGCGGGCGGATCGGGTCCCCCTCCCTGGTGGTCTGCCTCGACTCGGGCGGGCTGAGCTACGACCGGCTCTGGCTCACCTCCTCACTGCGGGGCAACGTGGTGGCCACCGTGCGGGTCGACGTGCTCACCGAGGGCATCCACAGCGGCGCCGGGGGTGGTGTGGTGCCCTCCTCCTTCCGGATCCTGCGCCGCATCCTGTCGCGCATTGAGGACGAGGCCAGCGGACAGATCCTGCTGCCCGAACTGCTCGGGGGCGGCATCCCCGCGCAGCATCGGGCCAATCTGGAGTCATTGGCCGCCGAGTTCCCCGATGCCGACCTGCCGGTCGTCGACGGGCTGCACCTGCTCGCACCCGATCCCGTCGAACGCCTGACCGCCCGGACCTGGTCGGCCGCCTTGGCGGTCACCGGTATGGATGGGATCCCGGCGTGCCGAGACGGGGGGAACGTGCTGCGACCCTTCACCACCTTGAAGTTCTCCCTCAGGTTGCCGCCCGACGTCGACGCCCAGGTGGCCACCGATGCCCTCATCTCCGCCATCGCCACCGACGAGGGCGCCCGCATCACCATCGACCTCGAACCGGCGGCACAGGGGTGGCTCGCCCCGCCGCTGGACGACGGCATCGCCGCCATCCTCCGGCGGGTTTCGGTGGAGCGCTTCGGTCGGGAGCCCGGCTTCGTGGGTGAGGGGGGCAGCATCCCCTTCCTGGCCGATCTCCAGAAGGCCTACCCGGGCACCCAGTTCGTGGCCACGGGGGTGCTCGGCCCGCACTCCAACGCCCACGGGCCCAACGAGTCGTTGCACATCCCGATGGCCAAGGCCGTGACCCATGCAGTGGCCGAGTTGCTCAGGTAGCTTGCCCACCCATGTCCTGGGAGTGCTCGACCGAGCCCGAGTATCGCGGAATTTCTTGCCCGAGGCTCCGGTGAGCCTCGACACCGCCGCGCTGGCGACCTTCATGGACGCTCTGGGGCTGCCGGGGCAAGGCCGCCCCATTGAGGCCACCTATGTCACGGGCGGCGCGTCAAATGACCTCTATGCCATCACCCGGGGCGACTACACCGTGGCCCTGCGCAAGCCGCCCGAGGTGGTGCCGCCGGGGCGCAACGAAACGATGGTGCGCGAGCACCGGCTGCTGCGGACCCTGGCCGGGACCGACGTCCCGCACGCCAGCCTGGTGGCCGGGTGCGACGATCCATCGGTGCTCGGAGGGTGCTTCTACCTGATGGAATTCGTCGACGGGTGGTCCCCCATTCAGGAGGGGACCACGTGGCCGGCACCCTTCGGCGAGGACCTCGAGGCCCGCCGCGGCCTGGCCTTCGAATTGGTCGACGGCATCGCCCGGCTGTCCCGGGTCGACTGGAGGGCCCGGGGTCTCCAGGGCTTCGGCAAGCCCGAGGGGTTCCACGAGCGCCAGGTCGACCGCTGGTTGGCCCACCTGCGCGCCTTCGCGTTCCGCCCCATCCCCGGACTCGACGAGGCCGCGGCCTGGCTGCGCCGGCACCAGCCCAAGACGTACGTGCCCGGCATCATGCACGGCGACTACCAGTTCGCCAACGTGATGTACCGTCACGGCGCTCCGGCCCGGCTGGCCGCCATCGTGGACTGGGAGATGGCCACGGTCGGCGATCCCTTGTTGGACCTGGGCTGGGTCATCAACGGGTGGCCGGAGGACACGTCCGGCGCCGGAGGCACCGGGACGGGCTCCACGGTGTCCTACGTCGACTACACCGGCATGCCATCGGCCGCAGAATTGCTGGCGTACTACCAGAAGGAAAGCGGCCGGCCGGTCGACGAGATCGACTACTACGTCATCCTGGCCCGCTTCAAGCTGGCCGTGGTGCTAGAGGGCGGTTACGCCCGTGTCGTTAAGGGCGAGGCGGACAACGAGAAGATGGAGATGTTCGGAGACGTGGTGCTGGACATGGCGCGACGGGCGGCCGACCTGGCGGCGTCCACCTCACTGTGAGTGTGCGCGGTGCCTGAGCGCGGGGGCGCGCTGGAAGGGAAGGTGGCCCTGGTCACCGGGGGCAGCCGTGGGCTCGGTCGGGCCATGGCCCTGGGCTTCGCCCACGCCGGAGCCGACGTCATCATCGCCAGCCGCAAGTTGGAGAACTGCCAGGCCGTGGCCCGGGAGGTGGAGGCCATGGGCCGCCGCGCCCTGGCGCTGGCCTGCCACGTGGGTCACTGGGACGAGCTGGACGGGCTGGTCGCGCAGTCCTACGACACCTTCGGACGGGTCGATGTGCTGGTCAACAACGCCGGCATGTCGCTGCTCTACGAGAACCTCGGTGCGGTCACCGAGGTGATGTGGGACAAGGTGGTCGACCTCAACCTCAAGGGGCCGTTCCGGCTGACCGCTCTGGTCGGACCGCGGATGGCGGAAGGGGATGGTGGATCGATCATCAACGTATCGAGCACCGGCTCCATCCGGCCGGCTCCCGGCATGCTGCCCTATGACGCCGCCAAGGCCGGGGTGAACGCCCTCACCGTGGGGTTCGCCCACGCCTTCGGGCCCAGCGTGCGGGTGAACTGCATCATGCCCGGACCCTTCATGACCGACGTGACCGCGGCGTGGGACATCCCCGCCTTCGAGAAGGCGGCCCGGGCGAACTTCGCCCTGGGGCGGGGCGGGCAACCCGGGGAGATCGTCGGGGCCGCCCTCTACTTCGCCAGCGACGCGTCGTCCTTCACCACCGGTGCCATCCTCCGGGTGGATGGGGGCATCCCGTGACCGGCGGGCTGCCGGGCGGCGCCGTCCGGCCGGGCTGACGGCCGGTCGCCTATTGCGACAGCTCGTCCACCACAATCAGGTCGACGAACTCCGGGGGACCTTCGAAGATCTCCGTCATCAGGGCTCTGACCCCTTGGAGCCCCTCCTGGCGCTTCTCATCGCTCTCGCGGGCGCGCGCCCGCTCCTCGCTGTCGAACACCACCATCATGTAGAGCCGGCTCGGGTCGTTCTGGTCCCGCATGGCCGTCGAGCGCACCAGCCCTGACCCCGGTTGTTCGATGGCCCTCAGCTGCTGGATCAGGACCGGCAGCTCATCCTCTCTTCCAGGCTTCAGGCGCGTCGTGATGAGTTGTGCCCACATGTCAGGAACCTCCGTTCGCCGTGAGACGCTTGACCCTACTGGGCAGGCGTCGGTGGAGGGCGGGAAACTGGGACCAGCCAACGATCCCCGGCTGGTTCAGTAGTAACCCTGCATGAGCTCGGTGGCCCACGCCGGCTGGAGCGTGTCGGTGGGCTCGAACTCGCGCATGAAGGGCTTGACGTCAAGGACCGGGGTGCCATCAACCGCATCGAGCCCGCGCACATGCAGGTCGAGGTCGTCGATCGCCACCAGCGCGCAGTGGGACACCCCGAGCCGGTTGGGGCGCATTTTGGCTCGCTGGGCGAACATGCCGACCAGGGGCCATGCGGGATTACCCCGCGGGTGGCGGGCGCCGCTCACGGTGGCGGACTCGTCCAACAGGTGGAACTGGAACACCACGCAGAGATGCGAGAACTCCTCCAGACCGGCTACCGCATCGGCGTTGAAGCGCTCCCCGTCCAGGCGGATGATCGCCGCCACCTCGCCCCACCCGTCATCGATGGGTTCTCGGCGGCCACCGACCACGGCACCAATGGGCTCCAGGTGGATCATGGAGGTTCAGGCGCGGACCGTGTACTCACCGGGGTGAAAGTGCCGGGTGAGCCGGCGGAACTTCCAGGTATGGTCGGGCCACAGCGTCGTGTTGCATCCCCGGTGATCCAGGTACCAGCTCCCGCAGCCGCCTTCCACCCACACCGAGTGGGTCAACTTCGCCTGCAGCTTCTCGTTGTAGCGCTCCTGCACGCCAGGCTTCACCTCGACCACGCCCACGCCCGGTCGGGAGATGAACTCCAGCGCGCTGGCGACATAGTTGATGTGGGACTCAATCATGTAGATCATGGAATTGTGGGCCAGGGTGGAGTTGGGGCCGATCATCATGAACAGGTTGGGGAACCCGGCCACCACTGACCCCGCGTAGGCTTCGACCCCGTTGGCCTTCCAGGACTCTGAGAGCCGGACGCCGCCGCGACCGACGATGTGCTGGGCATAGGGCGGCTCGGCCGCCTCGAATCCCGTGCCCATGATCACGACGTCGACCGGGCGGGCGATCCCATCCTGACCGACCACTTCGTGGGCGGTGAACGAAGCCACCGGCGAGTCGACCACCTCCACATTGGGCTGGGTGAGTGAAGGGTAGTAGTCGTCGGAGAGCAGGATGCGCTTGCAACCCACCTCGTAGTGCGGCGTGAGCGTCTGGCGCAGCGCCTCGTCGGCCACCTGCTTGCGCAGATGGTCGCGGGCCGCCTTCTTGACGGTGCGCTTGCGGCGTTCGGCCTGGCCCATGAAGACGGCCAGCAGCATCTCGAAGGTCAGGTAGATGCGCAGGCGGGCCAGGCGTTGGAGGGCGGGGGCCCGGCGGTAGAGCAGCTTGCGCAGCCGGGAGACGGGCCGGTCACGCCGGGGGAAGACCCAGGGCGGGGTCCGCTGGTGCAGGTAGAGGTGCGCGACCAACGGTTGGATCTGCGGCACGAATTGGATGGCCGACGCCCCGGTGCCGACCACGCAGACCCGCTTTCCCTTGAGGTCGTACCCGTGCTCCCATTGGGCGGAGTGGAAGACCTTGCCCCGGAATTGATCCAATCCCGGAAAAGCGGGAAGGGACGGCTCGCTCAGCGAACCGGTGGCCCACACCAGGACGGGAGCCCGGAACTCCTCGCCCCCCCGGACCCGCACGGTCCAGTGCCCTGTCTCCTCATCCCAGCACGCCTCGTCGACCTGGCGGTCGTAGCGCAGATGATCGGCCACCTCAAAGCGGTCGACACACTGGCGCATGTAATCCCAGATCTCGCTCTGGGAGGGGAACGACCGGGACCATTCCGGATTGAGGGCGAAGGAGTAGGAATAGAGGTTCGAGGGCACGTCACAGGCCGCCCCGGGGTAGGAATTGTCGCGCCAGGTGCCTCCCAGGTCGTTGCCGCGGTCCAGCACCACGAAGTCATCCCGGCCCATCTGGCGCAGGCGGATGGCCATCCCGATGCCGGAGAATCCGGCGCCGACGATGACGACCGAGTAGTTCACGAGGCGGCGAAGGCGGCGACCACCCGGGCCAGTTCCTCGCCACAGTCCTCCTGAAGAAAGTGACCGCCGCCCACGATCGTCGTGTGCGGCTGCCCCTTGGCCCCGACTATCCGCTCCTGCAGCGCCCGATGGGCTCC
>Ga0307374_10005799_pt1 | contig 19779 bp, 17 predicted proteins | sample OX3MG_FD_202532 | JGI IMG/M metagenome (GOLD analysis project Ga0307374, IMG submission 202532) | Soil microbial communities from Risofladan, Vaasa, Finland - OX-3 | ecosystem: Environmental > Terrestrial > Soil > Coastal area > Acid sulfate soil | place: Finland: Risofladan, Vaasa | collected...
GTCACCTGTCGGGTACTATATCAGCGAAAGTCGACACCCACAACGACCCGAACGCTATTATTTTCAGGAACTTAAGTGGAAAACCTCATTCCCAAGGCCCGGCGTGTCGTCATCGATGAGGAACAGGTGCAGCAGCGCCTGGACAATTTTCTGTTCCGCGAGCTCAAGGGCGTGCCCAAGGGGCATGTGTATCGTCTGTTGCGTACCGGCCAGGTGCGGGTCAACGGCGGGCGCGTCAAGCCCGACTATAGGCTGGCGAGCGGCGATGAAGTGCGCATCCCGCCGGTGCGTCAGGGTGAAACTCCGCCACCGGCCCGCCCCGGGAGCCGTCAACTGACAGAATTGCAGGACGCCATCCTGCTTGAAGACGATCAATTGCTGGTGATCAACAAGCCCGCTGGCATGGCGGTCCACGGCGGTAGCGGCGTCAGTTTCGGGGTCATCGAGGCTTTTCGAAACTTGCGGCCGGAGCAACGCACACTGGAGCTGGTGCATCGACTCGACCGTGACACCAGCGGCTGTCTGATTATTGCCAAGAAGCGCAGTGCCTTGCGATTGCTGCACGCCGCATTGCGGGTGGGTGCGGTCGAAAAACAGTATCTGGCATTGTTGGCGGGCCATTGGCTCGGCGGTGAGCAACGGGTGCGGCTTGCGTTAGAGAAGAACGTTCTGCAGAGTGGCGAGCGCCGGGTGCGGGTGGCGGAGGCGGGCAAGCAGGCGGAAACCCTGTTCAAACCACTGCAGGTGTTCAAGGATGCGACGCTCGTGGAAGTGACCATCATGACCGGTCGCACCCACCAGATCCGTGTACACGCCGCCCATCTGAAACACCCTGTTGCGGGTGACGACAAATACGGAGATCGGCAAGCCAACCGCAGCTTCCGCAGTCTGGGCCTGAAGCGTATGTTCCTGCATGCCAGTAGCGTGGGTTTCAAGCATCCACTGTCCGGTGAGGCTATGCTGGTAAGCGCACCGCTGGATGACAATCTGAAAACTGTGCTGGAGCGTCTGGAGAAAGATGCCTAAGGCAGGTGCATGCCGCAGGTGCGCAATAACCGGCACAGACCGATCATGGGCAGGCCGATCAACGCTGTCGGATCCTCCGATTCGATGGCATCGAACAAGCTGATGCCCAATGCCTCGGATTTGAAACTGCCGGCGCAGTCATAAGGCTGCTCGACCTGCAGATAGCGCTCGATTTCCGCCGCGCTCAGCAGCCGGAATTGTACAAACGTCGTATCCAGATGTTCATGCTGTCGCTGGCTGCGCGTATCCAGCACACATACGGCGGTATGGAAACTCACCCTGCGTCCAGAGACCATAGTCAATTGTGCCGCCGCACGCGCATGGCCGCCGGGTTTAACGAGCACCTTGGTGTCGAATGTCGCAACTTGATCGGAACCGATCACCAAGCTGTGGGGATGGCGTGCTGCCACCGCCTGCGCCTTGGAAATGGCCAGGCGTTTTGCCAGTGCGTCGGCTTGTTCATGCGGCTGGCTGGATTCATCCACCAGCGGTGGATCACAGACGAACTTTGCTGTCAGCCGTTCAAGTAACATGCGGCGGTAAGGAGAAGTGGAGGCGAGTACCAGTTGCATGGGTATTCTCTTAAATTACAGGCTAATAGCGCTGAGGTTGCATAACCTCTGATGGTTAATAAACCCCAAGCACTAATAAAAACAAGGGCTTGGAGCAATTTTCTTTTGACAAGCCTATAGCTGGTACGTATCATACCGCGCCTATGTCAGGCACTCCTGGAGAGTATCTGGACCTGACCCGGGCCAGCCACCAGCCTGTCCGGTGGACAGGTACTATAAGCATTGCTGCATTGCCCAGACTTGCTGCCGCAGTCGCCGATACCAGCGGCCAGGCGAGTGCCAAACTGCAGGTCATGCATGACGGCGGTCAGGTAAGCGTGCAGGGCACGGTTGAAGCGAATCTGGTGTTGACCTGTCAGCGTTGTTTCGGGAACCTTGTTTTCCCGGTGAAGGCAGATTTCAATCTCGCCTGGGTGCGCAGTGAAAAAGAGGCAACAGGATTACCGGATGTGTATGAGCCGCTGTTGTCAGGCTCCGGTCGGGTGAAAATAGCGGACCTTATCGAGGACGAATTACTGCTGGCATTGCCGATGGCGGCCCTGCATACAGTGCCGCAGGATTGTGGCGTAGGAGCCCGCAGCACATCAAGGCGGGCGGTAACAGACGCGAAAGAAAAGCGACGCAAACCGTTCGCGGCATTAGAGAGCTTGAAGCACCGCTGACCGTTGATCTGAAATTACCGGTTCGCCGTATAGTTAATTTGTGCAGGTCGTTGCGGATAACCTGCCGTTGTAGAACGAAACATTATTATCAGGAGTTCATCATGGCTGTTCAGAAAAGTCGCGTATCACCTTCCCGTCGTGGCCAGCGCCGCTCCCATGACGCGCTTCCTGGACCGACCTTGTCCGTCGACAAGACCAGCGGCGAGACCCATCGCCGGCATCATATAAGTGCCGATGGCCATTATCGCGGCAAGAAGATCTTGAACATCGTTCAAAAAGATTGAGCTAGTTACAATTCAGGATTAGCAGAACGAGCTCGTTGTTCCGGTGATTTCTAGCCGATGCCCTGCAATGGATGCAATCTGATGAATGCATCGGCATACTAGGCGAGGGCGTACAGCTTTCATACCCGTGGCATGAATAAAACAATCGTCACGATTGCACTGGACGCGATGGGCGGTGACCACGGCCCAAGCGTCGCGGTATCGGCCGCCGTGGCCATGCTGCATAAAAATCCATTCCTGCACATCATCCTGGTAGGCAAACCCGAAGTTTTGGAACCGATGGCGCAGCGGCATCATGTGATATTCGGAGTGCGTCTGGAAATCGTACCGGCTTCCCAGTTAGTACTCATGAATGAACATCCTTCCCAGGCGTTGCGCGGCAAGAAAGATTCGTCCATGCGCGTGGCCATCAACCTGGTCAAGTCAGGTAGGGCCGATGCGTGTATCAGCGCCGGGAATACAGGCGCACTCATGGCCACGGCGCGCTTCGTGCTCAAGACCGTTCCCGGCATTGACCGTCCGGCGATCTGCGCACTGATCCCCTCGCATGGCGGCCATACCCATATGCTGGATCTGGGCGCCAACGCGGATTCCACCCCGGAGCAGCTGTTTCAATTCGGCGTCATGGGCTCAGCACTGGCCAGTTCGGTCTATCATATCCAGGCACCGCGTGTGGGCCTGCTGAATATCGGCGAAGAAGAGATCAAGGGAATCGAGAAGGTGCGTGAAGCCGCCAAGCTGTTCAGTGCCAGCCATCTGAACTACATCGGGTTTGTGGAAGGCGATGACATTTTTTCGAAGGACGTAGATGTGGTGGTCACTGATGGTTTTGTCGGTAACGTCTCGCTCAAGACCATGGAAGGCCTCGCCAAGATGATCAGCCAGTACATCCGCGAGGAATTCCGGCGAACCGCATTCACCAAGTTGCTTGCCTTCATGACGCTACCGGTGCTACACGCGCTCAAACGCCGTCTGGATCCGCGCCATTACAACGGCGCGAGCCTGCTGGGCCTGAAAGGCGTGGTGGTGAAGAGTCACGGCGGTTCCGATAGTGTGTCCTATGCGAGCGCCATCCGCATCGCCATCCTCGAAGTCCAGAACCAGGTACCACAACGCATCAGCCGGCTGATGGAACAGCAGCTTCACCAACCACAGGTGAGCAGCGTATGAAGTCCGTATACGCGCGTATCGCCGGCACCGGCCGCGGACTGCCAGAGAAGATCCTCACCAACCAGGATCTGGAGAAGATGGTGGATACCACCGACGAATGGATACGCTCACGCAGTGGTATCGAGCGTCGTCACATCGCCGCGGATGATGAGACCAACCTGGATTTCTGTGAACAGGCGGCGCGCAACGCCATGCAGGCCGCGGATGTGGGCCCCAAAGAAATCGATTTGGTGATCGTTGGCACCACCACGCCTGACCAGGTGTTCCCAAACATGGGCTGTCTCCTGCAGCGGCGTCTCGGCATCCATGGCTGCACTGCATTCAGCCTGGAAGCCGCCTGCACCGGCTTCATCTACGCTCTGGATATCGCCGATAAATTTATCCGTACCGGATCGGCAAAATGTGCATTGATCGTGGGCGGCGAGACCCTGTCGCGCATGACCGACTGGACCGATCGCGGCACCTGCGTGTTGTTTGGAGACGGCGCTGGTGCAGTGGTGCTGGAAGCCGGGCCAAAACCCGGCATACTCTCGACGCACCTGCACGCGGACGGCAAGTATGCTGACTTATTGTATTTTCCCTCGGGAGTATCCAAGAAGCCCGAGGATTTTTACGCACGCCGCGATTTCATCCATATGAAGGGCAGTGAAGTCTTCAAGGTGGCGGTCACAAAACTCGGAGAGATTGTGGCGGAGGCCCTCGAAGCCAACAACATGCCGTCGGAAAAACTCGACTGGCTGGTACCGCATCAAGCCAATCTGCGCATCATCGAAGCCACGGCGCGCAAACTGAAGATTCCAATGGAGAAGGTGATACTTACCATCCAGGATCATGGCAACACTTCCACCGCCTCGGTGCCTATGGCGCTGGACGTGGCGGTCCGCGATGGCCGTATCAAGCGTGGTCAGACTATCCTGCTGGAAGCTTTTGGCGGTGGGTTTACTTGGGGGGCAGCCCTGATTCGTTATTGAAGATTCCGAAAAAAGATAAAGTTCTTCGACTTTGCCCAATGCGGTTACGCTCGGTGCGAGGACAACTCAAAAAAAGGGGAGAGCATGGCCCTCCCCTTAATACATCCAAATGACAGCGACTACATTTGTACTGGCTTGATGCTGATGGGCTCACCTACCAACAGAGTCGGTGCACCGGCAGTGAAGGCAGTTTTGTTGTAGGCCGGCACATCCGTAGCCAATATGCTGTTGAAATCCGCCAGGACCTTGTCCAATCTGGCACTGATTTCATTCGCAGTGGTCAGAATCGGTTCCGTCGGTGCCTGACCCACCAGATAGCTCACATAACCCAGGCTCTGCAGTTGACCGTTGAGGCGCGATAGCCAGTGGATATCATCCTCGATCACCATGTGCTGACGGTCCGGGTTATAGACACTGTTCTTTAATTCAGTGAGCTTCTTATTGAGCGCCTTGGCCTGTGCCAGCACGCTGCTGTACTGTACCTGCTGATCCGGGTTGGCAGTCACACTGTTCTCGAAATCGCTGAGAGTCTTCTGCATTCCCACGATGCGGTTCAGCATCTCATTGAAGGCGTTGGTTTGATTACGCACTTCAAGACCAATCTTCAGATCGGACTGCATGACATCCGGGGGAATGTTCTGGTTGGGATCGCTGTGGACAGTGACCGTGGTGTTCTCGGTCTTGCCGTTGACCGTCACCGCTACTTTGTATGTGCCGGGCAATACCATCGGACCCGTTGGATTGAAACCGGCCGCCAGCATGAATGCCGGAGGTTGTTCAAATTCCAGCTGGGTGGCGGCGTCGTAGTGCATACCCCACACGAAACGGTTGACACCGGCTTTGGAAGGACCGTAAACCGTGGCCACGACCTGTCCTTTGCTGTCGGTGATAACAATCTTCACTGGCGATTGGTGCTTGTCTTTCTCGACGGGTGTTGGCTTCAGCTCATCTTTTAAATAATAGTCGAGCATCGTGCCATGCGACGCGTTCGGCGCGCTGAAGGATGGCTCGGCGCCTTCGCCGCGTGACCAACGTAAGAATTCTGTGCCAGCGGAAGGTGTGAACAGGTGGAATGCCTGCTTGGCAACTTCGTCGTTCATCTCCTCCACGGGACGTATGTTGTCCATCACGAACAGTCCGCGGCCGTGAGTGGCCACCACCAGCGCGTGATGCACGAACTTGACGTCGAACACCGGTGCGGTCGGAAAGTTGGCCTTGAGCTGCTGCCAATGCCCGCCGGCATCCTGTGAATACCATAAGCCTGTCATGGTGCCGGCCACCAATAGACCGCGCATGTTCGGGTCTTCACGCACCACCAGTACCGGCTGATCAGGTAGGCCTTTATCGATACGGCGCCAGGATTTGCCATAGTTGTCAGTCTTATAGACATAAGCGTGATGGTCATCCATCTCGTGATTATCGAAGGCCGCATAGGCAGTACCGGCATCGAAAGGCGACACACCCAGTTGGCACACGCGCGCCCACTTGGGAGCGCCAGAAGGCGTGACATTGTCCCAGTTCTGGCCGTCGTTGCGGCTCAGCTGCACCTGACCGTCATCGGTACCGACCCAGATGGTCTTGGCATCGGTGGGCGCGAGCGTCAGTGAAAGTATGGTGTCGTAAGTCTCAGCGCCCGACATATCCAAATTCACCGGCCCGCCGGAATTGAGCTGTTTGCTCTTGTCGTTGCGGGTGAGATCCGGACTGATTACGTTCCAGTGAGTGCCGCCGTCAGTGGACTTAAACACCACGTTACCGCCCATATAGACTGTGTTGACATCCGTGGGTGATACCGCGATCGGCGAAGTCCAATTGAAACGATATTTTTGATCCTTGGTTTCTAGGTCATTGATAGCACCAGGACCGTGCAGGTACGGCATGATGCTGGGAGACAGTTTTGTGCGCATATCGAAGCGCGTGATGGCGCCGTCCTGAGCGTTGCCGTAGATGATGTCCGGATCGCTGGGCGCCGGTACGACGTATTCGCCGTCGCCACCCACTATCGTGTACCAGTCGGCGCCGCTGACGAAGTCATCGGCCAGAGAACTTGATGCGCCGCACCAACCGCTGTTGTCCTGCAGGCCACCGCACAGGTTGTAAGGAGTCTTGCTGTCAGCCGCCACCATGTAAAACTGCTCGATGGGCATGCCATCCAGAAAGCGCCAGGTCTTTCCTCCATCCTGCGTCAAGTAGGCGCCGCCATCGTTACCCTGGATGATGCGATCAGGGTTGGTGGGGTCCTGCCAGAATGCGTGGTGATCCACGTGTACACTTGGGAAATCGATGGGCCGCGCGGTATGGCCGCCGTCATCGGATTCCATGAGCATGAACGACAGGAAATATATCTTGTTGGCATCATTCGGTGAGACGAATAGCCGTGAAAAATAGAACGGCCGTACGTCCAGATTGTAATCCTCGCTGACCTGCTGCCAGTCATCGCCCATGTTATCGGAGCTGAACAGCAGACCGTTGCCACGCCGGGTCTCGATGAGCGCATATACCTGTTCGGGGTTGCTGGGCGCTACCGCGATAGCGATACGGCCGAGCGGGCCCTTGGGCATATCTTTGGTCAAGCGCGTCCAGGTGTCACCGCCATCGGTGGAACGCCAGATGCCGCTGTCAGGACCGCCATCGTCTAGAGTCCAGGGATAACGCTGCGCCTGCCACATGGCGGCAAATAGAACTTGGGGATTGCCGGCATCCATGACCAGATCGATAGCGCCGGTGTGATCATTGACGAACAGCACTTTCTTCCAGGTCTTGCCACCGTCGGTAGACTTAAAGACACCGCGCTCAGTATTCGGACCCCAGATATGGCCAAACACCGATACGAACACCGTGTTCGAATCATGCGGGTCCACGATTATCTTGCCAATCTGGCCTGCGTCTTTAAAGCCCATGAGTTTCCAAGTCTTGCCGGCGTCGGTAGACAGGTACAGACCGGCGCCGTCGAGGACGTCATTGCGTATGTTCATCTCGCCGGTACCTACCCATACAAGGCTGGGGTTACCGGGGGCGAGGGCGATGCTGCCGATGGAGGCGCTGCCTGCATGCTCGAAAATCGCTTTCCAGTGCAGCCCGCCATCGGTGGTCTTGAACACACCGCCACCAGCCGCACCCACATAATAGACATTAGAGTTTCCGGGAATGCCGACCGTGGACGTGACCCGGCCACCAGCACTGGCCGGCCCCAAATTGCGAAATTTGAGATTACTGAAAACATCCTGTGTCGGAGTGACTTTGGATGTAGCCTCAGCAGATGTGGTTAGCGAAGTCAGAGCCAGTGCTACAAACAGGGCCATCAAAACGGGCAACATGCGGATCATCTTCATCATGTTCTCCTGGGATGTATACGGCAGAGTTTCCCACCAACGCCGCCTGCCGTATGCGACGCTGGCTTTCAATTACCGATGATTTTCAGATCATCTACTTTAATCGGTGATCGGTGACACCTTTTCGGTAAGCAGTTTCTGCTCGATGCTAGAAATATGCCCGCACACGCAGGCTGCTGGTATTGTTGGTCACGCTGTTATGGCTGTAACTCACACCTACGGCCAGCCATGAAGTGGCATTAACCAGCAGGCCCACGGTGCCATCGTTGGATGACTGGTTAAGAGAGTTATGCCCGGCGCTGATATCTAGTTCTATCCAGCGGTTGTATAGATGGCGCATGCCCACTGCCAAACGATAACCCGTGTTTGTAGAGTGGGTACTCTGATATTCGGTGCGATCATTCAGATAGAGGATATCCGTGTAGAAATCAGTGCTCTCGTTGAAATTGGTCTCGCCGCGGATGCCAGCGTAGGAATTTTCATAGGTGATATTCGAAACCGGCGCCGACGCATTCAAGCGCGCATACCCGCCCACCAGCTGTATCTCGCTCCAGATGGTATAAGCCACAGCCAGGCCGGGCCCGTTGGCGGTCGATCCATTATCAGGTGAGTTGTGTTGGTAGTTGACTTCCACGTAGTCGTAATTGAAGGGATCGGCAGCAAGTACGATCATCGGACACAACAATACACAACCCAGTAGAACAGCAGTAATTTTCACTGAATTCTCCTCATTTTTAATGCACCATCTGATCAAGATCGAAGATCGGCAACAAGATGCCAAGCACGATGAGCAGGACGATGACTCCCATTACCAGAATCAATGCCGGTTCCATGATGCCCAGCATCGTACCGGTGAGCGCCTCAAGCTCGCGCTCCTGGCTGATGGCCGCGCGTTCCAGCATGCTGTCCAGTTTACCGCTGGCTTCGCCGCTGGCGATAAGATGTATGGCCATGGGCGGGAACAAGCCGCTTCTTGAAAGCGACTGACTGATGGTTGCACCTTCGCGTACTCGCAGGGCGGCTTCATCCACTGCTTCACGCATAGGCAGGTTCGCTACCACTTCGCCGGAGATCCGCAAGGCATCCAATACCGGTACTCCGCTGCCGGCCAGGATGCTCAGGGTGCGGGTGAACTGCGCTGTATTGATGCCCCGTACCAACCTGCCGAATATCGGTAATCTTAATTTATAACTATCCCAGCGCCGGCGCACCTCGGTTTTCTTGAGCGCGCGCCGCAGCATGAAGAAAAGTAAGATGAGCAAGATGATCAGGTAGATGCCGTAATCATGCAGGAAATGGCTGATTCCGATCAGCGCCAGTGTCAGGAACGGCAGGCTCTGGCCGGTATGTGAATACACCTGGGTGACGCGTGGCACCACATACGCCATCAGGCCCGCGACCACCAGAATCGCCATGACTGTGAGTAACGAAGGGTAGATCATGGCGAGCGTCATCTTCTGGCGCAGTAGTTGGCGGTTCTCGGCATAATCCGCGAGTCTTTCCAGCACCCCATCCAGGTGACCGGAATGTTCACCGGCAGCTACCGTGGCGCGGAATATCTCCGGAAATACATGCGAGAACTGGGCCAGGCCATAGGCCAGGGTATGACCTTCCATGACCCGCGCGCGCACCGCCAGCAACATGCTTTTAAGGCGTGATTTTTCAGATTGCTGCGATGCCACTAGTAGGGCTTCTTCCACCGGCATGGCGGAACGTATCAGCGTCGCAAGTTGGCGCGTGATCATCGCCAGTTCCGCAGCGCTGATGCCTCGGCGCAGACTGAAACGCTGACCAGCTTGTGCTTCCTGCTCGGCGGCCGCGTTGATGGCGAGTGGTGTCAGACCTTGATCGCGTAACTGCTGGCGTACCTGCCGTGGCGTGTCGCCCTCGACGACGCCTTTGAGTTCGTGGCCGCGGCTATCCAATGCGGTGTATTCGAATGCACCCATGTCAATTAACCTGAGTGCGGACTGCACACTGCATGTGTTAATCCGCCCGCGTTACACGCAGCACCTCTTCGATGCTGGTCTCGCCGGCCAGCACGCGACGCTTGCCGTCTTGACGGATGCTGGGTGTATGGGTGCGTGCGTAGTGTTCGAGCTGTTGTTCACCGGCGCCATCATGGATCATGCCGCGCATGTGCTCATCCACGATGACCATCTCATAGATGCCGGTGCGGCCTCGATAACCACTGCGATTGCATTTATCACAGCCTGTGGGTTTGTATAGAGCCGGTGGTTTTGCTCTTGACAGATCCAGAGCCTTGCACTCACGTTCACCAGCGGTATACGGCTGTTTGCACTCGGAACACAGGATACGTACCAGCCGTTGTGCCAGCATGCCGAGCAGGCTGGAGGACAGCAAGAAGGGTTCGACCCCCATGTCGCGCAGGCGTGCGATGGCGCCCACGGCGGTGTTGGTATGCAAGGTCGATAGTACCAAGTGCCCAGTGAGAGAAGCCTGTACAGCGATCTCAGCGGTTTCCAGGTCGCGGATTTCGCCGACCATCACCACATCCGGATCCTGTCGCAGAATGGCGCGCAGACCGCGGGCGAATGTCATCTCCACACGGGTGTTCACCTGTGTCTGGCCGATGCCGTCAATGTAATACTCGATTGGATCTTCCACCGTCATGATATTGCGGCTGCGGTCGTTCAGACGCGCGAGCGCTGCGTACAAGGTGGTAGTCTTGCCGGAGCCGGTCGGTCCCGTCACCAGGATGATGCCATGGGGAATGTGAATGAGTTCATCGATGAGTTGCCGGGTCTCTGTCTGCATCCCCAGATGCTCAAGCTCCAGGCGGCCGGCCTGCTTATCTAGCAGGCGCAATACCACGCGTTCGCCGTGACCGGAGGGTATGGTGCTGACGCGTACATCCACTGCACGTCCGGCGATACGCAAGGAGATGCGACCGTCCTGGGGCAGGCGTTTTTCTGCGATATCCAGTTTCGCCATGACCTTGATGCGTGACACCACCAACGGCGACACCGCACGGCGGGATTCCAATACCACCCGCAGTACGCCATCCACCCGGAAACGCACCACCAGCCGGTTCTCGAAAGGCTCTATATGGATGTCCGATGCGTTTTCTTTTACAGCTTCCGTGAGTAGTGCATTGATCAGCCGGATGATGGGCGCATCGTCCTCGCTTTCGAGCAGGTCTTCGGGTTCTGGGAGGGCCTGGGCGACACTGAACAGGTCCACATCTTCATCGAGGCCTTCCATCATCTGCATGGCATTGTTGGATTGTTCTTCGTAGGCTTCCTGCAGGAGCGTGTCGAATTCGTCGCCGCTGACGGCACGCAGAATCATCGGTATACCAAGTACACGTCGGGTTTCCAGTACGGTTTCCGGCGTCACATCGGGGCGGTGAATGAGATGTGCGACTCCGTTGTCGATATTTTCCACAAGAATCCCATGGCGTTTCGCGAATGGGAACGGGATGCCACGCACCTCTATCTGTGCTTCAGATGGAGAAACGGCTGCAGAAATTTCCGTGTCAGTGCTAATGCTCATGGAAGTTTCAATTATGGATGCCGGGTGGCGGCACAGTAGCAGGTTTATTGGTGGTGGTTGCGACCGGCGCTACTGTGGCGTGAACCGGAGCTGCAGGCCTAGATTTGGTTTGGCTGGCAGCTGCAGGCGTCATGGTGTGGGTGCCGCTGGCGGGGGCCGGAACGTTTTGTACAGCGGTTGCAGGTGTTGATTTATTGTGTGTCGAAGCAGCCGGAGCCACGTTATGCGTACGCCCTTCTGGTGCTGGTGTGCTCGGGGTGGTAGCAGCTGACGCTGAGTTGTGGGTCGTAGCAGTTGCGGGATTTGCAATGGGCTCACTCGTCTGTTTATTCAAGGTACTTAATGGCGACAACATGGGTCGTTTCACATCCGGCATGAGTTGCACAGGTGTCTGGTTCTGGAGTTGCAGGTTACGCAGATACTTGTAGCCTTCGCCGGTGTAGTAATCGGTAGCTGCCGATGTACGCAGGATGCTTGGCTGGATGAACAGCATGAGATTGCTTTTTTTAGCTGTGGTACTGCGGTACTTAAAGAGGTTGCCGATCAGCGGGATGCTGCCGAGTATCGGCACGTGTTGTTCACTCTCGGTCAGTTGGTTATCTAGCAGCCCTCCGAGCACGATGATCTCGCCATCCTGTGCCATCACACTGGTCTTGATCTCACGCGTATTGGTTACCGGCTGACCTCCGACACTGCTTCCGGTAAGGTTGGAGATGACCTGATCGATCTTCATCAGGATGGTATTGCCTTCATTGATCTGCGGCGTGATCTTCAATTCCAGCCCCACATCCTGGCGTTGTACAGTCTGAAAAGGGTTGATGACTGCGCTTCCGGCAGTATTAGAGCCACTGCTGGCATTGGTGTACTGGCCGGTGACGAAAGGCACCTGTTGAGCCACCTTGATGTCTGCTTCCTGGTTATCCAGGGTCACGATGCTGGGTGTGGACAGGATGTTGGTATCGGAATCGCCCGCTAGGGCGTTCAGTAGTGCCGCGAAACTGAAACCACCGCTCACGATCTTGCCGACGCCCAGGGTCAGGCCCTGGGGTATGGTGATGCCGGTGCCGCCGGCGGCGCCACTGCCACTGGTGATGCCATTGGTGGCGCTCAGAATCTGTTGGGCGAGACCACCGACGCTCGGGCCGGTATTACTGAAATCGGTTATACCAGCTCCGGTATTGGCTGACTCAGCAGCCCAAGTGACGCCCAATTGAGCGGACTTGTCGGACGTCAGCTCCGCTTCGATGGCTTGCACCAGCACCTGCGCACGGCGTATGTCCAGCTTGCTGATGACATCCTGGATGGAGTGCATGATCTTGGGTGGTGCGGTGATGACCAGTGAATTAGTGCGCTCATCGGGGATCAGGGAAACAGTTGGTTGGTTGGAACTTGCGCCCGCAGCACCGCCGCCGCCAGATTGTTTCTGCAGATCGCTGAGGAATGTTTTGAGTTCATCGGCGATATCTTTGGCTTTTGCATAGCGCAGGTATACCACCTGAGTATTGCCGGTCTCGGTAGACATGTCGAGGCGCGCGATGAGTGCGCGAATGCGCAGACGATTGCTGGTATCGCCGCTCAATATGATGCTGTTGGTGCGCGAATCGGCCACGATTTTGAGGGGTGGTCCTGCTTCAGCACCTTGCTGGGCGTTCTGCATCAGGGATGTAATCACTTGTGCCACGTCACTGGCGGCAGCATTTTGCAAAGGGATGACTTCCACTTCGCTGGAGGTGGGCTGGTCGAGTCTCTGGATGATATCCAGCAGGCGGTTCAGGTTGCCGGCCCGGTCGGATATGATCAGCATATTGGAAGGCGGGTAAGCGGCGAGTTGCGCTTCCGCGGACATCAGCGGGCGCAGCACCGGCACCAGTTGCGCAGAGGAAACGTTGTTGATCTGTACCACTTGGGTCACTACCGCATCCCCAGGCGTACGACTGTTGTATGCGGAACCCGGCATCTGGCGTGCTTCCAACGCGGGTACGATCTTGGTCATGGATCCGGCGGGTACTGCGGCCAGACCATGCACCTCGAGTACCGAAAGGAATGCAGCATACACAGCGTCAGCGCTGATAGGTTTGCTGGATATGACAGTGACGCGACCCTGCACACGTGGATCGATGATGAAATTCTTATGGGTAATCTGGCCGATAGTTGCCGCCACCTCACGGATGTCCGCATCCTTGAAATTGAGTGTGATGTCGTTATCTGCGTGCACGACTTGCATGCCTAATAGCAGCGCGAGGCATATGAGTAAAGTGCACGTCCGAAGCGAGCTAAACAAGCGTATGGTTTTTTGATTTTGGCGTGGCACTTTATTGGGCCCTTTATGGGGAATTCGAATCTTGCATCTGCAGTACTTTAGTCTGCTGCTGTCCATTGCGCGTAAACGTTATTGAAACCTGTTCAGAGGTCTTGAGCTTGTTAAGGATGTTCATGCTTTCGGCGGGGTTGTCCAGCGCCATGCCATTCACGGACGTGACCACATCGCCGGCTTGCAGACCAAGTTTGGCAAATGCATCGGAATTGCCCACCGGAAAGACCCGGTAGCCGGTGAGTTTACCATTCTCCATCACCGGCATAGCGCGCATCACGTCCATCAGGTGTTCCGGATGCTGAATCAGGTCTTTTCTTAATTGATTGAGGTTGCGCGTCGGAGGCAGGTTGCCGCCGTACACCACACCGGGAGAGGCGATCGGTGCCACTATATTAGTGTTGCCAAAATCCATGGACGAACCGCCGCCAGCGGCTTTTGGCAGCTGCAGGGATTGTATACGGCCGTTGAAGCTAAGTAGCACGCGATCCGGATAGATGGACTGTATCTGTGCTCCACCGGGGAGTTGCGCGCCCACAGCGTACATATCTTCTTTGCCATTGGACGTTATGATTGCAAACGATTTCTCACTGCTGCTGGTAGCCGCTGCGATGCCCTTTAAAACAAGATTCAAGGTGGTAGCCGGTGCATTGGTGGTTTGGCTGATATCTTTGACGCCGAAAAGGTGCATGTTAGCCAGCTTGTCTGCATCGAATTTCGGAGCCGCTGCGATGTGTGTCTTATATATAGGAATGACCTCTTTGGGGCTGGGTATCAGTGCCCAGGTCAGCTGCGCCAGGGTCCAGGCGATGAGCAGCCCCAGCAACACGCTTGCCCACAACGGCATACGCTGCTCCGCGACAGGTACCAAGCGACGCAGGAATACCGGCGCATCCGCCATCTTTAGACTGCTTATTTGCATGCTGCCATCGAACCAGTGATTGACACTCAGGGCTAGGGCCGGGTTTGAGCCCATGTGGGTACCGACTGCCGGTTCGCATGATACTGATATGTCCGGTAAGGCCTCAAGGGCTTGGCGGCTCTGCGGCGAGCTGAACTGGATATAAATAAACGCACTGCTCCAGTAAGGCGGACCTTCATTTTGTGAAAACCGAGTACTGCAATCTCTCCCAAAAGCTCTATCGGGCCTGGAACAGGCTTGATTCAGGCATTTGCAACCCTTATGTAGTACACCCCAGCCGGGCTCTTGCAGGCTGCAATTCAGCTAAAATTGCCATATGAGTGAGGAACGCGACAACGAGAATTATCAGCGCGGCCTGGTGGTGGAGGAGGCCAAACCGCGCATCAAACGGCCGCCGCTCTACAAGGTGGTGCTGCTGAATGACGACTACACCCCCATGGAATTTGTGGTTGAGATATTGCAGACCTTTTTCCGCATGAACCGCACCCAGGCCACACAGATCATGCTGCATGTGCATACTCGTGGCAAAGGCGTGTGTGGCGTGTTCACCTATGAGATCGCCGAGACCAAGGCCGCACAGGTAAATGATTATTCCCGCAAGCACCAGCACCCGCTGTTATGCACCCTGGAGGAAGCATGAGCATGCTTAGCAAGGAACTGGAGTTCTGCCTGAACACTGCCTTTAAAGAGGCACGTGCCAAACGGCATGAGTTCATGACTGTGGAGCATCTGCTGCTGGCCCTCCTGGATACTCCGCGCGTGCTCGAAGTACTGCGCAACTGCAGTGTCGAGATCGAGCCCATGCGCCATGAGCTGGAGAGTTACATCGATGCCAACACCCCGCAACTGGATCAGCCGGATCCGGATGTGCAACCCACCTTGGGTTTCCAGCGTGTTTTGCAGCGCGCCGTATTTCACGTGCAGTCCTCCGGGCACAAGGAAGTAACGGCGCTCAACGTGCTGGTGGCGATCTTCGGCGAGAAGGAATCCCATGCGGTCTATCTACTGAGTCGCCAGGGGATCGCGCGCCTGGATATCGTGAACTACATCTCTCACGGCATCTCCAAGATACACGAGGATGAAGGCCAAGAGGGTGCAGCAGAACAGGGTGAGGAGGATGCTGAAGTTCCATCCAAGGGCGGCAAGTCGGCGCTCGAGCTGTACACATCCAATTTAAACCAGATGGCGCGCGAAGGCCGCATCGATCCGCTCATCGGGCGCGAGCATGAGATTGAACGTACCATCCAGATACTCTGCCGGCGGCGCAAGAACAACCCGCTGTTCGTGGGTGAAGCCGGCGTGGGTAAGACCGCATTGGCGGAAGGCCTGGCCTTACTGATCGTGGAAGACCGGGTGCCGGAGATTTTGCGGGATGCCACCATCTACGCTTTGGACATGGGCGCGCTCATCGCCGGCACCAAGTATCGCGGCGATTTCGAGAAACGTCTCAAAGGCGTGGTGACGGAACTCAAGAAGGATTCCGGAAATATCCTGTTCATCGATGAGATCCATACGGTGATCGGCGCCGGCGCCGCATCCGGTGGCGTCATGGATGCTTCCAACCTCATCAAGCCGGTGCTGCAGAATGGCGAACTCAAATGCATCGGATCAACCACTTACCAGGAATATCGCGGCGTGTTTGAAAAGGACCGGGCGCTGGCGCGCCGTTTCCAGAAGATCGATGTGCCGGAGCCGACGGTGGAGGAGACCGCGCGCATCCTCAAAGGACTACGTCACAAGTTCGAAGCGCATCACCAGGTCAAGTATCCGAATAAGGTTTTGGAGATGGCGGCCGAACTGGCTGCACGTTACCTGAATGACCGGCATCTTCCGGACAAGGCCATCGATGTGATCGATGAAGCCGGCGCCAACATGCGTCTGCGCGCATCCAGCAAACGCCGCAAGACCATCACCGCGCAAGACATCGAGGAGATCATCGCCAAGATGGCGCGCATTCCACCCAAGAGCGTGTCGGCTTCCGACAAGGAAGGTCTGCGCAATCTGGAGCGCGACCTGAAACTGGTTATCTACGGGCAGGACAAGGCCATCGGATCACTGGCTGCCGCCATCAAGATGTCGCGCTCGGGTCTCGGCACTGATACACGTCCTATCGGCTCGTTCTTGTTCGCCGGACCCACTGGTGTGGGCAAGACCGAAGTCACCAAGCAACTGGCGCTGATCCTCGGCATCGAATTTCTGCGCTTCGACATGTCCGAATACATGGAGCGTCACACAGTCTCACGGCTAATCGGCGCGCCGCCGGGATATGTAGGATTTGACCAGGGCGGCCTGTTGACGGACGCCATACTCAAGCATCCACACTGTGTGCTGTTGCTGGATGAAGTGGAGAAAGCCCACATGGAAGTATTCAATTTACTGCTGCAGGTCATGGACCACGGCACGCTCACGGACAACAACGGACGCAAGGCGGATTTCCGTCATGTCATCATCGTTATGACCACCAATGCCGGTGCCCAGGAGATGAGTCGGCCATCCATCGGCTTCACCCACACGGATAACACGCCTGACGGCATGGAGGCCATCCGCCGCCTGTTTAGTCCAGAATTCCGCAACCGGTTGGACGCCATCATCCATTTCAACAGCCTCGACGAACGCACCATCGCCCAGGTGGTGGACAAGTTCGTGATCGAGCTGGAAGGTCAGCTGGAACAGAAGGGTGTGAGCCTGGATGTTGACGAAGCAGCCCGCAAGCTTATCGCCAATCGCGGCTACGATGCCAAGATGGGTGCACGCCCCATGGCGCGCGTCATCCAGGAATCTATCAAGAAACCGCTGGCTGAAGAACTGCTGTTCGGCAAACTTGCCCAAGGTGGGCACGTGAGCGTAGGCGTCAAGGATGGCGAGTTCGATTTCACCATCGAATCAAAACCGGTGATACCGGTACCCGCGCCTACACAGTCCTGATCAAAGCCTTATCATCAAGCGCACATCGTGCTTATTAAAAGAGCGAAACTTCCCTCGAGCTGACGCTCTAAGGCAGCTCAGCAATCCACAGTTAAATTTGAGGAATTAGCGATGGCCGACCCCAAAAGTAATTACGAATTTATCGATGATTCGGGTATTGCAGAAACCTATGCCGATTCGATACAGAATCTGGTGTTTGATGGCGCCACCTTCCGGTTCACATTTGTGGTCAACCGCCTGGACCCACCACAGCCACCCGAGCCTCCGAAAGGCAAGCAACATCCCTCCTGCAGGTTGGTAATGCCACTGATCGGCGCACTCACGCTTTACCAGAACCTCCAGAACATGGTGGATGCGCTTGAGAAGCAGGGGATCATAAAGAAAGGGCAGCCTCCGCAGACGCCTACTCAGCCAATCACTCTACAATAGATTGAGTTACGGTCAGGATAAATGTTTAGAGACCGTTTCCATAAGTATTTGATAGCCTTGACCCTGTTTGGACGGTACGCGGCGTGCCGCACCCGGATATGCTGGTATCCAACACGTCGTGAATCATGACTCCAGATTGTATTTATCCAATGGAGGAGGGCACGTAATGGTTAAATGGTTCCTGTTAGGTATCTTAGCGGCGATTATTGCCACACTGTTCTGTGGCTATCTGGTCTTGCGCCTCGGCCTTGTGCCTGCGAATGCCGATGCCAATCCTGGCTGGTTCGAGACCTGGGCAGCTGGGGTCTCACTGGATGCGACGCTGAAACGCGAAGCGCCGAAAATTTCAAATCCAGTTGCGCTATCCGATGACAATCTGATTGTCGGCATCAAACTTTATGGACAGCATTGCGCGATTTGCCATGGTACTACTCAAGGTGATGCATCGGCCTCACCGGTAGCGAAAGGACTTTACCCGCGACCTCCGCAATTGGCGACGGATGGCGTAGAGGATGATCCCGAGGGTTATTCCTACTGGAAACTGGAGCACGGCATTCGCTTGACCGGTATGCCTTCATGGAAAGATGCCTTGACTAGCCAGCAGATGTGGACCCTAGCACTCTTTTTGAAGCACATGGATAAACTTCCACCTGCACCGGAGCAGGCTTGGGAGAACGTCAAGAATTGAATGGCTCGATTCAACCAGGAGAAATAGCACACAGCGGCAGACTGGAATCCCATCCGTAATGACTCATCCTGCCCAAGGCGAGGCGCTAGTTCGGCACAGATGGATTGGCCGTGGGGATGCGGATGTAGTTGTGTACCCGACAGGAGATGCAAACGCATACGCTGCCCCAAGGTATACCATCAATTCTGTTTGAGGAAATTAGCTCGCGGGCTTGAAGTACAAGCCGGCGACCTTGCCGGATTTGTCGAATGCCACCTGGGTCCATAGCGTCCTATTCTTAAATAGTGTCTTTACGAGGACTATGGTGTCACCCTGATATTGGGCGGTTTTGGTTTCGCCGGTCTTCAAGTAATTGCCGGCCTGGGCAGTAATCTGGTTCCAAGCTTCCTTGAGTTTCTCTGTCGGCAGGCCTTGTTGCATTTGTGTGTTGAAATTGGCTTCCACAGAAGCGTAATCGCCTGCGGCGAGCGAGTGGACCAGGGCTTGTGCCGTTCCGACTGGATTGTGGGTGGATGCATCATCAGCCGCGAATACTGCGGTTGACACGAGCGCGGTGGACACCAGCAGGACGAGCACCACATAGATTATATGCATGTGCCCATTGCGCTTCAGCGATGGAGTAATAAATGCCTTCATCATAATTTAACTCCTCATTAAATCCTGCACGTCAGGATGAGGCCATGCGACCTTGGATGGCGCTTTCAGAATAGGGTATGACTTCCCGGTCAGGTTGTCGATGAATCACTTGCCGCGGTAAGTGATGCGGCCTTTGGTGAGATCGTAGGGGGTGAGTTCGACGGTGACGCGATCGCCGGTGAGGATGCGGATATAGTGCTTTCGCATGCGGCCGGAGATGTGGGCGAGCACCACATGGCCGTTGTCCAGTTCCACCCGGAAGGTGGTGTTGGGCAGGGTCTCGATGACCTTGCCTTCCATCTCGATGTTTTCTTCTTTTGCCATACTCTTCTGGT
>Ga0307374_10005800_pt1 | contig 19779 bp, 18 predicted proteins | sample OX3MG_FD_202532 | JGI IMG/M metagenome (GOLD analysis project Ga0307374, IMG submission 202532) | Soil microbial communities from Risofladan, Vaasa, Finland - OX-3 | ecosystem: Environmental > Terrestrial > Soil > Coastal area > Acid sulfate soil | place: Finland: Risofladan, Vaasa | collected...
TGGGTCACTGGCCCATCGAGAGTTCAAATCTCTCCCTCTCCGCCACACTTTCTGAGAGGGGACCCTCCTGGTAATTTGAGTTCAGAAGACCGGCCGCAAGGCCGGTTTTCGTCGTTTTCGGGCACCTGTATGGCCGGTGCTCAGAGAGGGGCGAAGGAGGCTCAAAGCTGTGGAAAAAATCCAAAAACCGTATTTCGTTTCGCAAACCGTTATGCCTCCTTTTGGCCTTGAGCGGCGCCATCCCGGGCGGCCGCCCAAGGTGGCGCCATTGCCCGCCGCGACGGCCGCGGTCGCCATCGACGACGCGGCAAGGGACAGAGTCAGACCCCTCGGCGGACTGCATCCGCTCAAGCCCTTGATCCGCGAGTGGTTGCTCGAGCTGAAGGTGATGGGCCGCAGCCCGCGAACCATCAAGTGGTATGAGCAGAAGCTGGACTGGTACTTCCGCGCCGACGGCGTCCAAAACCTGGAGGCACTGACCGCCTTCGAGCTCAAGCGCTTCCTTGGTGAGCAGCAGGAACGCGGGCTTTCCGACAACACCATCCACGGCTTCTTCCAGGTCCTACGCACATTTGCCAACTGGGCCCATCGCGAGGAGTACCCGGTCGACCGGACCCTGCTCCGGGTCCGACCGCCAAAGGTCGCGCTGAAGGAGATGTCGACCTACACCGAGGACCAGGTGAGCGCGATCTTCAACGCCGCCCCCGCCGGCTGGCCGCAGCTGGCGGTCCGGATCCTGCTCGGCACCGGCGTCCGAGTTGGGGAGCTCGTCAATCTCGAGCTGGAAGACGTCGAGGACGATGGTGAGGGCATGTTCCTGAAGATCAAGAGGGGGAAGGGGGCCAAGTTCCGCCGCGTGCCGGCCACCCAGCGCCTACGCCGGGAGATCATCCGCTATGTCAACCGGTACCGACCGGAGACAAAGGCGACCAACCTCCTCGTGCAGAGGGACGGGCGCCCGGTCATGGTCCAAACAGCGTGCAACATGCTGCAGCGGATCCGGGCCAAGGTCGGCTTCCCGCTCCACGCCCACCGCTTCCGTCACACCTTCGCCACTGAGTACCTGCGGCGTGGGGGAGAGATGGAGCGCCTGCGCCGAATCCTCGGCCACACGACCTACGTGATGGTCATGCGCTACGTGCACCTGGACAAGGGCGACCTGGGCAAGGACTTCGACGAGCGATCCCCGTTCTGAGGATCGCTCTTCAATTCGGCAGAGCGCGGGTTGCGTGCCTCATAAGAGGTATGCCCGTAGTACTATAAAGCGGTCCGATTCATCCAGGCCCGAGGTGGGAGGTTCACATGCCAAGTAACGAGATCCAAGCGGCGTTTCAAGAATTCGAGCGTGAACGTGTACGGGTGCCCAAGGCGGAGATCGAGGCCGCGAAGTCGGTTCATCCGCTTGTGACCGGCTTTTACGAGCAAGAGCTCAAAGCCGTCGAGAGGGCCAAGCTTGTCGGATCGTTCGCTCGTAAGACCCAGGCTGCCCACCTCAAGGATATTGACGAACTTATCGTCATCGACGATCCGGATGGATGGTGGCAGGCATCCGCTGGCCGGGCTCTTAGCCGAGTCGCTGAAGTTGCCGTGCGTTGCCCTCTGATCTACGATGCTGAGCCGCGCGTCAGGGCCGTTCGATTGCGGCTCCGCGACTACCCATTCTTCATCGATATCGTCCCGGCGATCAAACCAGCCAACGGATCTGGCCTTTTGCTGGCAAGGCGCCAGCCCGACGAAGGCCTAGACGACTGGACACTGGAGAATCCCGAAGGACAGTTGCTGGCTGCAACTACCAAGAATTTGACGTGCGCGGGCGGATATGTACCAGCGGTGCGGATCATCAAGTTCTGGAATCAGAGCGTGGACAAACCGCTTCATTCGTACCACGCGGAAGCAATCATGTGGCATGCATTGGCGGGACCCACCGACTACGGCAGCGCAGTTCTGGCCTTCTTCCAGGCCGCAGTCAAAGCGTTGGCGCCCGGTCAGCACGTGCCCGATCCGGGTAACCCTTCGAAGTGTGTCGATGACCGGCTCGAGAACCAGGAACGGGCTCACGCTCTCCGGGTCGTCAGTGACACCCTGGCGCAGGTCCAGCGGGCGGTGGCGCTCGTGGGCGATCAAGCGCTCGAAGCGTGGGCCAACATCATGGGTCCGGCGTTTCCAGCTCCAAGCACCCATCCCGATCAACTTCGCAACGCTTTGGTCGCAGGCAACGTTGCGGCAACTGGAGCCGGCATGCGGGCAGCAGCGGGGCGACCGATCATCCAGCCGCGCTCGTGGCGCCAGTAGCGCATTCGCTCGGCGTCGGATGGTGGAACTTTCGCCCTGAAATTCTGAGGCGGTTGGAGGGGGACAGCCACGCGATCGATCACAGCATCGATCGAATATCTCGCGCCGACCTGCTTGGCCAACCCGGCATCCGTGAGACAGTCGAACGCAGCAAGTTTCCGATTGAGCACATCCTCGCGTACACCGCAGCATCCGATGGGCCGTATGGGCGCTACCGGCTCGCTGCGCTCTTTTTCGGACCCCCAAGCCTCAACGAGCCAAGGGTGGTATGCCTCGATGGACCACAGGGCCGGGCGGCCTCGGAACATCGAAATGGAAGTATCGAGTTGTGTTTGTACTATCCGAGCGATCCTCCGGAACGGCGGTGGACGCTCGACCAAGGGCTGGCCCGTTTGTTCGACCTAGCCCGTCAACACCTTCTTTGCGAATATCTGGTTCAGATCGGGCAAACCTGGCCGATCGAGGAAGCTCCTCACGGGGCCACAGAGCCGGCGCCGCGAGATCCCGCGAGAGCACTAGCTCAGCCTCGTCACCCGGGTCGGAATGATCAATGCCCATGTGGGTCCGGCCGGAAGGCCAAACGGTGTTGCTTCCGGTGAGGATCCGACCATTCCTAAGTCACAAGCGCGCTAACGCGACCGCTGTAGGTCAACTTCGTACCGAGTTGCAGTTGCGGGGTGCTGGCGGATGGAAGGACACGGAAGACCTGCGTCTGGGTGCGGATACCCCGAAGGCGATCATCCAAGCGATCGATCATCAGACAGGCGGCTTCATCTGGTACGGGACACGAAAGGCGTTGGAGTCTGAAACCATCAACAAGCTTGAGGTGCCTCAGGCTCTGAAACGAGCCAACAAAGATCTGGGCTACACAGTGACCCCAGTGTTCGTCGATGTGTCGCCGCATGAGGATCGATCCCTGATACAGGCTGCAATGGGACGACGATGCGCCGAGCAGCTTGTCCGGCGAAACGGCATTCAGCGAACGCCGCGAGAACGATTGAAGCTGCTAATGAGGCGAGTGGCCAGACGCTACGTGCAGGATGCAATCGTCGGTCTTGACTCTGATCCGACCACGGCGATATTGACGGCCTTCAGGCCGTCATGGGGCGTCCACGACCTGACTGTGGATTGGCGCAGCATCTTTCACGAGGACGCTCGGACTTTCCACGAGGGGGGTCTCGAATTAGTGATCCAAGCGTTGGCCGACATCCGGCAATCGCTACAGCGAAGATCATCTAGCCCCGCGGTCCGCGTCGAGCTCTATCTGCCGCTGCCAATTGCTTTACTAGTCGGATACGAGTGGAGGTTCACAACCGGGCTGCGCCTGCAGGTGGTTCAGCCCAAAGGCGACAAGACCGTCTTGGTAAAAGCTGGCGATCAATCCAGCTGGGCACCACGACCCCCATCGCGCAAAACTTGGGAGCGACGTGGCCCCAGCGTTGTAGCGGTTGGGGTGGGCGAACCCCTCGACGATGCTGCCAGCAAGTACGCTGAACAAGTTCGAGCCAGCGTTCTCGATATCTATCACGTTCCCGGCCTGGTTGGGGCCAAGGAACTCCTCGGACTAACGACCGCCCTAGCGCGGCACCTGCGCCAGCTGAATGATTCAGGCATCAAGAAGCACCTGTTGATGCGAGGTCCGCATGGTCTGGCGCTGCTGCTTGGAGCCGCTCTTAATGGCACCGGAACTACAATCGCTCCGTTCTGGAACGGAGCGCAGTACGTGAACCCCTTAGCCGTGGGCGCACCGAAGCGAGCGGGCTAGACTGCGCCTGTGGCTGAGTCAGAGCAAGGGCGCATCGGGCCCCGGCTCCGTGAGGCTCGCGTTAAGGCAGGCTTGTCTCTTTCGGAACTGTCGGACCTCTCCGGCGTCTCAAGAGCCTATGTGTTCCGCATCGAGACCGAGTCCGGAGCCAATCCCTCGCTGGACGTATTGACCCGCATCGCTGGCAGCCTTGATATGACTGTGGCTGAACTGCTAGGCAAGCCCGCCCTGCGTCTTGATCCGGACCAGATCGATGTTCCGCCTTCACTGAAGGCGTTTGCTGACGAGGCCGGCCTAACTAGCCGTGAGCTCGAAACCTTGGCGAGTATTCGCTGGCGCGCGGGTGAGAGTCCACGTAGCACACAGAGATGGCGGTTTATTTGGCAGTCATTGAAGACAAGCCGGAGTCTCGATGAAGAACGTCGTTGAGGTTTGGGACGAACCGTTGGTTCGCCGTCTCATCACGAGATACAAGGGAAAGGACCCCGAGCAGATCCTTGAGGAGTACGCCGAGACCCTGCTCACGGAAGCGGGTCAGTCCAAACTTCCGGTCAATGTTGAAGGGATCGCTTCACTTCAAGGTATCAGGACTCGCACTCGCAGCTATGACTTCGCCGGCCGCATCTATGCCGAGGAGTCGGGACAACTGGTCATGGATTTGAATGCCGACGACAGCCACCCGCGACGCCGATTCACGGCAGCACACGAACTAATGCACACCGCGTTTCCAGGCTTTACTAAGGATGCCCGCTATCGCGTGGACGACTCTACGGAAGGACATCAGCGCCACCGGGCCCAAGAGGAATATTTGTGTGATGTGGGCGCTGCCGCTCTCCTAATGCCTCGCAGTCTGCTCCTGAATCGATTCTCGGCCGGCCGCGGCCTAAGTGCGGTCGAGAATTTAGCGGCTGAGGCCGAGGTCAGTCTCGAGGCTGCGGGCAACCGACTGGTTTCTCTGTCTCAGACGCCGGCCTTATTCCTAGTCTTCGAAGTCATGAACAAGCCAGCCGATCGGTCTGACGTTCGGAGAGGCGTTTCGGTTGAGCCTCGGCTACGGGTCAAATATGCAGCGGCAAGGGGCGCCGGTCTCTACGTTCCGAGGTACAAATCGGCCGACGCGAACAGCGCGTTCGTGCGCGCGCTCGGGCAAAAGGGCATTGTCCGGGGAATCGAACGACCGCCGGGTCTTTCGAGTGGTCCGGAGTACACGGTGGAAGCCAAGGCCTACCCCCGCGGCGAGGTCCAGAGAGTTCTTGCGATGGCCCATATCTCCGAGACGCGACGAGAGGTGGCCGTCGTAGCTCGGTAGCCACTGCTCGTTGGTGAGGGGGAAGGGGGATCGGTCGGAGGACGCCAAGGCTGCTCCGCCGGATCTCGGCTCCGGCTCCTAATGTGATGGTCATTCGAGCCTTGCTTTCGGCAACATAACGGCAACTCATCGGCAATCGGCAAGATGACGCAACTCGTCGAGGGGACTCTGACGGGCAATATTGACGGTGGCATAGTTGGCTTATTGTGTATTCAATATGCTAAGTATTAGCGCGCATAAACTTAGCATATAAGGGTATGATGCAGCCATGGTCACTCAGACTCGGACTCCTGGAAGGCATCCGAAGACAGCTGGCGCCCGAATTCGCCGGGAGATTGAGTTCCAGGGCGAGCGAATTTGGCGTCTGAGCGATTTTCGCGATCTTCCGCCCTCGGCAGTTGCGTCAACCCTCTCTCGGATGGTCAAGCAGGGCACTTTGCGACGGATCGAGCCCGGAGTCTATTACCGGTCCCGGGCCACGATCCTCGGTGAGAGCACGCCTAGCAACCAAGCCCTCACGGCCGCCAAGGTCGGCGAGCCTCTGCAGCCCACGGGTCTCACTGCTGCAGCCATGCTCGGCTTCACTACCCAGAACCCTGCGCGTCTTGAATATGCGACGCCGGCAGAACACGGGCCTCGCCGCCTTGACGCCAAAGTCAGCAACCGACGGCCGGACTCGCGTCGCCTCTTGTCGCCCCGAGAGGGCGCGATGTTGGAGTTCCTCCGGGATCGTGGCCAGACAAGCGACTTGTCGCCCGCCGAAACCATCAAACGCTTGCTTGCGCTCCTTGCCCAAGACCGGGCATTCGAGAAGTTGATCGGCCCTGCGATGGACGAGCCGCCTCGGGTGCGGGCGATGCTGGGCGCACTCGGCCAAGAGATTGGCATTCCGGAACGCAAACTAGAGAAGCTAAGGCGCAGCTTGGGTCCAGTCTCCAAGTACGACTTCGGTCGCCTGGCCTCGCTTCGCCATGCCAAGGAGTGGCAGGCCAAGTGAGGCTGTTCGAACACAAGGACTTCCAGGCGATCTGCATCGATGCAGCTCGTCGTTTCAACCTGGCCGAACAGTTCATTGAGAAGGACTACTTCGTGACCGAGGCGCTGCGCATCGCGGCGCAAACGAAACAAGGCCACCTGGTCTTCAAGGGCGGTACAAGCCTCTCGAAAGGTTGGCATCTGCTGGAAAGGTTTTCAGAAGATCTCGACCTCTTCCTCAATCCAGAAAGTTACGATCCGGCTCTAGGGGCTAAGGGCGTCAACCGTGAGCTGAAGCGACTGCGCGACAGCGTGGCTGCCCATCCCGCGTTGACCTATGACCCGGAGGCTGGGAAGACGATCGGTGGCTTCGGACGGGACGATGTCTTCCGCTACACAACCAACTTCGATGAAATCCCCGGAGTCTCAACCACAGTCGTACTCGAAGCTGGGATTCAGAGCGGAGCGTTCCCCACCGAGACCGTCAACATCTCGTCCTTCGCTGCCGACTTCTTGAGAGAGCGCGGGCTCTCCAACGCAGCAGAGGATCTGGAGCCGTTTCCCATGACCCTTCTACATTTCCGGCGCACCTTCGTCGAGAAGCTCTTCACGGTTCACGGTAAGGTCGAACGCCTCAAGAGCGAACGCGAACGCCTACAGCGTGCCGCTAGGCACTATGCCGATCTGTACGTGCTGGCCGCCAGACCTGAAGTACTAGCCATGATTGAGTCGGACGAGTACGGGCAGATTTGCACCGACTACAACGAGAAGAGCATTCGATTCTTCAAAAACAGCTACCGGCCGCCAGAGGGTCTCCGCTTTAACAGGAGCGACGCCCTCTTCCTCCCCGGCAAGCTCAAGGCCACGGTGGAAGAGGACTATTACGCGGATTGTCGCGTCCTCTTCCGAGATGAACCGCCAGCCTTCGACGCAGTTATGGAGCGGCTGCAGGGGATAGCCAACAAGCTCTAGAGGACAGTGGGGAGACAGTTATTGAGGCGAACGTGAAACTCGAAATCGAGCTGGTTCCCACTCCACTCTGGGGCGCGAGTCTGTACAGGCTCCTAACCAAAGGCCAATGGAACAGGATTCGCATACCGGTCCTTGATAGAGCCGCTGGTAGCTGCGAGGTCTGTGGGTCAGCGTCTGCGCGGCTGCAGTGCCATGAGCAATGGCGCTACGACGACGTGATGGGCGTTAGAACGTTGATCGGGATCGAAGCGGTGTGCGCTCCCTGCAACTCTGTCCTTCACATCGGGCGCGCTCGGAGGGTCGGCGGTCAGGGTCAGCTGGACATTCAACGGGTCTACGACCATTTCATGATGGTCAACGGGATTGATTGGCCAGCGGCCCAGCAAGTGATCCAAGTTGCCTTTGAGGTTCACGCGCGGCGTAGCAAATGCGAGTGGACGACTGACTTTGGTCCTTATGCGGCGGTAGTGAATGAGCGCCGTTCTGGATTCTCGGATGGACGTTTGCCTGCTTGAAAGCCGCACTGTTCAGGAGCGATGCCGGGGGGCGTCAGAGTGGCGGCTTCTGCGATTACCGCTTCCCCTCCCGGGCACGCAGGTACTCAGCTACTTCGTCGCCAGGTTTGTAACCATGCGCTTCAAAGATCCGCCTGACCCGACGAAACACGTGCCATGCATAGTCCAATTTGCGGTTGCTGCGGACAGCCTCTTCCAGTTGACCTAGGGTCGTGGCATTCCATGTAAGGCTTTCCATGGTGGCAGACCGTTCGGTCGCCTGCTCCCAGTGCTCAGATGCTTCGAGCGAACGAATGACAGCACTAGTCAGCGATTCGCCCGTTTCATTGCGACCCAGCATGAAGTTCAATAGGTTTTCGGCAAGCGGAGCTGGGTCGGTGGCTTTCTGAGCCTGAAAGTGACTTGTAAAACCGACGGGTGCATGGTCAAGTCGAACCGACACGACCAAAAGATGGCGACCGAGTGCCCACCCAATTTCCTGATTGCACCAATAGCTGACTATGGATGGCTCTGACGCGAAGGCGACTAATGCGTCCGCGGTGTCGAGCGCGTACTCGATCACATGTGCCCACTCTGCATGAACCTCAATGTCTTCGTGGGCAGCAAAGCCGTGGATGCCTTTGCCGTTAAGGGCGGCGGCAACCCCGCCCACGAACTCGCGATCTTGGTGCGCATGACTGAGGAAGAGTCGGAATTTGCCCGGTTCCCACGGGTTTCGTTGTTCCCAGACCAGATTGAATTGCTGTGGGAGAACTATCCCGGCGAGCACATCCATCTGGTTGTCGTTTGCACTTTCTACGGCGCCTTCTGCAGCTGACGCTCTTCCCAGGCGATCATCCTTGGCAGGAACCCATAACCCAAGCTCGCCAGCCATGGCCTCAAGTTCCTCCCATGTGCGCTGGCTCATTGCAGTTGAGACAGCTTTCGTAAGGGCTGCACGTTGAGACTTGTCAAGGGTCTTCGCGCTGGGTATCGGCATTGAATGCCTAGATTCTCGGGCCTTGACTCTGAACTTTTGCCGGCTCGGTTCAGATCGACTGCGCCGGTCGTAGAGTCCGCAGCATCACATATCGGCAAGGTAACGGCAACTCATGGGCAATCGGCAAGATGGCGGCAACCTATCGGCAAGGGAAGGCACGTCATCGGGCGATCGGCCCCTGCAGGCCGTAGATCGAGACGCCTCGTATTAGACTCGGCTCGGTGGGCGGGTCCGAATCTCTGTTCGATCAGGCGGCGACTCGGCAGACATCCTCTGGATCGTCTCCCCTTAGTGCTGCGCGCCGCCTCAAAACGCTCCTTTACACCGCGCCGATTCACGAGTTGGAATTCAACAAGGGGCGACGTGGAGAGACTTGGCTGCCGTACGACCTCCGCAGCCTCCAGCTCGCCGCAATTGAGTACGTGGTCAACCGGCAGGGGTTCGAGGGCGGCGTTGCCAGGCCGTTGGCCGAAGAAGAGATTTCACAGCTAGCCGCGCGGATGGTGCCCACGGATCGCCGTGAGATGCACCGCACTGTCGCGGCGCTCGTCATGTCGTGGTTGCTGAACGAAGAGGAGTCCGATGCCGGCTTCTCCTATGCGTACTCGGATACCGCGCAGAGCCGACCGGTGACTCGCTCCTACGCCGTCGAACTCCTACGCGAACGCGAAATGGCCGACTCAAGCTTGCTCGTCAAGGCGACCGCCGGCGCGATCAATCTCCTGATCGGCGCCCTCGACATCGATGTTGCGGATGCGCAGAAGGCGGAGGAGCGGATGCTTGACGAGTACATCTCTGCTGGGCGTTTTGGCGACGCAGCGCAGCTTGCTCGCCGTGCGCGGTACCGATCGATCCAATACGCCGAGACCATTCAGGCCATGCTCGAGATCGCGCAGCACGATTTGACCCGGGTGGACTGGGCGGGCGACGTGATGGAGGAGATCTCCACCGCCCAGGCGCACATCAGCGAGCGACTGGAGGACGAGGGCCGGATGCGGTACCGGCTCGACGAGATGCGATCAGAGATAGACGAGCCCGAGCGCCTGCGGACCGTGATCGAGTTGGTGGACCTCATCGACGACTGCCACCGCCGCCACACGTTGCTTCATTCGAAGCTCATGAAGTCGGCGGATGTCTTCCTCGCGGAACAGGTGCGCCAGCGGTTCCAGCCGCCCCCCTCACTGGTCATCGTCTCCATGAACCGCGAAGTGCTCCACGCGGTCCTGCGGATTTCCAGTTCTCAGGCGTTAAAGGTGGCCTCGGGCTTCCTCACTTCGCTGATCGGCCCGCACCCGCCCGAGATCCTGCATCTCTCCCACCTGGTTAACGACCTCCTCCAGCCCCGACGCGAGTTCGGCGAAGAAGAACGCGAGGCTCCGATCCTCGACTTGACTCAGGAGGAGCGCGCTCGCTTCAGCCCAGCCACGCTCGACCGCACCCGCTCGACGTTCGTCGGCGTCGACCAGAGGCCAGAGCGGCTATCCGTCTTGTTCGCGCGCGCACGTGCCCTCGCCAGCAGTGAAGAGAAGGCCGAAGTTCTCGAACTCGTCCGCCTTGGCGCGCTGTGGGCCTTCGCCCCGGATCCAGGCCCGATGTCTCGCGAGGGCCTACTCCCCGGCCGCGCGCTCAGCGTCGATGACGGCACGCCGCTCGACGACCCCGACTTCGGCGGCTCTGACCTCTTGGTAGGCAGCTTCGAGGAGCTGGCACATGTCGACTAACCCGGACGTGGAGAGCGCTGCGCAACTCGTCGCCTTCGGAGTGCAGAGCCGCTTGGTAGCCGGGCAGGACGAGGACTACCGCTCCCTACTGTCGCGGTACCGGACAGACCTTGACTTCCGACAACTTGTTGACTCGATCGCAACAGGACTCGGTTTGCGCGTGACCGCGGCCAACGAACTGGGTCTCTTCTTCTGGGCCGATCCTTACGGCCCATTCGCGTACACGCTCGCCTCGTGGCGCCGTGAACGGGGCGCGGGGACATTCGAGGACCGTATCCTCCACGGCCTGGCCGTTGTGGCGATCGCCGCGTACTTCTACCCGCAAGCAAGCGACCTCGAGACCGAGCGTCATCGCCAGGCGACGGCAGCACAAGTGGAGCAGTTCTTGCGTGCCGCATGCAGCGAGATCGCCAAGGAGAGCGATGACCCGGAGATCGAGCGCGAGGAGTGGGAGCAGGCCGCCAGCCTGTACTTGCGGCAGAAGGAGGTCGCTGCGACCTCTGACGGACGCCGACCGCAGAAGGGCACGCAGAGCGTCATTAGCCGTGCGTTCGATCTCCTGGTCGAGCAGGGCCTCGTCCGGAAGCGCGAGGAAGGCAACCTTGTCGTCTATCAGCCAAGCGAGCGGATGCGGCTTCAGATCGCAGGCGTCGCGGGCCACGAGGCGTACCAGGCGTTGGCCCTAATCCGGCGCGGGCATGAGGTTGGCGCTTAACCATGTACCTCCTGCGTAGGGTCTACTTCGACTCGATCGGCCACAAAGACGCGCGGTTCGACCCGTTAGTCCTCGACTTCCGCAGCGACGGCGGGCAAAAGCCACTCGACTCGGTGCTGTGGCTCCGGAACATGGGCGGCAAGACTTCGATGCTTGCGCTCATCTTCTCGGTCCTCCAACCTGGCTATAGGGATTTCTTAGGTCGCGAGAAGGCGGGCGAGGTCCGCCAACTCCAGAAGTACGTCCTAGCCGACGACATCGCCCACATAGTTCTGGAATGGTCGTCGACCGGTGACGGCCTGCTCGCGAGCCTCGAGGACGAAACCATCCTCGTTACTGGCGTCGTAATGACCTACCGGCGTGGCCAGACTTCCGAACTTGACCGCCACTTCTACGCCTTCCGCTCGCTCACCGGCACGCTCTCGCTCGACGAACTGCGGTTCCGACAGAACGGCCGGCGCGTCCACGTCAGGACGTTCCTCGACCAAATCATGCAGGCTCAACGGTCGCGGCCCTCGCTGGAGGCCGTCATCACCGACAAGCAATCAGAATGGAAGGCGACGCTCGAGAGTCTTGGCCTTGATCCCGAGATTTTTCGCTACCAGCTTGCCATGAATGAGCACGAGGCTGGCGCGCGAAAGTTCCTTGGATTCCGCGACGCCGATAGCTTCGTGGACTTCCTCATCAAGGTCGTGATGGACCCGGGCGCCATGAACCAGGTGGCCGAGAACCTTGGGCAGGTCGCCGACAAGCTGGCGATGGAACCGCATCGAAAGAAGGAGCGGGACTTCGCCTCAGGCATTATCACCAGACTTCGCCCAGTCACCGATACACATGCGGTGCTGCGCGAGGCTCTTGAGCGTCAGCAGAGTCTGATTGTGGAAGGATCCCGTCTTCAGGCCCGAATCACATACTCCCTCGGCGCCGCGCGAGCTGAAGGGCAGGAGCAGCTTGAGAGCGCGACTGCCTACCGCCTCGCGCGAACCCAGCATGACAACGAACGTTCACGACATGAGCGACTGTCTCGTGCGCTCGACGCACGGGTCGCCCAATACGCGGTCGACGCGGCGCTCGACACACTAAATGCTGCGCAGGAGATCGAGGACGAGACCAAAACCGAAGTAAGGATTTCGGAAGCGCTTCCGCTCGTTATCGAACACCGACGGCTGACGGCGGACACTGCCGCGCTCGACCGAGCGTTGGCAGACCAGATCGAGGGCGCGCGTAGCGACATCGACGCGTACAAAGCCGCCGCCACCGTCCTTCATCGTCGATATCGCCGAATGGCGGAGCAGGCTCGCACCCGGGTGGCGGAAGGCGAAGATCGCGCTCGCCTCGCCGCCGATCGGCGCGAATGGGCAGAAGCCGAGATCCAGAAGGCAACAGGGGAGATCGCTCGGATCGACAGCGAGGCGGACTCCATCAACGGTCAGCTCCAGGATCTGGACCAACGGCAGGCACGGCTGCGCAAGGACGGACTACTGCATGCGAATGAGCCTGCTCAGACGGCAGTCGGGCGACTGCGCCAGGACGAAGCGTCTGCATCCTCCAGGCGCGAGCAGATTGCCAGTCGGAGCCGCGAGATCGATGGGCGCCGGGGTACGGCACGTACTGCAATCGACGAACTGACGCCCCAGATCAGTCAGCTTCGATCTAAGATCGATTCACAGCGCGACTCCCTGAACTCACTGATTGGTCGCGCGCGAGACCTGTCTGAGAACCAACGCCTTCGCGAACTGGCCGAGCACGAGGATCTCGACATTCTTGTTGCAGGTAGTCTCCTCGCTGAGCGGCTGCTCGCCGCACTTTCCTCCGCGACCCGACAGATGGTCGAAGCGCGGGTAGCTGCCTCTGAGGACGAGCGCGCTAAGGCAGCACTTGACGAGACCGGCTTTCTCCCCGCTGCCCTAGATGTGGATCGCGCGATCGCCCACCTCAAGCACATGAACGTCGCGGCGACACCAGGCTGGCAATACCTCGCGGAGCACGTCAACCGCGATTACTGGCCGCAAGTGATCGGCGAACGCCCGTGGCTGCTGACGTCCGTGGTGGTCGAGCCCGAAGAGGGAGACCGTGCCATCGAATCTCTGCGTGATGCGGGAATCGATCCGTCGCTCTTACTCTCGATCGCCGAGTCGGGCGAGTTTCACTGGGTAGAACGCCAGGAGTCGCCGAATGGCCAAGGTCGCCATCTAAAGACGCTCGTCACCCGATCAGCGCTCTACGACAGCACTCAGGCAGAGGCTGCACGCGGCCAGGTTGAGGCGAGGCTGGAGAAGGCGCTCGTAGCGGAAGCCGAGCTGAGTCGTCGCCGCGATGAGGACCAAAGCCTCCTGGGCCGGCTGAAGCAGTTCATGACTGACTGCCCGCCGGACCACCTCGACTCACTCCGGTTCGAGATCGAAGAACTGGAAGGCGAAGCAACGCGGCTCGACGGTCTCAAAGCGGCCGCACAGGGGACCGTTCACGAGACGACCGAGGAGATCCAACAGCTGATTACCGAGGACAAACGGCAAGAGGCCGACCTCCGGCGCCTTGCGGGCACCATCCCATGGCTCGAGAACCTCGCGGAGTTGGAAGATAGGGCTAAGTCCGCTCGGGAGCGTCAGCAGGAAATGCACTCTGAGCGGCAGACATGGGTGCAGAGTCGGCAGGATGCGAACGAGGCCAAGGCGTCGGCTCGAGACAACGAGAAATCGGCGACAACGCTCGCGGCAGCTGAGAGAGCTGATGCATTGTCGTGGGACAAGCAAGCGGAAGCAACTGAGAACTTCGAGATCGAGGCGGAAGTTGACGAGCGCACGCTTGCTGAGGTCGAGGCTGAGCACCGCAGCCGCAGGTCGATCTACGAGGAAAAGACCTCCCGCTCGGACATCGCATTGCGTCGGCGCGCCTTGGGAGATCAGCTATCCGCGGTTACGACCGCGCTCGCCGACTTCGACGACGTTCTCGAAGCGGCCCGACGGCGAGCTGCCGACCCTGCTTTGCACAGCGAGACCGTCCGCAAGACACGCCAGGCCATGGCCAAACGAGCCCTGGAGGCGGCGACCGAAGCACGCATCACTGCAAAGAGTGATGTCAACAGTGCGGAGAAGTTCCTTCAATCTCTCCCAACCGATCGTCGGCTGCTCACCTCCCTTCCGACCGACCTGGAACCGTCCAACCTCGCCCAGGCTCAAGAATTTCTCGGCGTGGTCCAGGAACGCCAGCGTGCCTCCGAGCGATCGCGAGACCAGGCGGAGACCCAGGCGAAGGAAGCCGAAACGGCGAGAGACGCCGCCGTGAATAGGGCAAAAGTACTGGACGCCATTGGCAGCCTCTTAACGGGCACACTCGGCGCCCACCTTCGTGAGCTTCAGCTAATCGAGGAGCCAATAGAGGATTCGGAGGCGACCCAGCGCGCAGGTGAGTTGACAAGCAAGTGGCAAAGCGTCGGGGTGGACGTGACGGAAAGCCGGATTGCGTTCAACAATGCATGCGCTGAGGTAAGGCGGTTTGCGAGCCAGGCGGACTTCGAAGAACTGGCCGGTGCCTACCGCGATCGCTACAAGGACGGTACCGATGATTATCTCGTCGAGCATGCCGAGGCCGATAGCGCCGAGCTGCGAATGCGAATCAAGTGGCTGGAGAAGGAGCTGGCTGACCTCGAAGGCCACCGCCGTACCGTCGTCCTGGAACTCGTCACTCTTGTTGAGCAAGCGCTTCGCCTGTTGCACGATGCGCAGACGCTCCGTCTATCCGATGGGCTTGGTGATTGGACCGGCCAGCAGTACCTTCGGATCAAGTACGAGCATCCGGAGTCGGTCGAGGATCTCAAGATTCGGCTGCAAGTCCTCATCAACGATCTCATCGTTCAGCGTTCGCGCCCGGAGGGCATCGCCTTGCTTCTGACGGCCGTCCGGGCAGCGAACGGCAACAAGCCGTTCGACGTTCAAGTCCTTAAGCCAAACGAAGGCCTGCGGGTTGAACGTGCACCAGTAGGCGAGATCGTCGCCTGGTCTGGGGGCCAGAAGCTAACGACAGCAATCCTTATCTACTGCGTCCTGATCCGCTTGCGCTCCCTGAACCGTCACGGTGTTCACGACAACACTGACAGCGTGCTGATCCTCGACAATCCGCTCGGGGAAGCGAACCTCATGACGCTGGTGGACCTCCAGCGGACTGTCGCCGCGGCCATGCGGGTGCAGCTGATCTTTGCTACCGGCATCGACGACAAGTCGGCGCTTGCACCTTTCCGCAACGTGATACGGCTGCGCAACCTCGTCGACAACCGGACCGGACGGAAGTACGTCACCCACGCACAGGACGAGCCCGGGACCGACGGATTGACCGCCACCCGGGTGTACCGCCGGCAAGAAGTGGTCGGCTCGTGACACCGGCTGCGGGGCGACTGCGCGACCGGCTGGTAGAGGAAGGGAAGCGCAAGTTGATGCTCCCGGCGCTCCAAGCGATCTTTGGCGAGCTTGAGCCGGCCCTGGGCGTGTCTCCTCGTCGCCGGGAGGCACTGCTGGAACTTCTCGAAGAACTGGAAGCGGCGCGAGAGGTGCAGCTAACGAAGGCGAATCCCGACCGGTTTGCCTTGCCGCCGCTGCCGCGTTCGGTTCTCGTTCTGGGCGTCGAGCCACGCAGGGTCACTCCACCGCCGCCGACTCCTGTCTGGCGACCGGAGCTCGCCTGGGCTGGCAGTTTGCGACTTGCTCTGCCAGACGTTGAGTTTCTGCACCAGGTGGATCGGTTCCTGCGAGACCTCGACCACGCGGAACCGATAGTCCCGATACGCGAGCGGTCGCTGGAGCTTACCGGCGACGAGAAGCGCCTCGACCGCCTCGTGGGCAGCCGACTGTTCGATCCGGGCCGGCTTTCACTCGGCCTGCTTCGCTGCGAGCAAGTGCATCCGCCCTTTGTCTACGAACGTGTGCACTCAGCGCCTGCCGCTCTCATCATCGAAAACCACCAAACCTACCACTCGATGCTGAAGACGCCAACGGCAATTCCCGACGTTGGGCTGCTCGTGTATGGCGCTGGTAACCACATCACCGGGTCGATTGGCTACTTCGCTGATATTGAGCCCCGGGTGACGGCCATCCGGTACTTCGGAGACATCGACTTGGAGGGGCTGGAGATCCCTCGTCGTGCGAGCTACGTCGCCCAACCCATTGGCCTGCCGGCAGTCGAGCCTGCGGCTGACCTCTACCACTTGCTCCTCCGCGTTGGCAGGACGGCGAAGGCCGATCCGGTGAGCTGTGCGACCGCCACGAGCGTGGCGAAATGGCTCCCTGAGGATCTTCGCGGCGAGGTCGTTGAGATGCTGGTGTCTGGCCGTCGCATGGCACAGGAGGCGATCGGCCGCAAGGTACTCGTCGAAATCGGAACGCGGATAGTCCCAGTAGGAGGTCAGAGCCCTGGGTGAATCAGTCGCCACCTGTGATAAGTCGGCCTGGAAATGGTTCCTGTACGAGAGCGCCCTTGACTTCCAACTCGACGATGGCCCCGCGGATGTGCAGTTTGCATTTGCGGCGAGGTTCATGGAGACCGTCGGCTCCGAGTTGGAACCCTTCTTGATGCCACGCCTAATCTTCTGGAGGCCCGACCTCGAGGAACAACGCTGGCGATGAAGGTGTTCATCAGCTCTGTTGTCCGAGGATTCGAGGACTACAGGGCCGCAGCAGTCGAAGCGACTGAAGGCGTGCTCCGCCACGAGGCCATCCTCGCAGAGCGCTACCCGGCGATGACTGGTAGCCCACAACAGGCTTGTCTGCAAGGCGTACGTGACGCTGACGTCACGGTCGTATTGCTCGGGGTGCGGTACGGCGACATCCAGCCATCTGGGATGTCTGCGACTCATGAGGAACTCCTCGAGGCTCGCTCACGCGGCGTGGCGATCGTGCTAATTCAAGACGAGGTCAAGTTCGAAGCCCGGCAGTTGGACCTCATCGCGGAGACCAAAAAGTGGACTGGCAGCCTCATCGAATCCTTTCGGACACCCGCCGATCTTCGGGACGCAACCGTCCGCGCCCTGGCGCGTTTCGAGGTCAGCCGGTCCGCACGTCGCGTCGATGAGGAGGCTCTGCTGCGCAAGGCGACGGAGATGATTCCGGCCACCGCGTCGGGAGTTTCGCCTGCCATCGCCGTTGCCGTCGTTGCCGGGCCCGAGGTCCAGCTGATTCGCCCCGCGGAGCTCGATGCCTTTGGGGAGGAACTGCGGCGCGACATCCTTACCGGACCGGATGCATTGTTCGATCCGTCGGTTGGGACACAACTCGACGTCAGGGACGATCGTGTTGTGGTCGCCCAGCGTGAAGGTCAGGCACTTGTCGTAGTGGACGCCGCCGGCGCGTTCGTGGCGATGCTGCCCGCGTTACGCACTCGCGGCCTCGGGTCTGGCGTTCTCGCGATCCTTGAAGAGGACGTTAGCGAACAGATTCAATTGATGCTTAAGCTCGCGACGCGAATACTCGACCGCGCCGATGCAGCGCAACGGTCCCAGGACGTGGTGGTCGTGGCCGGCCTGGTGGGTGGCTCTTGGCTCCCTTGGCGAACAAGAGCGGAGCATGCCGCGAATCCAAATCAGGCCGCAATGGGACGAGGAGTCTTCAGCGGCGGTCGTGAGACCGTTCTCGTCCACTTAACCCCGCCGAGGAGGCCGCGCGGTGACCTACGTCACGGGGCGGCCTCCATTGCGGGGGATCTCGTTGCCCTCCTTAGGCGCCGCGTTCGAGCTTAGCGGCGCTTGAGCGCTACGCTGCCCGGTCAAGCTGAACCTCTTGAAGGCGTTGTCGTTGCGCTTTCTTCCAGACGGTATGGACCGAAAAGCCAGCGAGGTCTGCCAGGTGGGCGGCCCATGGGCTCAAAAGGAAGTCAGCAGCTTCGGCATGGAAATTGCCCTTCGTCCGTTTGTTGGGACCGGGCTCATCGTGGCCATAGCAAACGCCTAGATGGTCCGCGACAGCGAGCCGGAAGACCGCTAGGACCAGGTCGCGAGCGCAGACGGCGAGGTCTTCCAACATGACTACGCCGCTCGCAGCAGTTGAGACAGTTGCGTCGAAGGGCTTTGTTCCAGTGCACGCGCGAGCTTCCAAGCCGTCCGAGCTCGGACGGGCTTACCCCGCAGGGCGGTCGCCAAAGTAGGACGTGAAATGCCAGCCCGGCGAGCGAGCTCCGACAGGCTCCAGCCCCTCTCGGCGCAGGCGACTCTAACCGCCTCGGCCGATAGGACGACGACCAATCCCGACCGCCCGACCGTAACGGCTGCTGGACCGCTCATCTACTTCGCTTTTCCAAGGGGCCAGAGTCCGGCCCCTGCCCGCTCACGAGCCCCCGCCTCCGCCCGGTCGCCGAAGCCACCAGTCCGGCTTGCCGACTGAATCCTCAGCCTGCCGGTCCGACGTGGGAAGGCCTGCCAGGTCCAGCATGGAGACCCGCCGCCCAGAGCCATCGCTGGCCCACACAGCTCCGAGCGGTCCGGCGGCAGCGATGAAGGCGGTCGTCGTCACCCAGAATCTGCAGCTTTCGCGGTCGGCGTCGGCATGGTTCGGCAGCAAGCCGGCGATCCGGCGCTCCCGCTGCTCGGTCGGAGCAACGAACAGGACTTGGTTGGCGGATGCGCCCGCGCGGTCGGCGAAGTAGGCCGTGTACGCATGGAGCTTGGCTCGAAGGCGTCGAGCCTGCTCGGTACCCCGATCCCACTCGAGGTGAATCAGCACCTCGCGGTCGGGCGTGACCAGCCGGCCCCATCCATCGGGGATCGGTCCGCGTTCGTCGCCTTCCGCGTAGGCGTCCTGAACACCGTGCTCGCCGACCCAGTGGTAGAGGCCAAGGCCTGGCAGCTCGCGCGTCGCGAAGGCAAGGCCAACGAAAAACTGGTTGGCCTCGAGCTGATGGACCAGGTGAAAGCGACGCTCGAGTGCGTGCTCCGCTCGTCGGAGGTACTGCCGAGGTTCCTCGTCAAGCCACTCGGCCAGTGCCGCCGCCCCCCGCCGCGAGAGCAGGTAGATGGAAGATCGGCACACGCGTCCGGGCCGCATGACCACGCGCCACGTGCGTACGAGTCCGTGGTCGACGAGCCAGCGGAGTCGGTACTGGCAGCTTCGCGAACCGGAGAAGAAGAGCGCCTGGAGTTGGCCGCGGTCGAGGTAGCGGTGTGAGTCGAGAGCCATCAGCATGGCGATGTCGCGCGGTGTCGGCGTGTAGTCGGCGGTCGACGTCGATGGAGCGTCAGCAAGTTGAAGCTCGACGGTTCGAATGGTTCTCGTAGACGATTCGGATTGGGAAGACAGTCCCGGGGACGAAATCGGCCAGCTGGAACTTGGCCGGGGGTTCGCGCCACGGCGCGAATTGAAGCGCGAAGCCGGCTGGAGTTCGGGACGCGAAGGTCTGCGCGCAGGGAGCGCGGCCAAGGTCATGCGATCTCCTTGAAGCCGCCGGCGGCTCCGAACCGGCTAAGGCGCCCAATGATCTCGGCCTCGACCTCAGCCACCGGCCGCCCGTAGCGGTCCAAGCTCGCAGCCGCCACCGTGGCCGCGTGTTCCTCACCCAA
>Ga0307374_10005801_pt1 | contig 19776 bp, 19 predicted proteins | sample OX3MG_FD_202532 | JGI IMG/M metagenome (GOLD analysis project Ga0307374, IMG submission 202532) | Soil microbial communities from Risofladan, Vaasa, Finland - OX-3 | ecosystem: Environmental > Terrestrial > Soil > Coastal area > Acid sulfate soil | place: Finland: Risofladan, Vaasa | collected...
AAGCGCGTTATGTTCGGTAGGGCGAACTTTGATCTGCTGCGCCAGCGCGTGCTTCATGCCGCCTAAACCAGGTCGCCAACGGATCATCAAAAGCGCCCCTGACCCCAGTTTCCGGTGCCGTATACAAAGATCAAGGGTTTTACCATTGGGGACACCAGCCGGGTAAAGAAGGATTTCCCAAAACGGGGTGGTGGAACTCACTTCGAATGGTATACAGGGGAGATCTTTGTCCTTGATCCAGAGGTCATCCCCAACACGGAGCGGTACGACTTCGAGGCAAATCACGCCAAGACGCAGCTTGAGGCTGCCGTTCGAGATCTACTCGTGGATCTCGATCGGTTGGGCGAGAAGCATCGTACCCAAGCATTAGCTGAGGCCAAATTCGAGGATGTGGTTGGTAACTACCTACGTATCAAGGAGCAGGTAGGAGGGAAGGGCGAGGATCTGCTCGCACAGTATCGAGCGTTGGGCGATTTCCTACGCGATTTGAATGCGCATAAGAGCAAGCTGCCCAAAACCTGGAGATCAAGCACCGGACAGGGCGCCATGGAGATAATCGGGGAGATTGCGAGTCTGGAAACGGTTGTCCGGCATACGATCAATAACCCGCCAGCCAGCCCAGTGGGGAACGAGAACAACGCCGAACCTGGGGACAAGCAGCCAGAAGCCATAGCCCTGTTCCCGGAGGATGTCTTGGATGCTCGACACGCCCAGCTTTCAGCCGATCTCCCCGGCGAGCAGCGGTCACTCTTCGCCTACCTGACGACAGTCCAAAGTCGCCCAAGCTCGCTCGCGATCCACGATGGTTGGGGTGAGGCAGTACGTACAGAGGTAATCACGCCGGCTGCGCCGGAGGCCGAGACGACAGCCGCCATAGATGATCAGGGCGCCTCTTCCGGACCGGTTGAGGGTGCGCCCAGGTCGCTGCTGAGTACCTTGGAAAACGCTGGCTGGCAAGTAGACGGCGAATGGGTACCACTCGTCGAGCTGATTGATTCGTGCGCGGTCGACGTGTTGGTGTACCATCCCGACATCTATGACAGCTTTCTCGCGGCCGTTGAGGCTCGGTTGTCTTCCGAAACTCTAGGATAAGATCCGATGCCACAGAGAGCTGTCAGCTTCAAGGGCTCGGATAATAAGGTGGCGGTGCGCCGGGAGTGGGATCTTCCCATCCTCACGCGCCGGGTTGGTATGCTGGGGCACCCGCTAGATTATCTGGGTCTCCCCGGCGCACAGATCGAAGATCTTAGAGACTGGCAGGATTTGCTACGCTTTCGAACGGGGATCGAACGCCTACGACCCGGCAGGCTTGAGCGTGAAGACCTCGAAGTGCATCGGCAACTTCTAGCCAATGCGGCCAAGTACAAACTATCCGGGCGCTTCGAGTTGCTGCGTGGGCTTGTAGAGGACATCATTCTCAACGGGACAGATAGGGACGGGACGCGCCCGCATCGTTCCAGTGGTCCCTCCGCCCTGGGTGCCCGGTTCATCTATAACGTGGTGAACCTCGACTTCCTTGGTGGTATGGGGAACGTCGCAGCTGAGGGAGTAAAGCGGGTCGCGGCATTGAAGAAACTGCTTGAGCGCCAGCAAAGCACCGACTTTACGCTCCTCCTTACCCTGAATATACGGGACCAACTCGGAGAAGAGATAGCGGTGTACATCGAGGATGCGAAGCGACGATCGACGAGCATGCGGATGGGCGAGATGCTGGACTGGTATCAAGCACAGGGGGCAGGCCATAAAGAGTTCCGACTCAAAGCGGTGGTTCCTCTATTCATTAAGCGGTTTGCCGAGCACTACTGCTTCGACTGCTATTGCTACCCACCGCTCGTTTATACGGGTACCGGGAAGGCGAGGATGGTCCACTTCGTTTTCGATCTTACTGCCACCCCGGCACTCATCCATGCGTCAAGCCACCAGACCGAGGAAGATGTGCTCGATCTCACCTTCTTTGAAGTGCGAGATGGGATACTCCGCGTACACACGACGCAGCACCGACATTGCGACCGATCACAATCGGCAACGCAACTCGCGTTCTTGGCCGCGGAGGTACGAGATGCTCTCCTCGGCGCGTACACCAGGCGCCACTGGACTAACGAGGAGCCACCATGAGCGCCACCTCATCCATAGAATGGACCGATGCGACCTGGAATCCAGTCACGGGCTGCACCCAGGTCAGCCCCGGCTGTGATCACTGTTACGCGCTCACCTTTGCCGAGCGCTTCAGAGGCGTACCCGCGCACCCCTACGAGCAGGGTTTTGATCTGAAGCTCTGGCCCGCGCGGCTGGCATTACCGCTGACCTGGCGCACGCCACGAAGGATCTTCGTGAACTCGATGTCCGATCTCTTCCACAAGGACATCCCCGACGACTACATCAAGCAGATATTCGCTACCATGGTCAGTGCCGACTGGCACGTATTCCAGGTTCTGACAAAGCGGAGCGCTCGCCTAGCGCGTCTGGCGCCGCAGCTACCATGGCCAGCGCATATCTGGGCGGGAGTATCGGTCGAACTTAACCGTTACCGGTGGCGCGTCCATCATCTACGGGCAGTTCCCGCAGCGGTCCGCTTCATCAGTGCTGAACCGCTCTTAGGACCACTGGATGCGGTGGATCTAACTGGGATCCATTGGCTTATTACGGGCGGGGAGAGCGGCGGGCGACACCGCCCCTGCGACCCCGACTGGGTACGTGATTTGCGCGATCGGGCGCAGCAAAATGGAGTGTCGTTCTTTCACAAGCAATGGGGCGGGCGCACGCCCAAAGCGGGTGGCCGCACGCTGGACGGGAGAACGTGGGATGAGTTGCCAGTGACTCTCAAGCCCACCAGCCAGCAACTGCCGCTCGGTTTTCAGTGTCAGGACGCGGATTGAATACGGGAATGCCTGGACGGTACTACTGTCTTACCAAACCAACTGAGGAGAGCGGGAGATGACGGAACCGGTTATCCGCGTCTTCAAGGAAATCCCGAAGCGCCTTGCGGAACAAGGGCTTCTCTTCCCGGTTCAGGCCATTGAACTCTCGTGTAAATCGCTCATCCTCTTCGTGGGTCGGCATGATGGTCTATGGGTCCGCCCGAGTTACCAGAGCGGCCAAGAAGTCTTCTCGGCTCATGAAGAACACGGCGAAGTTACAAGTCAGCGAAGATATCCGCGATGGGGTGGCGAAAGCCCGGTACGACATTCTCGCCATCGAGCGAGTCATCAGCGTGGAGCGTGGAGGAGGGATGCCGATCTCCAGGGTGCCAGACGTCGACCTGCCGAGCGTCCGGCCAGACGATCCACACCAGACATGTGCCGCCGTCGAGATAGCGTAGAGCTTTGTCCGCCATGTCGTCATGGCTCTGGGCAGGCGATACCACCTCGACGGCCAGATCAGGGGCGAAGGGGATAGGCTTCTTCTTATCTATGAATGGTATCTTTGCCGCGCTAACAAAGCCGACATCCGGGAGCAGTCCGGTCTCCGCGTTGGGAAACTTGTAGACACCGTCCGCTCCAGTCACCGCGCCCAAACGGCGCGAACGCGCGTAGCCAAGTAGGGCGGCAAGAATGATCCCGGCGATGGTCGTAGCGTCGAAGGCACTCCCGGCCACGCGAACCAGCACCCCCTCTACCACCTCATACCGACAGCCGTCGTCGGCAATGGTCAGCAGATCCGCAACCCGCGTGGGGCCGACCCCTGGGACAACCTCAGCCCACGGAGCTAGTGTGCTCGACGGATGGTAGGCACGCACGTTGCTCATGGCTAGATTGTGGCGCATTGGGTAGAGATTTGCAACCGCAAACCTACTACTCTTCCACCACCGGTGATAGCAGACGGTACCCCACGCCGGGCTCGGTAACGAGCAGGGTGGGGCGGGCTGGATCGTCCTCCAGCTTGCGGCGGAGCCGGTTGATGTAGACGCGCAGGCTCTGGGTATCGCTCTCGTAGTTGGGTCCCCACACGGCGGTGAGCAGGAGACGGTGGGTGATGACCTTATCGGCGTGGCGCATCAGGTAGGCCAGCACCTCGAACTCGCGCGGCGTCAGGTCAAGCGGTACCCCGCCCAGGCGCGCCTGGTGAGTGGAGGGGTCGAGATCGAGCGGGCCAACCTGTAGGGGGATACCCAGGTCCACGGGGGCCTGGGGACGGCGAAGCAGCGCCCGGACGCGGGCCAGCAACTCACCCATGCCGAATGGCTTGGTCAGATAATCATCGGCGCCCAGATCGAGCGCCTGTATCTTGGTCGCCTCCTCTCCGCGGGCCGAAAGCACCAGGATGGGTACCCGCGACTGGGATCGGAGGGCGGCGCAGACCTCCAGGCCGGAGAGGCAAGGCAGCATAAGATCCAGGATGACCAGTTGCGGCATCCGCGCCGCCGCGTGGCGCAGCCCCTCCTCCCCGGTCTCCGCCGCGTACACATCGTAGCCGCGCGCGGCCAGGTTGGCCCGCAGAGTGCGGCGGATAGCAGGCTCGTCATCGATCACCAGGATGCTCTCTCCGATCATCGCCGTACTTCCACCGGACGCCGTTCACCCTGGGATGGGGCGCCTGAAGGGCGTTGAGGGCGAGGCGCGAGGGGAAGCAACACGCTGAACATGCTCCCACGGCCCGGCACGCTCTCCACCCGTGCCCGCCCGCCATGCGCCTCCACCAACCCTTTGACAATCGCCAATCCCATTCCCGTGCCATTCGCCCCCCGTGTCCCTTCGGCCACGCGGTAGAAGGTAGCGAAAATCCGCTCTTGCTCACCGCTGGGAATGCCGACGCCCTGATCGGTTACCGTGATCTCCAATTCCTCGCGGCCGGAGGGATCGGCGACGACGCGGGCCGCCACGGTAATGGGAGCGCTGGGCGGTGAGTACTTCGCCGCGTTTTCCAGAAGATTGGTCAGCACCTGCTCGATCTGCACCGCGTCCAGCAGGGTCTGGGGCAGATCGGGGGGAATGTGCCGGACCAGAGGATGAGGGACCAATCGCGGCTCCAGGCGCCGCGTCACTCTCTCGATCAGTTCGTCTATGTCTTCCCAGGCCAGTGAAGGCTTGATCGCGCCCGCCTCAATGCGGGAGAGATCGAGCAGATTGGAGACCAGACGAGTGAGACGATCCGCCTCATGGTCGATGTCGGTCAGGAACGCATGCCGATCTTCCTCGCTCCAGACTACGTCGTCCTGCAGCAGTGAGCTGGCGGCCGCCTTGATCCCCGCCAGCGGGGTGCGCAGATCGTGCGAGACCGAGGAGAGGAGCGCGCTCTTCAGGCGGTCGCTCTCCCGCGCCAGGGTAGCGGTCTGCTCCTCCTGCATCAGCCGCCCTTGCTCCAGAGCGATGGCGGCCGCGTTGGCGAAGGTGGTGAGCAGATGCTCGCGCTCCGGATCGGGCCGCTGGTTGGCGCGCGGCACCAATTCCAGCACGCCAATGGCCCGGGCCCCAACCCGAAGCGGCAGCAGACGAGCGCGCTCCTGGCCTGGGCGGGGTCGCGCCATGCGGTCGCTCCGCCCGGGCTCCCGGCGAACATGGCCGAGCATGGACTCCCTCCCCTCCATTTGCACGCGTTGCACGATGACCGCCAGGCCGCGATTCTCCTCGACATGCAGGTTGGAGGGGAGCCTTCCCACGGTGGCTACCGTATGCCAATCCAGGCCATTGGCCGCCGGGAGCAGGACCGCGCATGCCTCCAGATCGAACGTCTCCCGCAGCCGCAGCGTGAGTTCGGGCAAGATCTGGTCGAGGTTCTGGTGGGTGATCAGCGCCATGCTCAGTTGGTACAGCGCCTCCGTACCACGCACCCGGTGGAGCGCGTCCTGGGCGCTTCGGCGAGCGATCGTCGAGAGCGATCCGACCAAGAGAGCAACCGCCAGGAAAACCACCAAGGCTAATACGTCGCGGGCCGAGGCAATGGTGATCGTGTCGATCGGGGGAATGAAGAACCAGTCCCAAACACTTATCGCGGCGCACGATATCAGGACGCCGGCTCCCGGGCCCCCCACCGTCGAGGTGAGCACCACGGGCGCCAGAAAGAAGAGGGGGATGCTTTGGCCGAGGGGACCGCTCGCGCCATGCCAGAAGCGCAGGATGGGCACCAGGAGCCCTACCAGCAGCAGCCCGCCCGCCACACTGGCGCGCGAATACTGGGGCAGTGGATCCGGTCCGGCAAATCGGGGTACACCCCCACGAAGGGTGATCATGAATGGCCGCAATGACTTCTCCCTCATCAACCGTAGCACATGACCGGTGGAAGAGAGGAGAAACGGGCGCGCACCCTAACGCACGCTAGATAGCCTCGATCCGCTCCGCCGCCACCGCGTGGGCGAACAACCGCTCCAACTCCGAGAGGTCGGCCCGAGCAATCCGTTCCTCAAGCGCGGGCGGCACGGAGCCGAACTTGAGGCTCACCAAAGCGCGTAAAGCCTCGGCCCGGCCCTCCACACGACCTTCCACGCGGCCCTCCACACGACCTTCCACCCGGCCCTCCACACGACCTTCCACCCGGCCCTTTGCTATGCCTTCCTCCACCAGCTTTTCAAGCACATTAGCCATCTTCAGCGCCTCCAAAATCGCTCTGGCGTTATCCTCTTCCAGATAATAATACGACAGCCCGACAATGGCGCCCATCATCTCGGATCGCTCACTCGCCGGAAGCGCCTCCACCACGGGTGCCAGGTCCCGCACCACCTCGGCCAGCGGGCGAGTATGATGCATCAACACCGCAAGCGCCAGATCCACGCGGTCCATCCCATCCAGCGCGGCGCCTGCTGCTACTTTGGCCAGCAGTCGCGTCGTCACCGACGCGCCATCCTGTTGACTGAGGAGGATGCTGGTCATGTTCACGACATGGGCGCCGCCATCCAAGCTACTCGCGGGGATAGTGGTCACCTCTGGTCCATATAGGATAATGGTGATCACCCGTGTCTTGTATTTCCGGTAGGCGGCCCAACTATAATCACCGAACCGCAGCAGATGGTCGGGCGAGAAACGGCTTTGCAGCTCAATATGGAGGATCGTGCCGTCCGCCAAGAGAAGCAGAATGTCTGGATACTGAGCCCGTACTTCGATAACGGGGAGATCAGTAGGTAACTGGCGCACGATTCGCGCGAACTGGAAGCCAAAGCGCCCGAGAAAGTCGTCACCAAGAGTGGCGGCGATATGCTTGAGGATGATGTCCTTCGCGTGGTAGGCAACTTGTGGGTCCGCCATACATTCCCCTGCTTCCGCTAGGGCCGTACGCCCCGTGGAGGGCACTATCCGCATTGTATACCCAGCTATGTGTGTACGAGAACGAACGGCCCGCATAACCGTGTCCGAAAATAAGACCGGCATTACTCTCTACATACTGGATCTGGCCTATCAAGCAGGTACGCCCAGTCTGTGGTACGTTGACGAAACAGGAGTCGGGAGGCGGCGTGAGCCCGCCATGGGCGCCGCCTCCCGGTCGAGGTGGACCATCCTTTGTGGATGGCCCCGTAAGGGAACACCAGTGAAAATGCCACGACCGCGCGGCGCCTGGTCCGTCCTTTTCCTCTGGCGCCATGCGATCAGGCTGGCGCTGGGCCGTTCCTCCCTGGCCGCTCTTTCGCTCGGAGCCCCTCGTTTTGCCCTGCCCAACCCGATCGGCCTCCCCCCTGGCCCGCTTGGCGCGGCTCTCCGCCCCCACCAGCGGCGATTGTGGCGGGGGCGCGCCTTGCATGCCCTCACCCGCGCCCTTACCCTCGCTTCCGTCTGGCTGCTTCTGGCCGCGGGCGTCTCCTGGCGGCTGGCAGCCGTGCCGCTCGCGCTTGTCTGGATTCCCGTCGCGGGCTGCGCCCTGGCGGGGATATGGGGCGCCTTCGCCCAGCGCCCAACCGCGCTGGAGACCGCGCGCTTACTGGATCGGCGCTTCCGCCTCCAGGATGCCCTGGGCACTGCCGTGGACCTCGGCGAGCGGGACGACCCCGAGGCCCTCCTGCCGAGGAGGCAACGGGCCGCCGCGCTGGGCTTGCTTCAGCGCGCCCCTCACAACGTCTGGGCAGCGGCGCCGCGGCGCGAATGGCTCCTCGCCGGAGGGGTGATCGTGCTGTCCCTGGCCCTGGTGGCTACCGCGTCCCAGCGGCCCAGGGTGGTGGCGGGCCCCAGTTTCGGCGGCCATGGCTCGGCGACCGGGCAGCGCCTCCTCGCGCTGGCCCAGAATAGCCAGGGCGCGCGCGTGGGCGCCTCCGCGAGTCTCTTCCCCACCACCTCGTCCACGAACCGGGTCACCGCCAAGGCGCGCATTCCCACGTTGTCCCTCTCTCTCCAAATCCATGCCAGCCCCCAGGGAGAGCAGTCTTCCTCTCTGGGCGCTGTCCCGTACCTGACGGGCGGCTCGCTCGGAACCAGCGGGAAGAGTACGGCCCACGCGGGCGCCAAGGGGGCCAAGGGTTCCGCCAGTGGGAACGGCGGGATCGGCGGGGGTGGACAGGGCCAATCGGGATCGGGCAGCGGCAGCCCGCAAGCAGGCGGTACAGGCGGCCAAGGCGCGAAGAGCCAGGGCGGGAACGGTTTGCAAACGCCTCAGAGTGGAACACAGGGCACTCCCGATCAAACCGGGTCTTCCGGTTCCTCTGGAGGAGCGGGACCGAATCAGAAGCAAAGCCAACAGACCACTACCGACGGCGCCAATCCTTTCGGCCAGGACCAGCCCCAGACGGGCAACTCTGCCTCTGCTTCTAGTCACGGCAAGTCGGGGGGCCGGGGAAGCCAGGGGCGGGTGGGAACCCGCCAGTCCACGAGCACGAACGGCACGCGCGCGGGCTCGGGCGGCAAAGCATCCGGCCCAGCGCCCAACGGCCAGGACGACCCGAACTTGCTTCACCGGGGGCGATCCGGCGCCAACGGGCAGCTCAAGCAACAACCTCGCACGGCAACCCATCAAGCAGGCCCGGCGACTGGGCCGCAAATTTCCCTTGGGGGCCATTATGTGATCAGCGCCGGTGATCAGGGGCAGGGATTGGTGCGGATTTTGCCCCAGGGGACGGCCGGCGGAAACGGACTTCAGGGCTCCGGCTACAGCGGCTCGCCGATCGTCCAGGGGTACATACCCGAGGACGCCACGGCCCTCTCGCCCCAGGAACAGGCGCTGGTGCGCGCGTATTTTAGTGGAGACGGCAACTGATGATCACCCCCGAGGAGTTCCGCGAGACCGCCCGGAGGATTCTGGCCGAGGTAGCGAACGCGATTGTGGGACAGGAAACGGTGGCCTGCGGCGTCCTTACCGCCATGATCGGGAACGGCCATGTGCTCCTGGAAGGGGTGCCTGGCCTGGGAAAGACGAGCCTGGTCCGCGCCTTCTCCGGCGCCCTCGATTTGCAGTTTGGCCGCGTCCAGTTCACCCCGGACCTCATGCCCGCCGACATTACCGGCACCAGCATCGTCTCCGAGGACGAATCGGGTCGCCGCGCGCTCTCCTTCCAGCGCGGTCCTATTTTCGCCAACCTGGTGCTGGCCGATGAAATCAATCGCGCAACTCCCAAGACGCAAAGCGCCCTCCTGGAAGCCATGCAGGAGCGAACGGTGACCATCGCCAATCACACCCACCGCCTCCCCGAGCCCTTCTTCGTCCTCGCCACCCAGAATCCGATTGAGATGGAAGGCACCTACCCGCTCCCGGAGGCGCAACTCGACCGCTTCATGTTTAAGCTGCTGGTGCAGTATCCCTTCCGGGGCGAGTTGGCGGCCATCGTGCGCCGTACCTCGGGGAATGAGACCGCGCTCGTGCAACCGGCGGCGGGGGCCGATACCCTCCTGGCCATGCAGATGCTGGTGCGCGAGGTGCCGATGAGTTCCTACGTGCTGGATTACGCCGTCCGCCTGGTGCTGGCTACCCAGCCGGAATCACCGGACGCGCCCGCGGTCACGCGGAAGTACGTGCGCATCGGCTCCAGCCCCCGCGGCGCCCAGGCCCTCAGTCTGGCTGGGCGGATTTTCAGCCTCCTGGATGGACGCTTCAATCTCTCGTACGAGGATATCCGGGCCGCCGCGCATCCGGCGCTGCGCCACCGAATTGGCCTGAACTTCGAGGCGGAGACCCGTGGCCTTACCACCGATTCCGTGCTGGATGAGATTATGGCCGCCGTGCCGGACGTACCCAACTGAGGTAGCCCATGAACGCGCTTGCCTGGCTGTCTAAGCTGCGTCAGGGGGCCACCCGCGGCTGGGTGGACCTCCCTGGCGCCGAGCACGAGGGCCCGCTGCTGGACGGCCCGTTCCTCAAGCGGCTGGAACACCTTACCCTTACGGTGGGCCGTCACGGCACCAACGGCTTCGCCGGTGAACATCCCAGTCCGCGAAAGGCCAGCTCGGTGGAGTTCGCCGACTACCGAGATTATCGGCCGGGCGATGATTTCCGCCTGATCGATTGGAATGTCTACGCCCGCCTCGGCGAATTGACGCTGCGCCTGACCGAGGCGACCGAATCCACCACCTTGCACTTGCTGCTCGATTGCAGCGGTTCGATGGCCTGGGGTATCCCCTCCAAGTTCCGCCTGATGCAGAGGCTGGCGGCCGCGCTTGGCTGCGTGGCCCTGGCCCGCTACGACAACGTGGCCGTAGGGGTGCTGCGGGACGCGAAAGCCCAGATCCTCCCGCGCTTGCGAGGCAAGAACGACACTGGCCGCCTCCTTTCGGTGATTGATGACCTCCGCCCATCCGGCACGGTGGATCTCGCGGCCGCCGCGGCCTCCTACTGCGGCGCCCCTCGCAAGGGCGTGGCGGTGCTGATATCCGATCTCCTTGCCCCCACCGGGACCAGGGAAACGGTGGCCGCGCTGCGCCGGGCCGGTCTGACGCCCACCGTGTTGCAAGTGCTGGCCCGCGAGGAGAGCGCTCCCACCCTGGAAGGCCCTTTCGATCTGGTGGATTGCGAAACGGGCGCCGTGCTCACCACGGCCATTAATGGCGAGGCCCTGCGCGCCTATGGCGAACGGTTCGATTCCTGGACCCGGGAGATGGAAGCGGCATGCGCGTCCCAGCGCGCTTCCTTCATCCGAGTGTTCACCGACCAGCCGATCGATGAACTGCTCTTTGGCGTTCTCCGTGGGCAGGTGGTGCGGTGATCAGCTTCTCGCAGCCGCAAGCGCTCTTCGGTCTGGTCGTACTGCCGATTCTCCTCCTTTTTTATATGTGGCGGGCGCGGCACAGCCGGCAGGTGATCTCCAGCATATGGCTCTGGCAAGAAGCGGTGGCCCGCTTCAGCCATCGGCCTACTCGGCGCCTGCCCTTGCGCGATCCCTTGCTGTTGCTCCAACTACTGGCCGCTCTCTTACTCGTGCTGTTCCTGGCGGGGCCGCGGGCCGGCCATACCAACCCTGTCCACCAGATCGTGGTGTTGGACGATAGCGTCGCCATGGCCGCCACGGACCTCGCGCCCAGCCGCTTTGCCCAGGCAAAGCAACGGGTCCAATCGCTCATTGACCATCTGGGAGATGGAGACCACCTGAGCCTGATTCTGGCCGGGCCGAGGGCCCGGCTCCTCGGGCAGGCGCCAAGCGCCGGCGATCCGCTGGCTGCCCTTCGCGCCCTTCCACCCCCCAACGGGCCGGCCGACCTGGTGGGCGCGGCGGCGCTGGCCCGGGGTTTAGCGGAGACGCCCAGCCTGGGTCCGCCGCGGGTGACCTTCATCGCCGCCAACGAGACGCCCGCGCTGCCGGTGGGAAACCTGTCCGTGACTACCGTCCGCCTTGGCCACACGCTGGATGATCAGAGCATCTCGGATCTCTCGGTGGCGTGTTCACCCCATGGGGGTACGTGCGAGGCTTTCGCGCGTCTACACAATGCTGATGCCCTCCCGCAGGCCGACGCGCTCGCCGCGTGGGCGGATGGGCAATCGCTGGGCCAGCAACCGCTGACCCTCCCGGCGCGCGGCTCGCTGGATCTGAGCTTCGTGGTGCCCAGCGCCACCGGGGTAGTCCGGGCCGCGTTGACCAGACCGGATGCCTTACCGGAAAATAATGCCGCGTCCGCCCTCGCGCCCAACCCACCCAGTTTGCGGGCCTTGTTGGTCTCCGACACTCCCGGCCCGTTGCTGCGGGCGTTGCAAGGAGTTCCAGGGCTCAGCGTGCGCGTGGTCTCCATTGAGGCATACCAGGATACCGACGCCGTTGGACCGGATCTGATAGTGATGGATGGGATAGCTCCGGTCGATCTTCTTACTGTTCCCCTGCTCGCGGTCAATCCGCCCGCCAATAACGTGTTGGTGAATGTCCGATCCCCCAATGTATTTTTGCCCATGACCCTTCCCGACCCCACGGACCCGCTGGTCAGTGGACTGGATCTCGATGGCCTCCCGACCGTAGGCGAGGCCATTGATACCCCGGCCTGGGCCTCGGCCGACGTGGATGGCCCCAAGGGGCCGCTAGTCGTGCATGGCTCGCAAAGTGGAGAGCGCATGGTGATTCTGCCTTGGGAACCCAGCACCGGCGCCTTCAGCCAGGATGTATCCTTTCCCTTGCTGATCGAGCGGCTGGTCCGCTGGCTGGCGCCGGTGCCTGCCGCCACGATATCGGCCGGCACGCCGCTGTGGCTTCCGACTACCGTGCAATCGGTGCGAAGCCCAACCGGGGCGATCCTGACCGGCCCGCTGATCGAACCCCAGGCATCCGGCCTGTATCTAGTGGCCGACGCCACGGGCAGCCTGACCACGGGCGCCCCGCTTTTCGCGGTACCGCCTGCCTCGCCGGGAGAGGTGGCGCCGGCCTCGGTGGAAACCCCGCCATGGGCGCCCCTGATCGCCGCCGCCGGGTTGCCTCGCGCCCTCTGGCCGTGGGCGCTGTTGGCGGCGCTGATCGCGCTAAGCGGCGAATGGGTGTATTATGCGCGGAAGACCTGAGGTGCGCCGATGCGCTTGACCCACCCGCTATTCCTCCTGGCCCTGCTGCCGCTGGCGATCGTCGTGGCGCTCTCCGCTCGCGCCCGCCTGAGCCGGCTCCCCTGGCTGCGCGCCCTGGTCACGGTGTTGCTTCGGCTATTGCTCTGCGGCCTCCTGATCTTTGCCCTGGCGGACCCCAGCCTAACCCGCGCGGCCTCCGGCGTCCATGTGGTCTTCGTGGTTGACCGCTCGGCGAGCATGGGGACGCAGGGGAACGCCGCCGCCGACGCCTGGCTGCGGACTTCCCTGCGGGGAGCCCAGGCCGACGACAGCGCCGCCGTGGTGGCCTTTGGCGGCAACGCGGCGTGGGCGGAGGTGACAGGGAATAATCCCCCCGTGCTGCCTGCCATCGATCCCAGCCAGGATAATCTGCAATCAGCCCTACAGCTTGCCCTGGCTGGATTACCCCGCAACCAGCCGGCCCGTTTGGTGCTCCTGAGCGATGGAAGGCAGACGGAGGGTGACGCGCTGCTGGCGGCTCAGGAAGCGGCCGACAGTGGAGTGCCGATCTCGGTGGCGCCGATCGGTGGGCGCGATCCTCACGACGTGGCGGTGACCGCGGCGGAGTTGCCCGCCACCGCGCGGGTCGGCGACCACCTCACCCTGAGAGCGGGAATCGATGCCGGACGGCCGATCACGGCCACCGTTGCCCTCTGGCGCGATGGCGCCCTGATGGGTACGCGCTCCCTGGCCTTGAAGGCCGGGCCGAACAGCTTCCTCTTCGCGGTGAGCGCCGGCGCCGTCGGAACCCATCGCTATCACCTTGCCGTCCAGGCGCCTGGCGATGACGTGCCGCAAAACAACAGCTTGGATGCTGTCGTCGTAGTCGCAGGGCCGCCTCGGGTGCTGGTGCTATCCACCAACCAGGACGAGGCGGCGCTGGTGGTCACCGCCCTGGCCAGCACGGGCGAGCAGGTGACGGCGTTGCCGGCCACGCGGGCGCCCACGACCGCGGCTGGTTTCGGCGCCTACGCGGCGGTCGTGCTGGCGGACCTCCCAGCTACCGCCATGGCCCCCGCGGCGGTCGCCGCGCTGCGAACCGCGGTTCACGATCAGGGGCAGGGATTGCTAGTGATGGGCGGGCCGCATAGTTTCGCCACTGGCGGCTATGCCAACAGCCCCATGGAGGGGCTACTGCCGGTCACCAGTCTCTCCGACGCCCACGCCGGCCGCGGCAACGTGGGTCTCATCTTGATTATCGACAAATCCGGTAGCATGATGGACGCGGTGCAAGGCGTTACCAAGATCAGCATGGCCCAGCAAGCCGCGGTTGACGCGATTGCCCATCTGCAACCCGAGGACGAGTTTGGCGTCCTGGCTTTCGACGATACCACCCATCTGGTGGCGCCGTTCGGGCCGGTCGGCAACGGGGCCAATCAGGCGCGAACCCGCGCGGCCATCCTCGCCATGCAGCCGTTCGGCGACACGGTGATCTACCCGGCGCTGCAACAGGCGGCGCGCGATCTCTTCGCCAGCCATGCCCAATTCAAGCACATTGTCTTGATGACCGATGGCCAGGGAGAAACCGCTTCCTTCCTCAAGCTGATTGGCCTGATGGCGAAAAATCATATCACCCTCTCCACCATCGCGATCGGGGCCGACGCCGAGGTCAATGAGTTACAATCGTGGGCGACCGCGGGCGGTGGACGCTTCTACTATGCCGCCAACCCGCGTGATATTCCCCGTCTGGTCGTCCTGGAAACCCGGATCAGCAGCGGCCCTACCCGCGTGCAGGGCGACGTGACGGTGCGCCAGGGAGTGGACGATCCGGCGCTCCGCTCCCTGGCCGGCCGGGCCTTGCCGCCGCTGAGCGCCTATAACATCACGGCCCCCAGGGCCGACGCACAGGTCGTGCTGCAATCGTCCCTGGGCGATCCGATCCTCACCCAATGGCGGGACGGCCTTGGCCGAGTGGCGGCGTGGACGGGGGGGATCTCGGCTAGCTGGGCACGGGGTTGGTTGGGTCAAACCGCGTTTTGGGCCGATCTCACGCGCGGCCTGATGCTCCCCACCTCGTCCCGCATGCTGCAACCCGATCTAGCGGTCCAGAATGGCGCCCTCCAGATCGGAGCCGAGGCATACGATGCCCAGGGGAACTTCGCCAATCTTCTGGCTACCCGCGCCCTGGTAACCGGTCCCGATGGGCAAACGGCGACCCTTCCGTTGGTTCAGGACGCGCCGGGCCACTATATCGCCCGGATCACCGACCCGGCGCCAGGGGTGTACACGGTCCATATCGAGCAATACGACAACAGCACGATTTTGGGGCAGGCCGATGCCGCCGTGGCCGTGCCGTATCCGGCCGCCTATCGCCCTGGCGCACCCGATCTGGCGCTGCTGGGAGCGATTGCCGCCGCCGGGAACGCCCCCATCCTGAGCCATCCCGAAGATGCCTTTCGGAGCGCTGGGTTGCCCACCCGACCAGCGCGGCAACCAATATGGCCGCTGCTGGCCCTGTTGGCCCTCCTACTGTTCCCGATCGATGTCGCGGTGCGGGTCCTCTACACCCCGGCGGTCCCCTACGCGACGCCGGGCGCGGGCGGCATATCGGATGCTCCACGCCGCGCCCCTCCCGCCTAAGCCGGTTGTATTCTTGGGAGAATCTCTAATATGCTAATATACGCCTAGAATGCGATTTGCACGCGGAGGGGCCATGGCACGGACGAAGCAGAACCCAGAATTGGAGTGGGCGGTGACGGTTCGCCTCCCGCACGAGCTTGAAGCTCGGATACGGGATCTTGCATCCGAGCGATTAGTGCCGCCCGCCGTTGCCCTCCGCCAGTTGGTTAAGGAGCGCCTTGACGAACTCCAACGGGCTGAAGACGCATGGCTGTACACGCCCGAACGGCTGGCGAAGCACGCAGCCGCGCGAGCCTCAGCCCGGGCTGGGCGTACGGTCACGCTGAGTCGTGAAGACCTTCGGCGCCTTCAGGCGCTTGACGATAACACACTGGGCGCTGAGATCGAGCGCCTGCGGATTCAGGCTGAGCGGGCTGGGTTGGATAGCACTTCGGATGCCTGAGCCGCCGGAGTCGGTGATTGTATCCTTTGAATTTCTGGCCGATCTTACGCGCTTATCTCGCGAGGACCAACGCCGGGTGCTCAGGGCCTTGGAGCTACTGGATGCCAACGAGCACACATCGTCCTTGCGCGTGCATAAGCTGAAGGGCGAGAAGGCAGGGCAATGGTCGGCGTCAGCCTCCAAGAGCCTTCGAATTATTTTCGAACGGTTAGATGAAAGGCGGAAGCTCCTTCTGGCGTGTGATCACCATTACGGCGACTAATGACCCCTCATGCTCCGAGGCAACTCCTCCGCACGCGCGGCTCCTCGGGTGTACCGCCCCTCTCAACATGTTTCACATGCCTGCATGGAACGGACGCATCACCCTGAATTGTGAGGGTGTTGTCATGGCGTTGTCACTGCCGGGCGGCGCCCGATAGGACGTATACTTCCAATTGTCAGGACGAGGCCCACACCGCGGGCCCGGGAGTGGACCCGTCCGACACAGAAAAGAAGTACCACGTCGAGAAAGAAGCAGGAGCAGAAGAATGAACAAGCTACAGTCTGTCGGAGTCATGTTGGGAACCGCGGCGCTGGCCGCCGGGATGTTGGGGGCAAACGCGCCGGTGGGCGCCCACGCGGCAAAGGCCGCCTCCTATACATTCACATCGATCGCCAGCCAGGGCGACCCCACCTTCACCCAGCTTCTGGGGATTAGCAAGTCAGGCGTCATCGCTGGCTACTTCGGGAGTGGGGCGGACGCCCAGCACCCCAACAAAGGGTTCATGCTGAACCTGCCGAGCACGTACACGGCGGAGAACTACCCGAACTCAGCTCAGACCCAGGTGATCGGCATTAACAATAGCGGCGATACTGACGGGTTCTACATCAACAGCGCCGGCGCTACCCACGGCTTCACCGACATCGGCGGCACCTTCGCGACGGTTGACGTGCCGGGCACCACCTTCAACCAGCTACTCGGGATCAATAATAATGGCGAGGAGGCGGGGTATTATCAATTCGGTCCGAGCAGCGGCCCCACCTTTGTCCCCTACGTGCGCCATGCCGATGGCTCCTTCGAGTTGCTGCCCATCGCCAATGCCCAGGCGACGACAATCAACGACCACGGGTTGGTCGGGGGCTTCTACAACGACAGCGCGGGCAACGCGCACGGCTTCCTGTGGCGGTCCGGCGCCCCGAAAACCATCAACTTCCGCGGCGCGACGGCCACCCAGATCCTGGGCGTGAATAACCTGGGTCTGGCAGTCGGCTCCTACACCGACAGCAAGAAGGTCACGCACGGGTTCGTCTATAATGTGAATACCAAGAGCTTCACCAAGGTCGACGCGCCAACCTCCACCTCGACCGTGGTCAACGGGGTCAACCGGCTCGGTTGGCTGATCGGCTTCTATACCGCCAGCAATGGGAACACCATCGGATTCGTCGCCAAGCCCAACGGCATGTAGCCCGAAAGCCTGCTTGCAGGCCGACCAAGCTCCGTCCCCCGACCACGGCCGGAGGAAGCCGAACCTCAAGCGACAAAGAGCAGCACCCCGAATCTTTGAGATTCGGGGTGCTGCTCTTTGTCGTGGAGGCAGTTGACCGCGAGGCGCATTATGTCCTGGACGAGATTCTTGGCAACGCCACCGAATCGCCCATTTACTGAGAATGCCGCGGCGGCGACGCGGAAGTAGCCGGTCAGGTTCGTGTCGATGACGGCCGTGAACCCCTCCTCGGAGACCTGCCAGAAGGGCTGGGGCTCGCTCAGGAAGACGGGATTGACCGTGCGCATGCCGATACCCGCGTTATTGACCAGGACATCCAGGCCGCCCCACGCCGCATCGATCTCGGCCACCGCCCGGGTGATCGATGCGCGATCGCGCACATCCATGGCGAGGGCGAGGGCATCACCCCGGCCGCCACTCAGCGTGGCCAGCGCCGCGCGCACCCGCCTCAAATCCCGGCCGGTCAGGGCGACCCGTGCCCCGGCGTCCGCGAGCGCCCGGGCCATCACCAGCCCCAGGCCACTCGACGCGCCCGTCACCACGACGCGCCTGCCCATCACATCCCACCCCGTTGCCGCTGCCGTCATAGCCACCCTCCTTTACATCTCTGCTCACATAGATGTCAGTTGATACCGGCGTCCAGCGCCACGTGGATGATGCGAACCGATTCGTCGTGGTCGGTGTTTCCCATAGATCCGAACATCATCGCTCCGAGCGCGCACTCGCTAACTGACATGCCGGCGCCGCCAAGAATTCCGCGCTTCATGTGTCCCTCCCCAGATGCGGGGTATCCTGGAGATGCCCTCCGTAGTATCGGAGGCTGTCTCCATGTTACCGGAGGGATCCTCCGTTTGCAAGAGACGTTGAGCAAGGGAGTAGACGAAGTGGGGCTGGTGGGGCTCCAAGCGCTGCGTCGGCAGAATTGGCTACCGCGGAAGTAGGGCTGGGCCAGATTGTCCAGGCTGAGAATAGTGCGCTTCTCAGTCGTAGCGGACCCGTGGATCGATGAAAGCGTAGAGCACGTCGACCACGATGTTGGCCCCCAGAATAGCCACGGCGCCGAACAAGACCGTGCCCATGATCAGAGGCACGTCGAGGTTGGTGATCGCCTGCCATGCCTGTTGGCCGATCCCCGGCCAGCTAAAGGGCACCTCGATCAACAATACGCCGGAGAGGAAGAAGCCAATGTCCAGGCCAAGCTGGGTGATCAAGACATTGGTGCAATTGGGGAAGGCATGCCGGATCAATACCTTCCAGCGCGGCACGCCCTTGGCGCGGGCTACCCGGATGTAGTCGGACCGCAGCACGTCCAGCATGGCGGTGCGTAGGAGCCGCGCGTAGAACGCAGCGCCGGAAAGCCCAAGGGCCAGGGCCGGCAGGAACAGATACAACGGCAGCGGATCACCGGTGCCGCCGCTCTCGAACAGACCCCACTTGTACCACACCACGAAGATGAGTAGGTAACTCAAAACGAAAGGCGGCGTGGACAGCCCTACCAGGGTGAAGGTGCTGCCCACCCGATCCACGATGCCGCCTGGCCGGGCCGCGGCCAGAATGCCGATGGGCACCCCAAGCAGCAACTCAAAAAATACGCCGCCCGCCGCCAGCTCGGCGGTGGCCGGAACCCGATTCAAGATCGCTTGCAGCACGGGAATGTGTAATTGATAGGAGGTTCCCAGATCGAAATGGGCCAGCCGCCACAGGTAGTCGCCATACTGCACGACCACCGGCCGATCAAGGCCGAGCTGGTGGCGGATATTGGCGATCGTGGCTAGGGTGGCATGCGGACCGGCGTACAGGCGCGCGGGGTCGGCGGGCACCAGATAGGCCAGCGCGAAGGTAATGATCGAGATGCCGATCAACTCGACAACTGTCCAAAGCAAGCGGCGGATCAGATACGGCACCACGCGGTTACTCCTTGTAGGGGTCGAGGGCTTCGCGCAAGCCGTCGCCCAGCAGGTTGAAGGAAATCACCGTGAGCATAATGGCCACGCCCGGGCTAAAGACCAGCCAGGGCGCCGTGGTCACCGCGTCCTGATTATCGCTGATCATGCCGCCCCAGCTTGGCGTCCCGTGGGGCACGCCCACCCCCAGATAGCTGAGCCCGGCCTCGAACAAGACGGTGGTGGCGATGCCCAACGAGGTGTAGACGGCCAGGGTGGAGAAGAGATGGGGAAAGATATGGCGAACCAGGATGGCTAGCTCGCTCTGGCCCACCGCCCGCGCCGCCTCCACGAAGTCGCGCTCGCGCAGGGCGAACACCTGGCCGCGGATGATCCGGGCGGTCGCGGTCCAATAGACGAAAATGATGATGCCGATCACGGTGGTGATGCTGGGAGTAAGGACGGCTACCAGGGCCAGGGCCATCAGATAAACCGGGAAGGCCAGGAAAATGCCGATAATCCTGCTGAT
>Ga0307374_10005802_pt1 | contig 19775 bp, 21 predicted proteins | sample OX3MG_FD_202532 | JGI IMG/M metagenome (GOLD analysis project Ga0307374, IMG submission 202532) | Soil microbial communities from Risofladan, Vaasa, Finland - OX-3 | ecosystem: Environmental > Terrestrial > Soil > Coastal area > Acid sulfate soil | place: Finland: Risofladan, Vaasa | collected...
GTTCGTGTTTCGGCGACGGCGAAAAGTATGCCCGGCAGCACATTGATGCACAGCGCGATGACGAGCAGGTGGGCCCACACCACTCGTTCGCGAGGGAGGCGCAGCCCTCGGGCCCGCGCGATCGTCACCAACGTGGCGCCTCCGAGGGCGCAGCGAAGAAAGGCCACGCCAAAGGGTGTCAGGAACGCCAGCGATTCCTTAATGAAGAGAAACGAGCAACCCCAAGCAAGTCCGATGCCTAGGTAGGGCCACAACCAGTCGCGTCGGGCGATTCGCACTTCGCCAGCCTAGAAGTCGACACGAAATCGACACGTGAGTTCGCCACCGACCGCTCGTCTTTTCTTTACGCTGGAAGGTATGGCAACCAAGTGGCGAGACGAGGAGGTGACGGTCATCTCGGTGACGCCTCTTGCCGAAGGCGTCGTCGTTCCGCTGCTCACACTCGTCGCGGCGCTCGTCCTTGTCCTTGAGGGTGCCGCGCACGTTCACTTTCTGCGGGTAATCGAAGGATGGCTCGCGCTGGTCGTCGTCGCGCCCGTCGCCGTCGTGGCGTTGACGCGCACATGGCGTTGGCGATCTCACAAAGTGCACGTCACCTCTCAGCGTGTGTTACTCGAGGGTGGAGTGCTGCGCCACTGGCGCTCGTCCATCGAGCTGCGTGACGTGCTCGCGACGCGCGTTGATCAGCGGGTGAGTGAGCGACTCGCGCGACGGGGGATGGTCGTGCTCGAAACGCGATTGGGGCCGGTATCCCTAGGTCGTGTTCGTCACCCGGGAGCACTGTGTCGAATGATCGACGCGGAGAGAAGCCACGAGTATGAGTCGATACCGCTGGACACCGTATTCACTTTCGAAGAGCCCGATCGCAAGAATCACCGTGTTCGGCTCCAACCCCCTCGGCGAAACGAAGACGAGTGAACGAATTGAGAATGCCAGTACGGTGAAGGGGTGATGAATCGATATCGCTGCAACGCCTGCGGCAACTTGACGCGTTTCGACGTGGTCGAAACGACCTCGGTGCGCTCTTTCCACCACTTCACGGTGGGTGGGCAACTCACCGTCGAAGAGCCCGAGGTCATTGCCCAGACCATCGAGTCGGTGACCTGTCGCTGGTGCGGACACGGACGCGAGGTCGAGGTCCTGACCGACGAGGCGTAGCGCTTGCGTTCCATAGATCCCCTGCGACGACGCCCGGCCCCGCTGACACTTCGAGGCCACACGTACGATGGCGTCGAGTGCGAAAGGCGATTGACGAAGCTGTCGCTGCTGCTGGTCGTGAAGGCCGGTTGCCAGGCCTGTGACGCCCTGCTCACTATTGGCCCTGGCGCCTTTGATGGCTTTGACGTGCACTATCTGGCGGCGAGTGACGCCGTGAAGTTTGAGACCTTTGGCCGTGACGTCGTTCGCTCCTCGTCGGCCCTCGACGCCCTCGAGGTTCGCTGGCCCCCGGTCTACGTCGTGGTCGATCCGGCGCTGGGTGAGGTCGTCGCCGAGGGCGCGGTCTTTGACGCGGATCAAGTTCGCACCGAGATCGCGCGGCACCTGTTGACGTGATGTCACAGCCCTAGGCCAAAGTGATCGGGTCGAAGGGAGCAATCGTGTCGGACGCGATCGAGATTTCAATTAGCTGTCATGAGTGTGTGCGGCGTTCCACTCCGGACTGCGCGGACTGTTTGGTGAGTTTCGTTCTCGGCGAGACACCCGATCAGTTGACCTTGACGCACGACGAAGCGCAGGTTCTCGAACTCTTCTCCACCGAAGGGCTCGTGCCGAGTTTGCGCTACCGCGCCCGCGAGATCAGTTAAGCCTCGCTAGCGTGGAGCAATGGCCCGCCACCTCTTGGTCACGAACGACTTTCCCCCCAAGGTCGGCGGCATTCAGAGTTATCTCTACGAGTTGTGGCGCCGGCTCGAACCAGGGCGGGCGGTCATTCTTACGGCCACCTCACACGACGAAGCTGCCGCCTTTGACCGAGACAGCGAACTCACGATCGAGCGTGTGGAGTCGTCGACCCTCTTTTTGCCAACGCCGCGCGCGCTACGCGCGGTGAGGTCCGCGATCGAGCGCCACCAACCAGACCTGGTGCTTTTCGACCCGGCCTGGCCGCTCGGTCTGCTCGGCCCGTTTCTTTCGGTGCCCTATGGCGTGATCGTCCACGGCGCGGAGGTCACGATTCCTGGTCACCTACCCGTCGCGGCGGCCAGCATGCGCGCGGTGCTCGCGCGCGCGTGCGTGGTCGTCGCCGCTGGTCACTACCCCGAGGACCAGTCGCGAAGGATCGCCGCCGACCGGCTTCCCCACGTCATCCAGGCTCCGCCTGGGGTCGACGTCGAGCGATTTCAACCCCTCGACGCCGCGACGAGAGTGCGGGTGCGAGATGAGTTGGGCATTGGTGATGAGGAGTTCGCCCTCGTCACGTACTCGCGCCTCGTGCCACGCAAGGGCTTTGACACCTTGATTCGCGCCAGCGCGCGCCTGGCGCCGCGTTACCCGCGCCTGCGCGTCTACGTCGGTGGCGGGGGTCGGGACCGACGACGCCTCGAGGCGCTCGCGGTGCGCTTGGGAGCGCCCGTTCAATTCCTCGGCCGCGTCGACGATGAGTCCCTTCCCGCGTGGCTCGGGGCCGGCGACCTTTTCGCCATGGACTGTCGCAGCCGGTGGTTGGGACTCGAGGCCGAGGGCTTTGGCATTGTGTTTCTCGAGGCCGAAGCGGCCGGCCTCGCGACGATCGCGGGGCGTTCGGGGGGCAGTAATGAGGCCGTCGAGCACGGCGAAACGGGTCTCGTCCTCGACAATCCTCACTCGGTAAGTGCGTTGGCCGATTCAATCGCTTCATTGATGGACGACCCCGAAACGCGCACGCGTTTCGCCACGCGCGCCAGTGCTTTCGTCTCGGAACACTTCACGTGGGACGCTATCGCGGCACGACTTTCACTCGAGTTAGCGCCCTTTGACCACTTCGATTCGGCGACGAGCGTGGCATAAGGTGGGAGTGCGAAGGAGGTCCGGTGGCGCAGCGCGCGACAGAGACGATGGTGGTCAACGCGTCGCCTGAAGAGGTCTATCGCGTCGTGGTGGACTTCGAGCACTATCTCGACTGGGTCAGTGACCTAAAGCGCATCGAGGTGCTCGAGCGCGACGCGGATGGGCGCGCTCTCGAGGTCGAGTACCGCGCGGCCGCCTTTGGTCGCTCGACGACGTACGCACTTCGCTACGACTACAGCGATGCCCCCGAGGTGCTGCGCTGGTGGCAGACCCGCGGGGACCTCACCGCCGAGCTCCACGGCCAGTACCGCTTTGACGCGGCCGGCGAAGCGACCAAGGTCACCTACGACCTCGAAGTCGAACTGTTGGTCCCCATTCCCAGCTTCGTGAAGGCCCGCGCCGCCAGTCGTATTCAGACACAGGCGTTAGGCGATTTGAGGGCGCGCGCCGAATCGCCACGATGAGCGACGTCGCCATTGGCATCGACGTCGGAGGTACCAAGGCGCTGGCGCTCTTGGTCGCGCGCGACGGAAGGGTTCTCGGCGAGGTCAACGCTCCCACCCCTCACGATGACCAACTCGCCGCGGGCGAAGCCACGACGCGCGTGCTGGCGAATCAGGTCCAGACGCTGTGTCAGTCGCTGCATCTCGATCCGGCGAGCATCCCCATTGGACTCGGACTGCCGGGCATGATGCGTCGCGACGGGCATTTGGCCTTCGCCCCCAATCTGCAAAGTGCGTCGGGGGCCGAACTGGGGGTGCAACTCGCGTCGCTGCTCGGCAGTTCCCTCGTCGTCGTGGACAACGACGCGAACTGCGCGGCCCTGGCCGAGCACGAGTGGGGCGCGGCCAGGGGCGTGCGCGACTTCGTGATGGTGACCCTCGGCACAGGTATCGGCGGAGGTGTGTTCATCGACGATCGTCTCGTTCGGGGCCAGAGCGGCTTCGCCGGCGAGATTGGCCACATGGTCGTCGTGGCTGATGGTGCTGCGTGTCCGTGCGGGGGGCGTGGCTGCTGGGAGCGTTACGCCTCGGGTGGAGGGCTTCAACGCCTTATGTTGCAGGCCGCTCGCGAGGGACGCCTTGAGGAGTTGGTTCGCGCGAGGGGCGGCGCTGAGAATCTGCGCCCCGAAGATCTGACCGAGAGCGCACGGTGCGGTTCGAGCGGTGCCCAGGCGTTGCTTGGTGAAATGGGCTGGTGGTTGGCGCTCGGCCTTTCGAATCTTTCGGCCATTCTCGACTGCGGGCACTTCGTGATCGGCGGGGGACTCTCGAGCGCCGCTGACCTCTTTCTCCCGAGGACGCGCGAGGCGCTCGCTCAACTGGTTGAGGGTTACCGCGCGCGCCCGACGATCACCGTCGCGACGTCACTCTTTGGCCCTCGCTCGGGCGCGATGGGCGCCACTCTGGTCGCCTTCGAGCGCCTCGCGTGAAGATCGGTCTCTTGCTGCCGACGTTTCGCGACGACGCCCATGAGGTCCTCGCGATTGCTCACGAAGCGTCCGCGGCCGGCGTCGACGGCGTCTTTTGCTACGACCACTTATGGCCCATGGGTTCACCGACGCGTCCCGCTTTGGCCCCGTTTCCGCTCCTGGCCGCGCTCGCGAAGCGCGAGCCCCGCCTCGTCCTCGGGCCGCTCGTGGCTCGAGTGGGACTCGGCGGTCCTGAGCGTTTGCGCCAGGAGTTCGCGACACTTCAAGCGCTCGCGCCGGGTCGCGTCGTCGCCGCCCTGGGCACGGGTGACCGGCTCTCGCGCGAGGAGAACGAGGCCTACGGGATTGCCTACGGGTCGCCCGAGCAGCGTCGCGGCGAGCTTCGAGACCTCGTTGGTGCGCTGCGTGGCGAGGTGGAAGTGTGGGTGGGAGCAGGCGCACCCGCGACCAACGAAATTGCCCGAGCGTTCGACGTGACGCTCAATCTCTGGAACGCGAGCGTCGAACGGGTGCGAGAGGAGTCGCGCCACTCGCGCGTCACGTGGGCGGGGGACCTCAGCGGCGACGTGGGCGAACAACTCGATGCCCTCGCCGAGGCCGGTGCCGCGTGGGCCGTGGCTTCGACCAACGTGGCGCGCGAGGCGCTCTATGAATGGCAAAGGCACCGCGGAGTCAGTAGCGTTATCTGATGGAGTTTCGCCGCATCACGGGTCTGCCCCCGTACGTTTTCGCCCAGATCAACGCGTTGAAGGCCGAGGCGCGCGCGGGCGGACGCGACGTGATCGACTTTGGCTTCGGCAATCCCGACCTGCCCAGTCCCGACGTCGCGGTGGCGAAGTTGGCCGAGGCCGCGAACAACCCGAAGAATCATCGCTACAGCGCAAGCCGGGGGATACCGAACCTGCGTCTGGCGATGGCCACGCGCTATCGCACCTTATTTAACGTCGAACTCGACCCCGACACCGAGGTCGTCACCACCATCGGCGCCAAGGAGGGTCTGACCCACTTGATGTGGGTGTTGCTCGGACCCGGCGACAGCGCCCTCGTGCCTAGTCCGAGCTACCCCATCCACTTAGCTGGTCCGGGATTCGCGGGAGCGACCGTCATCACGGTGCCCATGCACGATCCTGGCGCGAGCAACAATGACCCGGGCGACGACTTCTTTGACGGGTTACTTGAAGCGTGGAACAAAGCGAGCGTGAAGCCGCGCGTGATCATCTGTTCTTTTCCGCACAACCCGACGAGCGCGTGCGTTGACTTGGCGTTCATGGAGCGCCTGGTCAACTTCGCCCTCGAGCACGGGGTCATCATCTGTCACGACTTCGCTTACGCCGACCTCGGTTTCGACGGCTACCACCCACCCTCGATACTCCAGGTCCCGCGGGCGAAGGAGTGCTGCGTCGAGCTCTACACGCTCACCAAGTCTTTTTCCATGGCCGGTTGGCGGGTGGGCTTCCTCGTCGGTAACGCCGAGATCGTCGCGGCCCTGACCAAGCTCAAGAGCTACCTCGATTACGGCACCTTCCAACCGGTGCAGATTGCCGCCATCGTCGCGATGAACGAAGCGACTGACTATCCCGGTCAGCTCCGAGCGATCTACCAGTCGAGGCGCGACACGTTGATCGATGGGCTCAAGCGCATTGGCTGGGAGGTCACGCCGCCCCGAGGCTCGATGTTCATTTGGGCCCCCATCCCCGAGCCCTATCGAGAGATGAGTTCCCTGGACTTCTCGAAATTCCTCATCGAAGAGGCCGACGTCGCGACCAGCCCCGGGGTGGGTTTTGGCGAAGGGGGCGACGGGCACGTGCGTTTCGCCTTAATCGAGAACGAACTGCGCACCGCCCAAGCGATACGCAATATGCGTCGCGCCCTCACGAAGCTCGCGTAGCTAGGGTCGACCCGCTCCGGGCACGGCCACTTGGGCCACCTCGATTTTCCCCAAGCGCGCGTCGGCGACGTCGAAGCGGCTGCTGGTGGGTGCGCTCATGATAAAGAGCTGGTCGCGCGCGTCGCCACCGAGCATGCACGCGAAGGTGGTTTGGCTCGCGCTGGCGCTGGCGGTGATCTCGCCACCTTCCTTCACGCGAAGGCACTGTGTGCCGAGCGCGTTGGCCACCCAGATCTGGCCCTCGGCGTCGAGGCAGATGCCGTCGATCGCGACGAAGTCGAGCTGGGCCCACACGCGACGGTTCGACAGTGTGCCGTCGGGCGCGATGTCAAAAGCGCTCAGGCGAAAGGCGAGGGTTTCGGCGATGATGATGGTCTTTTCGTCGGGGGTGATTACCGAGCCGTTGGGAAAGACGAAGTCCGGCACCACCTGAAGGATTTCACCGTTGGCCCCGACCACGACGACGTTCGTGAGCGCTCGCTCCACGCTGAGGCCCTCGACACCCTCGTCACGCAGGACGAGATCGAGGTCGAAGCCGAAGTTGCCGACGTAGCTGACGCCCTGCGCCGAGGTCACCAGGTCATTCGCCCAAAAGCCAAAGTGGGGTGAAAGGTCACAAAGGGTTGAAGCAACGCCGTTTCGAACCCGTACCAGCGAGCGGTCGAGCTGCGAAGCGACCACGAGGTCTCCGTCGGGCAGCCAGCCCAAGCCCGAAGGTTGGGTGTCGAGTGCGAGCTCGACGCGCTCGTCGCTGCCGTCGGCCTTGATCGAGGAGACGCGGTGGCGGTAGAAGTCCGAAAACCACAGTCGTCCCTCGTGCCAGCGAGGCCCTTCGCCAAAGGCCAGTCCCTCGGTGAGCACGCGCGCGTCGAAGTTCTCCACCCTGATCCCCCTTCGTTGCTACGAATGTAGCCCTAGGCGACGGTCGTCGCGCGGAGCCACGCCTGGTAGCCGAGGTCGACGAAAAGCGGGTCCTCGGGAGCGAAGCTTTCGTCGAGCGTCCAGAGCGATTCGAGCTCCTCGAGCGATCCCCAGCGACCGCTCGCGAGTCCCGCCAGGGTCGCCGCGCCACGAGCGGTCGCTTCGAGCGACGCGCTACGGCGCACCGTTAGACGTGAAGCGCTGGCTTGAAGCTGCATCAAGTGGTTCATCATCGAGGCACCGCCGTCGGCGCGCAGTTCGCGCAAGGTCACGCCCCCTTCCTCAAAGGCGTCGGTGATCGCGCGCACTTGGTAGGCGAGGGCTTCGACGAGGGCCCGCGCGATGTGGGCGCGACCCGACGAACGCGTCAGGCCCACGATCGCCCCACGCGCGTCGGGGTCCCAAAAGGGCGATCCGAGTCCGGTAAAGGCGGGTACGAACTGCACGCCCGCGCTGTCGGGCACCGAAAGGGCGAGCGCTTCGAGTTCGCTCGAGTGCGCGACGAACCCTAACTCGTCGCGCAGCCACTGCACGGCCGCACCGGCGACGAAGGCCGAACCCTCCAAGGCGTAGGCAACCGGACCGAGTGCGCCGAGGTCCCAAGCGACCGTCGTGAGTAGCCCGCGCACGGGGCTCGAGCGACGTTCGCCCGTATTGGCGAGCACGAAGGCCCCCGTTCCGTACGTCGCCTTCACGGCGCCCGGGGCGAAGCAGGCCTGACCGAAGAGGGCGGCCTGTTGGTCACCAAGTACGGCGGTGATCGCCACTCCCGCGAGGGCCGGTACGACCGCCGCGCTGACGCTGCCAAAGTTCCCGCCCGATGGCCGCACCTCGGGCAGCATCGAGAGGTCGACGCCGAAGAGGTCGCGCATCGGACGCGACCACGTCATCGCGTCAAGGTCAAAGAGCAAGGTGCGTGAGGCGTTCGAGGCCTCGGTCGCGAAGACCCCGCCATTGACCCCGCCCGTGAGCCACCAGACCAACCACGCGTCGATCGTGGCGAGCGAGGGAGCGTCCAGGGCGTCGGCGGCGCCGTGGTCGAGCAGCCAATGCATCTTCGAGGCCGAGAAGTAGGCGTCGAGGACGAGGCCGGTCACCTCGCGCACGCGCTCTTCGTGGCCGGCCTCGCGCAGCGACTCACAAAGCGCCGCACCGCGTCGGTCCTGCCAAACGAGCGCTCGACCAGAGACTCGCCCGTGCTCGCGGTCAAAGCACACCACGGTCTCGCGCTGATTGGTGATCCCGATGGCCGTTACCTCGTGGCCCGACGCGAGCGACCACTGGGCCACCTCGTCGAGGACCGCGACGGCCAAACGGGCTATTTCGAGGGCGTCGTGCTCGACCTCCCCGGGTCGGGGGAAGTGCTGGGTGAGCTCGCGGTAGGCTTCGTAGAGGGGCTGGGCCAGCGCGTCGTAGGCGAGGGCCCGCACGCCGGTCGTGCCCGCGTCGAGGGCGATCGTGAGCTCCACGCCGGTCACACTAGTAAGAACCTGGTCGGGCAACCGTTGTGCTCTCCGGTAAGAACTTTCTTTGATTTTCGAACGTCTGGTAGTTGACATTCTGGAATTACAGTGGTGTAATGGCACAGCATCTAGCAATGGGTGGTGGGCTAACCACTACATGTTGTGGTTGAGAGCGAGAGCCCGTTAGCTCAGCCTTTCGGCCTCGGCATCGCCCAAGGTGAGTTTGCAGTGTCGGTTATCAAGAGAAATGAGTGAGTGAAATGGCTATCGCACCGCAGCGACTCGGAATTGGAATCCGTCGATTCTTCACGAGCGAGGACCGTCATCCCTACGACGAGGTGGTGTGGGATCGTCGCGACGCGCGCATTTCGAACTTTCGCGATGGTTCGGTGGCCTTTGAACAGTTGAACGTCGAGGTACCGGCCTCGTGGTCCTTTAACGCGACCAACATCCTCGCCCAGAAGTACTTCCGCGGCACGCTCAACACGTCTGAGCGCGAAACGAGTCTCAAGCAGGTCGTCGACCGCATCGTCGACACGATCACCACGTGGGGTGTCGACGGCGACTATTTCGTCGACGACGAAGAGGCCGAGACCTTTCGCGCGGAACTCAAGCACCTGCTCATCACGCAAAAGGCGGCCTTTAATTCGCCGGTCTGGTTCAATATCGGCGTCAAGGGTGTGCCTCAGCAGGGCAGCGCCTGTTTCATTTTGGCCGTCGAAGACTCGATGCGCTCGATCCTCAACTGGTACACCGAAGAGGGGATCATCTTCAAGGGCGGTTCGGGAGCGGGCGTGAACCTTTCGAAGATTCGCTCGAGCGCCGAGGGCCTCGAGGGCGGCGGAACCGCCTCGGGTCCGGTGTCGTTCATGCGTGGCGCGGACGCGTCAGCGGGCACCATCAAGTCCGGTGGCAAGACTCGCCGGGCCGCGAAGATGGTCATCTTGGACGTCAACCACCCCGACGTCGAAGAGTTCATTTGGTGCAAGGCCAACGAGGAGAAGAAGGCGCGCGTGCTGCGTGACAACGGCTTCGACATGGACCTCGATGGTAAGGACATCAATTCGATTCAGTACCAAAACGCCAACAACTCGGTGCGCGTCAGCGACGAGTTCATGGAAGCCGTGCTGGCGGACGCGGACTGGAGTTTGACCGCACGCCACGGTGGGGCGGTCGTGCGCACCGTGAAGGCTCGCCAGATTTGGCGCGAGATTGCCCAGGCCGCCTGGGAGTGCGCCGACCCCGGTCTGCAGTTCGACACCACGATTAACCGTTGGCACACGTCGTCGAACACGGATCGCATCAATGGCTCGAACCCGTGCTCGGAGTACATGCACATCGACAACTCGGCGTGCAACCTGGCCAGTTTGAACTTGATGAAATTCCTGCGCAGCGACGGACGCTTCGACGTTGAGTCCTTCAAGGCCGCTATTGAGGTCGTTTTCACCGCCCAGGAGATCATCGTGGGCGCCGCCGACTATCCGACCGAGAAGATCGGCGAGAATTCGCGCAAGTTCCGTCAATTGGGACTCGGCTACGCGAACTTAGGTGCACTGTTGATGGCCTCGGGACTCGCGTACGACTCCGACGACGGGCGCGCCTGGGCCGGCGCGATTACCGCGCTCATGACGGGTCACGCCTACGTGACCAGCGCACGTACCGCGGGGCGCATGGGTCCCCACGAGGGTTACGCGGAGAACGCCGAGCCAATGCTCAACGTGCTTCGTATGCACCGCGACGCCTCGTATCAGATCGACGCCACCAAGGCTCCGGCCGACATCCTCGAGGCCGCCCAGCGCTCTTGGGAGGAGGCCGTGGACCTCGGGAGCCGTCACGGGGTGCGCAACGCCCAGGCGTCGGTCCTCGCTCCCACGGGCACGATCGGACTCTTGATGGACTGCGACACGACCGGCATCGAGCCGGACCTCGGGCTGGTGAAGTTCAAGAAGCTCGTGGGCGGCGGCAATATGTCAATCGTCAACCAGACAGTGCCGCGCGCGCTCGAAAAGCTCGGTTACACACCGAGTGAGATCGAGGCCATCATTGCCTACATCGACGAGCACAAGACGATTCTCGGTGCGCCGGCGCTGAAGCGAGAGCACCTTGACGTCTTTGCTTGCTCGATGGGCGACAACACGATTCACTACGTCGGACACGTCAAGATGATGGGCGCCGTGCAGCCCTTCATCTCGGGCGCGATCTCCAAGACCGTCAACATGCCTGAAGACGTCAGCATTGACGATGTCGAGCAGTTGCACCTGGACGCGTGGCGACTGGGCGTGAAGGCCGTGGCGATCTATCGCGACAACTGCAAGGTCGGCCAGCCGCTGTCAACGGCGAAAAAGGACGGCGAGGGACAGAGTGCGCCGATCACCACCACGCACAGTGACGCCGAGATGGCCGACCTCTATTCGAAGATCACCAAGCTCGAAAGCGCGCTCGAGCACGCCAAGTCCGAAGGCAGTCACGTGCTGGTGGGCGCGGTTCGCGAGCGTTTGCCGCGACGCCGAGTGTCGTCGACGTTCGCCTTCCGCGTCGCGGACTGCGAGGGCTACGTCACGGTGGGCGAGTACGAAGACGGTCGTCCGGGCGAGGTCTTCATCAAGGTCTCCAAGCAGGGCTCGACCTTGGCGGGCATCATGGACGCCTTCTCAATCTCTATCAGCCTCGGTCTCCAGCACGGCGTGCCGCTCGCGACCTACGTGCGCAAATACGTCAATATGAAGTTCGAGCCCTCGGGCATGACCGACGACGTGGAACTTCGTATCGCGACCTCGCTCGTGGACTACATCTTTCGCCGCCTCGCCCTTGACTATCTCAACGCGAGCGAACGCGACGAGCTCGGCGTGCACTCAACCAGCGAGCGACTCCAGCCCACGTTGCCTGAGGTCGTCGAGCAGTCGACGCCGACGGTGGGCATCTCAGTGCAGCCGACCCTGATTGAGGTCAACGAGCGCCCTGTCGTGGCGAGCGCTCCGGCGACGATTGAGCGCCCCGCACAGATTGACGCGCCGATGTGTTTCCAGTGCGGCAACTCCATGCAGCGCGCGGGTTCTTGCTACGTGTGTTCGAGTTGCGGCGCCACCAGCGGCTGCAGTTGATGAAATAGGGCCGATCCGTTGCGTTGGGTTCGCGACGTGAGTTGCGTATTTGCTTTCTGATGTAGCGCTTCACCTATGGGTGCTCGAGAACTATCGGTAGGAAAATGAACTCACGATCTTGCCAGTCGTTGCGTTGACCGTGAAGATTTCTTCGTGGTTGGCAACGCTGGCTTGACGTGGGCCGTACGACGCAAGGTCGAGTCCGCGAATCGTGATCACGTACGTGGCGACGCGCTTGGGCCACTTCGGTTTTGTTCCACTCCAATCACGAACAATGTCCAACGTATTGACGTAGCCGCCGAGTGAAATTGAATTCACCCGCGAACCAGCTGGCATTACAAATTGATCCTTCAAATCCCTCAATGCCGATTGCGGAGACAATGGGACTTCACGCGCGGCGGCGTCCGAGAGAGCGGTAAAACTCATCGACCCGCGTGACAGTGCCTCGGCGGGCAACGCAATGAAAGATTTGACACCGAGTCCCCTCGTTTTGGGAAAATTCGAAGCCGACCCAACGCCCGGAGCCGCAAGGAGTAGCGCTACCAATCCAGCGCTCGAGATCACTGAAACAGACTTTCTCATCGAGGGGGCCCGCATTCGCTAGCAACGTCTTCTACTGAGCTCTTGTCGTCACGCGCCACAGATTTACCGGGGCGAGAAATATTGCGAATGAAGTACGTGGAATGCTCGGCCCCGATGACGTGACTCGTGCCATTAATCGGCGCGCCTCACGAGTTTTCATACGGATTGCCCGTCCGGATGGACGTCTGGGGCGAGCACCGGCGAGTTCCTCGCGGCGAGGCGGGCTGCAGTGAGGGCGAGAAAATCAAGGTGACGAATGAGGAGGATTGAACGAAGTCCCGCCGCTCGACTCTCAAAACGACGTCGACTCATCTCCCAGTCGCACGACGGCCGCGGCCAGTCCATCGACGTCCTCGCGTGACGTACGTGGGTTGATGAAACAGGGTCGAAGGCCAAACGAGCCGTTGACCACGGTCGAGCTCGGAAGATACGGCGTCTCTCGAAGGAGGCGCCGGTACACCTGCTCGTTCAGAGCGTCGAGGTCATCGACGCCGTCACGACGATACCGAAAACAGCAAATCGAGAGCACCGGCTCGGAGAGCAGCTCCAAGTGGTCGTTGCCTCGAACTTCCTCCGCGAGTTGGCGCGCGAAGTCGTTGTCTCGCTGGACGCGGTGCATGACGCCTTGGCGACCGAGTTCGCGCAGGATGCTCCAGACGACGACGCCCCTCGCTGGCGACGAGAGCTCGACGCCGAAGTCCGCGTAGGGAATGCCCATCGAGTCGAGCGAGGACTGAATATCGTTGTGGTCGCTGAAGGAACCCTCTAAGTAGTTCGCCGGTTCCTGAGTGAAGGCTCGGTGCAAGATCGAGCGGTCGCGTACGAACGTGGCGGCGATGCCGGTCGGGGCGCCCAGCCACTTGTGGGGGTCGACGATCACGGAGTCCGCGAGTTCCAACCCGGCGTAGAGCGGACGCACGCGCTCGTCGAGAATGCCCGGCAGGCCGTACGCACCATCAACGTGGAACCACGCGCCGTAACGTTGAGCGAGTTCGCCGCATTCGCGCAGCGGGTCGATCGCTCCAGTGTTGGTGGTTCCGGCCGTCGCGACGATCGCCACGGGCACGACTCCCTGGGCGGCGTCCTCTTTCAGGACTTGGGCCAAGGCCATCGGATCGAGGCGCTGTTGTTCGTCGGTGGGAATCAGACGGACGCTTCGCCGTCCGAGTCCGAGCACGCCGGCCGAACGCAGAATCGTGTGATGCGCCTCGGCCGAGGTGTAGAGGGCGGTTTTCGTAGCGCCGAGCCCGTCGGCCGAGGGATCGACGCCGTGTTGCTCGAGCGCCCACTGACGGGCCGCGCCTAGCGCCACCAGATTCGCCACCGATCCACCGCTCGAATAGACACCCTTCATGCCGGGATCGAGACCGCAAAGTTGTGCGAGCCATTCGAGCGAGAGCTCCTCAAGATAGTTAAAGGCGGTGAGCGTGTAGCGCTGTGGCGAGGCGACGGTCGCCGCCAGCGAAGCAGCGGTCGCGACGGCACCTGGTTCAGCCGTGATCCATCCCCAAAAGCCCGGTTCGTTGATTCGTGCGCCGTTGGGAACGACGGTGCGCACGAGTTCATCGATGACACCGTCGCCACCGATTCCCTCATCGGGCAGCGGTCTCTCGAGGATGCCTCTCCACTGGTCGTGACGGGTCATGGGGTCGACGTGATCGCCGTGAAGGAACTCTTCGAGCGCGCCGCCGACGCGCGCCAGATAGGCGTTGCGGTCGTCGGTCGGAAAGGGAGGTGCCATGGCGTTGATGCTAGTGAAGGTCGTTGCGCGTCGAATCGAAACCACCGTCACTCGTAGCGTCATTCGAATGAGACCTGACGATCAGGTCAAGGCGTTCTTTCATCGGGACTTGAAGGGCCGTATCTAAGTGTGAACCTTCAGTTCACGATGACGTCGCGTGTAGACGACGTCACGGGTTCGGAATCTGACCTCGCCCCTGGGCTCGGCCCCGCGTTGGGCCAACGACCGCCATTGCTAAAGGCAACGGCCCCTCAGTTCGCCTCCGAGCGAGCGAGTGCCATTCCCGCGTAGAGGGCGATGCCCGTTGCCATGGCGTTCTCGTTTAATCGCATCCGGTTTGAGTGGCAGGGCGCCACTGAAGCGAGTTCGACGTCCTCGGGACAGGTGCCGAGAAAGACCATCGCGCCCGGCACACGCTCCAATACGTAGCTGAAATCCTCAGCGCCCATGATCGGAGTTGACATCTCAATCACGTGCTCCGCTCCGAGGATCCGTGTGGCCACGCTCCGAGTCCAATCCGCAACGCTCGGATCATTCATCGTCACGGGAAAACCGGGAACGATCTGAAAGTCCACCGTCGCGCCGTGGGCTGTGGCGATGACCGTCGCCAGCTGGCGCAACTCGTGGTGCACTAAGTCACGGGTTCGAGCGGAGAGGGCTCGAATCGTACCGTGGACCGCAGCGCGTTCGGGAATGACGTTGGTGGTCGTGCCCGCGTTGAGGTGAGCCACGGTCACCACGGCGGGGTCGACGATGTCGAGCGTACGCGTCACCATCGACTGAATGGCGAGCACGATTTCGCAGGCGATGGGAATCGGATCGAGCGCTTGGTGCGGCGCCGACGCGTGCCCGCCGCGACCCACCACGTCGAGGTAAAACTCGTCCGCCGAGGCCATGAACGTCCCACCCTTGGTCGTCATCGTCCCGCTGGCGTAGTTCGGACTCTGATGGATGGCGAAGGCCACGTCCACCGGCCCCGCGATATCGAGCACGCCTTCGTCAATCATGAAGCGAGCGCCGTGGTGCCCCTCTTCGCCGGGTTGAAACATGAACACGACCCGACCGGTGAGATCACGCTCGTGCCGTCGCAACAGCGTGGCCGCACCGGCCAGCATCGCCACGTGCGAGTCGTGCCCACACGCGTGCATGACGCCCGGCACCGTGCTGGCGTAGTCGAAGCCAGTGTCTTCGGGCATCGGCAGCGCGTCCATGTCGCCTCGAAGCAATACGGTCGGACCCGGCTTTCCGCTGTCGAGTACTGCGACCACGCTCGAAAGCGATGAGCCGGTCGTGACCTCGAGTCCGAGCCCGTCGAGCGCTTCGATTACCGCTGCCTGCGTGCGCGGAAGGTCGAGTCCAATCTCTGGATGCGCATGAATATCGCGGCGTAGCGCCACCGCCGCGGGCAACATCGCTTGAGCTTCGACTAAGAGTGACGACAAAAGTTCCATAGAACCAAGATTAGGCAACGGTGACGTCTGCCAGGGCCACTGGTCGCGGCGGTGCGATCCCGAGTTGCCCGCGTGACGCCTGTCGACACGCGCCAAAATTTTTTATTTACTTTTCCTTACAGTCCCAACTCGAGGCGTCCCGAAAGCCGTCACGTCTGCGCGGGTGACGCAGATCGATTATTGACTGCTACTCGAGGGCGGATCGCTCGAGCCAGAACTCAAGCAACTCTCGGTCGCCGACCAGTGAGAAATCGACTTCGCCAAGTTGACGTCGACGGTAGAGCACTAGGAGGAGATCGAGCGACGTCGCGGTGAGTTCAACGTCCGCGGCGTCGTCGTCGGGCGCGAGCGAGACTCCCTCCTCGCTGACGTGGATGACCCAACGTTTTTGGCCATCGAGTTGCGCGAAGGCGAGACGACTCCCTGGGCCGACGAGTTCGGCGATCCTGGGTGAGAATGCTGAAGAGTAAGGGAGATTGACGAGGAACTCATCTATCGCGTCCGCGGCGACGGCCACGTCGACGTAAGGCGTGATGCCCAGCGCGATCTCGAGATCCATTCGATGGACCAGCGTCTCGTGAAGTTGCCTGCGTGACCAGAATCGAGCGTGTTGATCGGCGCCCCAAGCCCACATCGTCGCGTCGGGGTCGCATTTTCGCAGGGTGTCGAGGAGCTCGGCTGCGCCCACTCGCATCCATGAAGCCGTTATTGGCCCGCGGTCGAAATCCATCTCATTCATTGAAATTCGGTCCTTGGCCCGTTGCCGCACCAAGTGCTCCGTCCACCGATGAACGGAACCTAAATGTTCGCCGAGTTCGCGGACCCGCCAGGCAGGGCACGTCAGGACTGGACGAAACGGATCAGCGTCAACGAAGACCTCGGCAAACTTGGCGCACTCGAACTCGAGCGCTGCGCAGTGCTCGAGGTGATCCATCACTGAATTTTAGTGACGGAGCTGCGTTTCTTGTTGCCACGATGAAATCGGCACTTCGATACCCACCGCGCTCAAGATGAACAAGTCGACCGTTACGTTGGGCGAATGAACTATGAATACACCGAGTTGTATATTCCCGTCGGCAAGAAGGGATGGAAGGACCTGGGTTCGGCCCTGGTTGAACTACCCGCGAGCGGGTGGGAACTTTTCATGGCGGTTCCGATAACTGAACTGACCGCCATCATTCCCGGCATTTCGGGCAGTCGAACGTCCGCGATCATTCACTACTTTCGGCGCCCTAAGGAGTGAAGTGCGAGCGCGGTTTCTTGCCGATTTGCACGGGGCGCGCGCAAATTCGCTTCACGCCGGCGTCATCGAAAGGGCTTTGGTCGCGTACCAGAGGATGGGGTTGAATTTCCCCAATTTGCACTGCTGGGCCGTCGCACCATTCGTCGTCGGCGCGGACAACGGTTGCGAACAGTGCAACGCCCTTTAGGTTGGGAACGACGGGCGCGAAGTGGTGTCCGAAAGGAGGGACGATATGGAAATCATCCGAAATCCCGACGGGAGCTTGTTGGTACCTATTCCCGAAGGCCGGCATCACTCCGGTGACGACGCGCCTGACACTGCCACTGGCGACGGCGCCGAGGTGGTCGCGGAAGCGACGACCCGCTTGCTGCACCCGGGAGAAGGTGGCTACAGCGAAGCGCTCGCCGAGTGGGACTTGCAGCAAAATCCCGATCGCGCTGCGGCCGTGTCCACCGCGAGTGGGCGAGAAGAGGCGATGAACGTCGTGCACACCCTCGCCGAGTCACCCGAGCACGACGTCGCCGGCGCCCTCAAAGACGTCAGCGACTCCGAGGCCAGCGGCGAGGCGCTTCGACACGTGCTTATCGGCGGGACGCATTCGGTTGAAGCCTTCTCCGAAGAAGTGGCGCAGGCCGAAGGAGGCGAACCGCTCCCGGCCCACAAGATGACCAAGATCATTGGCGAGGTCTTAGCCGAGTTGGACAAGTAAATAGCGCGAACGAGCGCGGTAGCGCTGTGGTGGCCAACGTCGGCGAGGCTGCTCAGAGCACCTAACTCTTCTAAATTTCTACGAATTGGCAGAGGGACTGGAGAGACGTGAACGTTCAAGAACTCTTGGGAAAGGCGGCTCAACAGTTGTCGGTGAGCCGCGCTTTTGGCACGGCCTATGAAAAGGATGGCACCTTGGTCATTCCCGTGGCGCTCGTGGCGGGCGGGGCCGGCGGCGGCGAGGGAACGTCCGGTCCGCCGACGTCTGCTTTATTCGAAGAACGCAAAATCGACGGCGTTGGCCAAACGACGGACACCGAGCCTCCGGGTGGCTCCGGCGGCGGCTTTGGCGCGATGGTGATTCCCTTTGGCGTCTACGTAGTAAAGGACGAAAGGGTGCGCTGGTTACCCGCCGTCAACGCGAACTTGGTGATCGTGGTCGCCTTCGTGCTCGTTCGCATGCTCGCTCGCGCTCGGCGTAAGGGACGTCGACGCACCGCGTAAGCCAAATGGGCGCGGTAAGCGCTCCCGGATGGGAAGGCCCTCAAACTCGCCTGACGCCGTGGTGGGGCGAGCGAAACGTTCCATAGTGCGGCGGCTAGTGTCCCGTCATGCGACGATCTGGGCAGTTGGCCGACCTCGGTTTTCGGATCCTCAACGCCGTGCATCGGAGCGTCTTGCGCGCCAGTGGTGGTCGAATCGGTCGGCGTGCTTTTGGCATGGAGGTCATCGAACTCGTCACGATCGGTCGGCGCAGCGGACAGAGACGTTTGACCATGTTGACGGTCCCGGTCATCGAGGGTGACTCCCTGGTGCTCGTTGCCTCCAAAGGTGGTGACCAACGTGACCCCGACTGGATGAAGAATCTCGTGGCAACCCCGCAAATTGAAGTCACGATGCGCGGCGAACGACGAAGGATGCTGGCGCGCTTAGCTTCGAACGAGGAGCACGCTCGACTGTGGCCCCAGGTGGTCGCGAGTTACGGCCCCTACGACCACTACCGTCAGCGCGCCCACCGGACGATTCCGCTCGTGATCTGTACGCCCGACGGCGTCGAGGGCCAATAGGTTGACGAAGAGCGACGTCGACGCCACGCGAAGAAAGTAAGGAACCCGGCCCGGCGTACATAGAACTGTTATGAGCTCCCACCGACGTTTGCCGAAAAGATCCTCTCGTGGCGCGCTCGCCGTGGTGGTCGTGCTCCTCGCGGGGGTGGGAATCTTTCACGAGCCGGGCGCGCGCGCCAGTGCGCTCGGCCCGAGTAATACCGAGCGGCGCGCCGCCGCCCTCGCCGAGGCGCACCAACTCTTGACGCGAGCGCTCGAGCCTCTGGGTTCTCGTCAACTCTTCAAGTGGACGAGCGCGGACGGTCCGCCTCTCGCGGCCGCGGCGGCGCCCGGGGACCCGAACCTCGTGGACCTGACCCGTTACTATCTCGCGCCAAACGGCGTCGCCGCGCTGCACTGGGTGAAGGGCCACGTTCCCTCGGGTGCTTCAATCACCGAGACGGGCACCGGTTCGGGTCCGGGCGTCGCGACCACCTACTCGCGCAGCTTTGGGTTTCGCAGTTCGCGCCCCTACTTGACGCCGACGCTCGAATACTCGATGCTCATCACTCCCCAGGGCCAATTGGGCATCCGTCTTGACGCCATGGTCACCTGGACGCCGCGGAAATCTCCGTACTCGATCGTTCCCTCCGGCGCGCGTCGAGTGTCGGTGCAGGTCGACCGCAGCGGCAACGTCAAGGTGAATCGCTACACCACGCTCGTCGTCACCAAGGCGGCCACGATTCGAGGTTTCCTCGCGAAGGTCAATGGGCTGCCCGTCGCCTCTCCCGGAGTCAGATACTGCCCCTTGGACCTCGGGGCCTCGATGACGCTGTCCTTTTCGCGCGTCGCTCCCGCTCGCCCCTACGCCACGGTGAGCGTTGACCCCATGGGATGCGGGAGTGTGACGATTACGCAGTACGACGCGACGGGCCACCAAGTCGGGGTGGCGCACGACTCGGGCGGCTCGGCGCTGGCGAGGTACGTGGCGAAAACGCTCGGCATCGGGGACTGGACGGGGATGTCGGCACTGTCCTAGGGCCGGACGTTTGATCTAGCGATACACCAAACAGTCGTCGTTGGGGGGCACGCTCGCGAGTATGTCCTTTTCGAACCAGTAGTCCTGGGAGTGTTCCCACTCGGGTTTGGCGAGGCGCTTGGGCATCAAGTGCAGCGAGCGCATCATGTAGCCGGGATTGAAGTTCTCCTCGCTG
>Ga0307374_10005803_pt1 | contig 19768 bp, 18 predicted proteins | sample OX3MG_FD_202532 | JGI IMG/M metagenome (GOLD analysis project Ga0307374, IMG submission 202532) | Soil microbial communities from Risofladan, Vaasa, Finland - OX-3 | ecosystem: Environmental > Terrestrial > Soil > Coastal area > Acid sulfate soil | place: Finland: Risofladan, Vaasa | collected...
CTGTCGAAGGACTTTTCCAACTCGAGGGCGAAGGCGCAATCGGCGAAGGGATCGAGGGACTGCCCGAGCTCGGCGACGGACGCGAACTCGCGATCCGCCGCACGATCGCCGACGGCGGGCGCTCGCGCGCGTACCTGAATGGCGAGATCGCAACCGTGCAGATGCTAGCGAAAATCGGCGCCGGCCTCGTTCAGATTTACGGCCAGCACGAGCAACAGTCGCTGCTGCGCGTCGAAAGCCATCTGCAGGTGGTGGACCGCCACGCCGGCACTGATGCGGTGCTCGAGCGCTACCGCGGGGCGTGGCGCACGGCGCTCGCCGCCCGCGCGAACGCGGCCGCGCCGAAGCGCTCGAGCTCGCGCGCTTTCGCGTCGCCGAGCTTGACCGTGCCGCGCCCGTCGGCGGCGAGGATGAAACCCTCGCCGCCGAACGCACCGTCCTCGCCAATGCGGCGCGGCTCGCCGCGGCCGCCGCCGAGGCCGAGGAGATGCTCGCCGGCGCCGAGCGCGCCGCGATCGACGCCATCGCTCGCGCCGAGGCGCGCGTCGCTGAGGCTGCCGCGCTCGACGCGGCGCTCCGCGCGCCGCTCGAGTTGATCGCCGCCGGACGGGTGAATCTCCAGGAAGCCGCCGACGCGCTCCGCGCCTACGCCGGCCGGATCGAAGCCGACCCGGCCCGGCTCGAAGAGGTCGAAACGCGCATCGCCGAGTTGAACCGACTGAAGCGCAAGTACGGCGGCACGCTCGCAAGCGCGATCGAGACGCTCGAACGCTCGCGGGCCGAAATCGCCGAACTCGAAGCCGTCGCCGAATCCAGGGGCAAAGCGGAGGCGCAACTCGCGCACGCGCTCGACCGTCTCGCCGAGGCAGCCGCCGAGCTAAGTCGCGCGCGCCGCGCCAACGCCGCCGATTTGAAACGTCGCATGGAGGCCGAACTGAAGACGCTCGGGATGCGCGCGGCGGTCTTCGAGGCGCGCTTCACGCGGCTCGACGCGGCGGGCGCAGGCCTCGTCCATAACGGCGCCGCCTTCGGCCCCAACGGCGCGGATGCCGTCGAGTTCATGCTCTCGCCCAACCTCAGCCGCCGATGGCGCTCGCGCGCGTCGCGTCGGGCGGCGAGCTGTCGCGCGTGATGCTCGCGTTAAAGCGGCTTGAGGCGCAACGCCGCGGTGTCGCCACGCTCATCTTCGACGAGGTCGATTCGGGCGTCGGCGGCAATATTGCGATCGTCGTCGGGCGCAAGCTCAAACAGCTCGCGCGCTTCCACCAGGTGCTCTGCGTCACCCATCTGCCGCAGGTCGCGGCGTTCGCCGATACCCATTTCGTGGTCGAAAAAGAGGAGCGCCGCGGTGCGACTCGAAGCCGCGTGACCGCGCTCGCCGAGGGCGATCGGATCGAGGAGATCGCGCGGATGCTCGGCGGCGCCGAGGCGAGCGATCGCTTCCGGCGCGCGGCCCGCGAGCTGGTCGAGCGCGCCGCCGGCGCCGCCTGACGGACAGACCGGAGCGGCTCTCGCGGCTTGGCTTATGGCCGTTGACTCCGCGGATTGCTTGGGATTAGCTGATGGGTCTCGTCCGGACGGTGGGGCTGTAGCTCAGTTTGGGAGAGCGCCTGAATGGCATTCAGGAGGTCGCGCGTTCGATCCGCGTCAGCTCCACCAGTAAAATCAAGCCTTTCTGAGTACGCTTACGTTGACGAATAAGCAGGTTGTGCGCGTTTATCAATGAGCATATGCAGCGCCGTTTGCCTCGGTTCGTGTATTGACAAATTCGCTTCAAATTTTGTGTGGTTGATCGCGACGCTGGCGAACATCTCAATGGGACCGTCAGTCAGTTGGTAGATGCGATTCGCTTTCATCTACGACTGGTTGCGAAACAATTATGCAACATGTACAAGTGTCCAATATGAGCGCCAGAATTCTCCATCTGATTTCTAGGCCTGAGCCGATCGGCCATTTCATTCGAATTGGCTCTAGCGGGCATCGCCAGCTCGAGACGCTTCATAGCAGTGGTCGACTACCAGTGAATCGAGTGATCGCCGAGGCTGCGTCGCTCAAGGCTCAAGGTGAGTTGTTGGGGTTGCTGAGAAGCGCAGGCGTAGAAATCACACTTGATACAAGAATCGCGGAATTGAGCGAACCCGGAAGCCACGTGCCGTCGGCACAATGGCTGACGTCTGTTGATAAAACACGTCCCATGACTCCCCGGGATTTCTCGGGTGACGGTAGTCGCCGGATTGCTGTCGAGGTCGCGACCTTTGCGGTTGAGAACGCTATCGATGCTGTCTTGGCGCCGTCCCATTTTGTGGTCGACGCGCGGAGCAGACCGGCGAGCTCGCCTAGCAACCAAGCTTGATACCGGCAACTCTGCAACGAAACTGGCTCTGCAAAAAACAAGCCTCCGCCTTGATCGAATGCGTGACGTCTTAGGGAACCTCGACCAGACAATGGGCCGCGAGCATTCAAGGTCTCTCTTACTGCGGCAGCACCCGAATCGCGGCCAAACGGCCGAACGAAAAGGCTAGTCAGCTCATGAAGAGCGCAGTAGCCAGAATTCTGCATGACCTTGAGCAGCGAGGAGGGCTCAAGGGCTCCGATGTCGCAAACATCGTCAATGCGTCGCCGCCGAGTGTGTCGCGATGGAAGAGCGGTAAGGCCTCGCCGCCGCTCGCGACCCAAGCCATCATTGCCGATCTGCGCTATGTCGTAGATCGACTGTCAGACTTCTATACGCCGGCCGAGACGCGGCTATGGCTTCATGCGAAGCATCCGCTGCTTAACAACGAACGCGCGATCGACCTGATCATTACCGACCGCACGCAGGAAGTTCTCGCCGTTATCGAACGCCTCGACGCCGGCGCCTACCTATGATTGCCCGGGCTTGAACTGCGATGCCGGAAGCACGGAAGCCGCGCGATCCCGCATTGCTCGACGCGCTCGATGCCTTCGATAGAGTTCGTTACGCCGGAGAAACTTGGCGGGCGGTTCGCGACGGTCGGGATCCGCTGCAGGGAAGTGCTTCCGGCGGACGGTGGGATCCCACGTTGTTCGATGTACTCTATACCTCATTCGCTCCGGATGGAGCCGTCGCAGAAGTTCACTTTCATTTGTCACGTCAGCCCGTCTTCCCGTCAAAGATCATGTACGGACTGCACCGCATTAGAGTCAAAACTGAAAAGACCCTCAGGCTTTCCGATTTAGACGTGATGGTTGCGCTTGGTGTCGATCCCACTCGATACCGCGAAATCCTCTACGAGCCGACGCAGGCAATCGGCGACGCGGCTTACTTCCTGGGGTTCGATAGTATCATCGCCCCGAACGCTCGATGGTCGTGTCAGAACCTGATTCTGTTCACCGATCAGATCGAGCTGCTCAACCTTGAAGTCATCGAGTCCTCAGAAGTCAACTGGACCGAATGGCGCAAGAAGCTGAGATGAAATCACAGGGCTCCGTTACCGATTATTTCTCGTCAAGAATTGGCCTCACCTTTGCCGTTTGCGGCAGAGCAACTAAGTGTCCCTGCAAACGCGCTGTCGCAAAAGCGAGATCCTCGCTGCTGACAATGTTGTAGCGGTCGAAAATCCGGCGCGTTTTGTAGCCACCTAGCTCCATCGTCCAAGCGCACCAGGAGCCTGAGTTCAACCGCGCTCATTTGCGATCCGCGTCGTCGTCCTCCGCGCGGTGCTCTTCGAGACGGACGCTCCGAAACGACGACAGTATGAGGCGCCATCCCGAGGGAAACTCGATCTCGCCGCGGTCGGCATGATGAACCGGATCGACGATCACCCTGCGTCCGAGATGCCATTGGACGAGCAGCGGTTGATGGGCGAGCTGGCGGCCGGTGACACGGTCGATCGCAAAGCCGCCAAGCATCGTGGAGGTCCGCAGATCGCCGAGCGCGGCGCGAATCCGATTCTGGTCGGGCGAGCCGGCGGCGGTGAGCGCGGCGCATCCAATCAGCGCGGCGCCATAGGCGCAGGCCGCGGGATAGTCGGGTTCGCCTTGCCCGGCGGCGAGCATTCGGCGTGCGAACTCGCGCGGCGTCGGGCCGATTTCGGGAGTCGCGCGCATGTTCTCGTCCCAGAGGCTCGGGCCGACGATACCTTCCGCGTGCTCGCCGAGCGCGGCGCCGAACCTGTCCGTCCCGGCGGCGAGACATGCGAGCACCGGAACGTTAAGGTTGGAGATAGTGACAGCGCTCATCAGGGCTAGATCGTGTGCGAAGGTTCCGGCCGAGGCGAGCGCGTTGATACGGTTGCGCGCAAATGCGGGGAAAAGTTTCTCGCGCAGACTGTCAGCGTCGACGCCGCCCCTGTACTTGAGCCGCACGCGTACGCCATGCCATCGCGGACGCGGCTCGAGGCAGCTCTGCTCGAGGCCGGCGGCCACGTCGAGCGCGAAGGCTGTCGGCGCACTGACGATCGCGAGACGCTTGCGCCAGAATTTCAGATCGGAGAGAAGGCGCGTGAACCCGGTCAAGACATTAGCGGCGGAGCATGTGACTCCGACCAACATTCGCGGGCCGCGCTCGTAGAGAGCCTCGTTGGCGATCGCGTGGTTAAGCATCACGATACCGGCTTCCTCGGCGATTCCGGCGGCTACGGATGCGAGGTCGCTATCGCCGGGGCCGAGCAGAATATCTGCGCGGCGATCAAAGCAGAGCGCTCGATAGATATCGGCGGTGCGGCTTGAATCGCCGCCGTCGTCGCGGCATTCCAGGGTGAAATCGTACATGCATCCGCCGACGCGCACGCCGCCGGAAGAATTGAGGTCGGCGACGAAGAGCCGCAGCGCGGATTCGATCTGTCGTCCGATAGCGGCGCGTTCGCCACTGAGCGAGAGCGAGAGGCCGATAGTCAGCGATTTCGCCATCGATTCGCCGTGCCGCGCTATGGAGCGATCTCGGCGATGCCGCCACGGATCACCGCGGCCCCTTCGCTGTTGGTGGTCTCGAAGGCGACGATTTGGCGGCCGTCGCTATCGGGCGCGGCCCACGCGGTCGTGGTTATCGATTGGCCGGGAAAGACGGGCCGGTTGAAACGCACGCGGAGGCGGCGAAGGCGGGTGGGATCGCCAGCGCAAATTCCGTCGATTATGGCGCGCGACACAAAGGCCATCGTGCACAGGCCGTGTACGACGATTCCGGGCAGCCCCGCCATCCGGGCGACACCATCGTCGAGATGGATCGGATTGCGATCGCCGGAGGCTTCGGCATAGCGAAATGTCTGGTCGCGATCGATTGTTTGGGTAACGGAGATCAGTGGCTCGCCCGTCCGTTCAGGTTCGCCGGTGTCAGATCGCGGTTCAGCCGGCGAGTTGCGGTCGCGGCGCGCGGCACGGATAAAGACCCCGAAGAGGGTTTGCCCGATCGGCTCGCCAAGCTGGTTGTGCGCGTCGAGCCGGAGCGTCATCGACTCGCCGCCGGCGTAGGACTCGATCGACCCGATTGTTGCGGTTGAGGTGATCACATCGTCAGGCCGGATGGCGGCGAGGAATGTCATGTCCTGCTCGCGATGGAGCAGGCGGAGCAGGTCGGCGTGCAGGTCGGGATCGGTCATCACTTGCAACACCGAGGCCCAGGTGGCGACGACCGCAAACATTGGCGGCGCAATGATACCGCCGCCCAGGTCGGGATCGAAGTAACGCGGATTAGTCTCGTTGCAGGCGCGCGCGTACTTTTCGACCGCTTCCGCCGTTACTTCCGCGGTCGTCGAGGGATAGGTTTTGCCGAGCAGAGCTTTGTTGAGCGGCATCTGGATGGAGTCCGATTTTCGCAGGCGCGGCTCTCAGGAAAGCTCGCGTCCGCCGATGAAAACTGTCTTCAACTCTAACGCGGACCCCAGCAGGAGCAAATCGGCGCGAGCGCCTGTTTCGACGCGTCCGCGATCACCAAGTCCAAGCACCGCGGCGGGATTAGCCGCCGCCATCATCGAAGCTTCGCCGACGGTCGCGCCCGCCCGCTCGATCATCAGCCGCATCGCATCGAGCATCGTGATTACACTGCCGGCCAGCGTACCGTCCGGCAGCCGCGCCGCGCCGCCACTTTCGAGCGCGCCGGAGAGCGGCCGCTCGGCGCTGACAGTGGTGATCGCGACGCGGTCGGTAGTGAGGCAGATTCCCGCAGGGCCGCGCGCCAGCATCATCATGCGGATGAACTCCAGATGGACGTGGACGCCGTCGGCGATAACGGCCGCGAAGGCGGGCGACGGAATGAGCGCGGCCAGCGCCGCGCCGGCATTTCGATGGTGCAAGGGCGCCATCGCATTCGGAACATGAGTAAACATCCGGGCGCCAGCGGCGATCGCGGCGCGGGCCTGGTCGAGGGTCGAATCAGTATGACCGATTGATACCGCGATTCCGTGTACGCGCAGCCGCCTTATTGCCTCGAGTGCGCCGGGCAGTTCCGGGGCTAGCGTCACGAGCCCGGGCGCGCGCATCGCGAGCACCCGTTCGAGCGCCTCGCCGCGTGGTTCGAGGCAGCATGAAGGATGGGCGCCGCGGCGGCTGGGCGAGATGAAGGGACCTTCGAGGTGAAGGCCGATTATCGGGCCGTCGAGGTAGCCGGCCTGCTCGACCATCGCATCGGCGACGGCGGCATCGACGGCGGCGATCCGATCGATCGGCGACGTGATCGCGGTGGGAAGCCAGGCGGTGGTGCCGGTGCGCGCCAGATGAGCCGACAGTGTCGCCAGCGCGGTGGGTGTGGCGTCCATGACGTCGATTCCATCGGCGCCGTTGACCTGGAGATCGATGAAGCCGGGAAGAATCCAGTCGTCGGAAACGCGGGAATCATCGAGCGTCTCAACGGCCGTGATTCGGCCGTCCGCGAAGCGCACCTCGCCGGCGAAGGTCGAACCGTCCGGGCGTGCGATTTGGCCGCGCAGGCTTTTCATTGCGGCGCGCGCGCCATCTCAGTTCGCGCTGAAGCGCTCCTGGAGCAGGCGTGAGAAGCGCGGCATATAGAGCAAATCGAAGGTGTCTTCCTTGCCAGGAAACATCGCGACCGCGGCGCTCTTGAGCGCGCGAATATGCTCCCAAGCCTCTTCGAGCGTAAGTTGGTTGTCCTGGGCGATAGTGGCGAAGGTGAGTTCGACGAGAAAGCGGAGGCGGCGGATCAGCTTGTCTTCGAGCGCAATCAGAGCCGCGCGGTCTTCTTGAGCCATCATGTCACCGCCGTTGGCATCGGTTTGGTCAGGACCTGCGAACCGAGTATAGCATCGCCAACGTTAGCGAGAACCTGTCCGTTCAATGGCTCGCGATACTGAACAAAATATCGATCTCTGCTAGATTCTGCGACGACCAATGTCGATCTTTCATAAGACCAAGCTCGGTCGCATCGTTTTCGGCGATTCGCTCGAATACATGGCAGAGCTCGAGGCCGAGTCCGTCGACTTGGTTGTGACGAGCCCTCCGTTCGGCCTCGTTCGAAAAAAGGACTATGGAAACGTCGAGAGCCACGAGTACGTCGCCTGGTTCCGGCCATTGGGCGAGCAGTTCAAAAGAATCCTAAAGCCCTCGGGCTCTCTTGTTATCGGTGGATAGAGTGAGGGGCTAACCCGTGCGCTGCGAGTGTCAGAAACCCGGCGCGCTGTACTCAACTGTGAAGGGAATCCTCGCCGGTGCGCCAGACAAGATAGGCCGGCGCTACATCGAGCGATGCGACGCCTGTGAGCGTTTCCATTCCGACGGAGCCGCAGGCCTCGAATACGCGAGAATTAAAGGCGGCGGTTGCCGATATGACAAGCGCCAACGAATACTCTGGACTCCTGCGTGACCTCTGATGCGCAGCCGGTGTCTCTCGTTCGCAGTCCTTGGACTGAAACGCTCAAAAACCTCATTTCGCTCGCAGATGAGCACCTGCTCATTGTCAGCCCCTATGTGAAGCGCTCTGCCACGGAGCGCATGCTCAAGCAGCTTGACCAGCGTCGAGGTCCATGGAGCCAGCAAGAGTGCTCTCGGGCCTGAGGTCCGTAATGAGAGAGATGCGCAGCGATTCACGGCACCCCCGCTATCGTTGAGATTGGCCGGAGCGTACCCGGGTTCGAGCTCACGCACTTGCCTAGCGTTCACGCCAAGGTCTACGTGGCAGACTTCAGGATGGCAATCGTGACGTCGGGGAACCTCACGGAGGCTGGCTTGCGCGGGAACGTCGAATACGGAGTTGCCTTGTCAGAAGAAGGTATCGTCAAGGAGGTCAGATCAGACTTCGAGAGCTACGCTTCACTCGGAGCAAAGGTTTCCCTTGAAGACGTAGCGGCACTCTCGGCGGAAACGGAAGATCTCAAGACACTCTTCCAGCGCGCAGAAAGATCCCTACGCGACCGTGCGCGGCGCGCATTTGAGGAAAAACTGGAATCGACTCATCTTCGACTGTTGGGTCACCGGGCGAAAGGAAAAACGACCCACGCCATCTTCTCGGACACGGTTAGATTCCTGCTCGCAAAACGCCCTCTACGAACCGAGGAGCTTCACCCACTAGTCAACCTCTTGCACCCGGACCTCTGCGACGACTCCACCGACCGAGTCATTGACGGCGTGCACTTCGGCAAGAAGTGGAAACACTACGTCCGTAACGCCCAACAGTATTTGAAACGGCACGGGGAAATACGCTTCGACGGCGCACGCTGGCACCTAATCTCACACCCCTGAGGCAAGGCGCGCCGTTCTTCGGCGAGGGATCACGGTTCAGGGCATCGCTTTTGCACTACCTACGGAAAAGCGACGCGCGTCATCACGGAAGTGGGCCGTTTGAGCAGAGAGGCCGGATTCAGACGAAGGGTTCTCTTTGCGTACGGCAATAAGTGCGCTGTAACCCGTGTGCAACTACGCCTTGTCGAGGCTGCGCACATCCTTCCGGTGGCAGCGCCGCTGGGACCCATATTTCTTCCGCCCGATGCGCTACAGCGCCCCTCGGCCGACTTCATAAAGCGTGCGAATCGATTCCGACAGATAGCGATGTGACCGAGCTCCCTTCATAAAACCGCTACGATGCGTTGCGCGGTTTGACTGTCTGCAAGTAAACGGCCGCATCCCATGTTGCTACAACGGGTCGTTTTATCAGCGAGAACCTGCGGGCGGCGGTAACCGGAGCGGCTTGTTTTGGCGGCATCGGGATGCCAAGTTGCGTAGGCGATGGCGCAGCAGGCTCGGCTCAGAAGCAGTTTCATCTACCTTGCGAATGCGGTAAACGATTTGCGCGGCAACTGGCTGGTGCTTGCGATGGTGCTGGGGCCGCTGGCGCTGGCCTCGGCGCTGTGTCTGCTGCCCGACGCGATAAACCTGCAATACCGGCTGGCGCACACCTTCGAGCCCGCGGCGACCTCGGTTGCGTGGACGCCGGTCCAGACGCCCTATGCGCCGCCGACGGGAGTTCCGGCCGCGCCGCCGTTTCCGTGGTGGGCGACGACGATTCTGCATGCACTGTCGGGAGTGATCGCGCTGGTCGGAGTGAAGCTGGTGGTGCTGTGCGCGCTCAAGCGGATTCACGCGGGCGAACGGGCGGTGGACGCACTGAACGAGGCGGCGGAAGTATACCGAAGTTCGAGCCGGCTTCTGACCCCGTTTCTCTGGGTCTCATTCCTGCAGTTCCTGGCGATTGCGGTGGGCGGGGTACTGCTGATCGTGCCGGGAATTCTCGCTTACGTATGGCTCTATTTTTCGCAGTACGCCCTGGTATTCGACGGCACGCGGAGCTGGCCGGCGCTGTTCCGGAGCCGGGAGATGATGCGCGGGAATTTCCTTGGCGTCGCGACCCGAATCGTGATTTTCCTGGCGTTCTGGTCGGGCCTGAATTCATGGGCGGGCGGTGTCTTCTTCGCGGTGAGCCTGCTGGTCGGATGGATCGGCCTCATCACGGGCGCATTGTGGATATCGATTTTTACCGTCGATCTGCTGGCAGTGGCGGTGGCGTATGCGGCGGCGGCATTTTTGTTGGCCGCGGCGGTTCGGCTGTATCAGGACTTGAGCGCCGTCGCCGGCGAACGGACCGGGCAGGTGGCCGCGCCCGTCCTTCCCCCGACCGCGCCACTCAGTTCCGCGACGATTCCCGGGTAAGCGGGTTACCAGCAATCCGACTCCGCGACCTGACTCGGTGACATGACGCGGTGATCCGAGGCTTAAGGTCAGGTCACTGCGACCCGGTGGTATGCGAAACCGAACTAATCAGACCGGCTTGCGATGAACCTGCGGGGGGGCTATCCGATACGGAGCGGGCGAGGCGCGAGACTGAGCGGATCGCGACCTGGAGCGCGGGCAGTCCGACCGATTGCATCGTGCGCAACTCACCCATCACGCTGGCGGCAGCGTCGAAGACTCGCTCCCGGCCCTGGCGCAGACGACCGATCGCGCCGTCAGGATCGTCCGAATAATCGAGCAGCGCGGCTGAGAGCGTGAGGCGCGCCTGGTCAAGCTCCGACGCGAGGCCCTCGGCCGCGCGATGTTCCCATCGATCTTCCGAGCCGATGCGCTCGAGCGCGTCCTGGAGCGGCGCGAATTCGATGATTCGGCTTAGACCGAAGTATACGCGCGCGACCTGATGCAGGGCGGCGCCGCTCGAGAAGCTCAAGTTCAGAATATTTAGAAGATGATCGGCGAAAGAGAGCCGCGCCAGTTGATGGGCCACTTGCTCGGTGTAGACGGCGGAGCGAAGCTCGCGATAGCTGCGCTCGAAACGGTCGCGCTCGCCGTCGGCCAGCATCGCCTCGAATTCCGCGCCGAGCCGAGTCAGCGGAGGCTTGAAGCGCTCGATAGTGGCGCCCAGGGACGCGTCGGATGGCAGGTTCTCGAGCGCCCATCGGCAGGCGCGCCGCGCCGCACGTTCACATGCGAGCAGGGCCGCGAGCTCGGCCTGCGCACCTTGCTCTCCGGCGCCGGCGCGCAGCCGTTGAGCCTGCTCGAACAGGTCGAGCGCGCCCTCGGCGAAGAGCCAGGCCCGGATCACGTCGAGCGGCTCGGCGCCGTGGCTGCGCGATAGGGTGAAGACGAAGGTCGAACCCATCAGATCGACCATCGCGTTGCCGATAGTCGTCGCGATCAGCTCGCGGCGAAGTCCGTGATTTGGAATTTCGGACGGGAAGCCGCGCGCGATCGAGACCGGAAAATACGGCTCGAGAAAGCGTCCAGCCAGGTAAGGATCGTCGGCCAGCCGCGAGGATTCGAGCTGCGCCACCACATCGATCTTCGTGTAGGCGGTCAGCACTGCGAGTTCGGGGCGGGTCAGGCCGGCGAAGCGCGCGCGGCGTTCGTGCAGCTCTTCGTGGGTGGGCAGCGATTCCTCAGCCCGCCGCATCATGCCCCGCTGTTCGAGCGCGCTGATATGGTCGCGAAAGGCGCTCAGATCGTCGCGGCCGCGAACTTGCTCAAGGCTCAGCGACACGACCTGGTCGCGGTTGTGGCTCAGCACCAGAGCGGCGACTTCGCTCTCTGCGGCGGCGAGCACGCGGTTACGATCCTCCATCGAGATTGCGCCGCGCGCGACCGCCGGCTGCAGCAGAATCTTGAGATTGACCTCGTGGTCCGAGGTGTCGACGCCGGCCGAGTTGTCGATCGCGTCGGTGTTGATTCGGCCGCCCGCCATCGCATACTCGACGCGTGCGCGCTGGGTAAGGCCGAGGTTGCCGCCTTCGACCACGATCTTTGCGCGCAGGCCGGCCGCCGCGATCCGGCATGCGTCGTTGGCATGGTCGCCGACATCGGCGTCGGTCTCGGCGCTGGCGCGGACGTAGGTGCCGATTCCGCCGTTATAGAGCATGGTCACGTTCGCGCGCAGAATCGCCTGCACCAGGCTTTCGCTGTCGATCGGCTGCGGCTCGCATCCGAGCGCCTTCCACGCCTCGGGCGCGAGCGCGACCGTCTTCTGTCCCCGGCGATAGATGCCGCCGCCCCGGCTGATCAGCGCCGGCTTGTAGTCCGACCATTGCGAGCCCGCCTTCGCGAACAGGCGCTTGCGTTCGGCGAAGCTAGCCGCCGGGTCCGGGTCGGGATCGATGAAGATGTGGCGATGGTTGAAGGCGGCGATCAGTTTGACATTGTTCGACAGCATGAGCGCGTTGCCGAAGACGTCGCCCGACATGTCGCCGATTCCGACCAGTGTGATCGGCGCGCCATGATCGAGCTCGATCCCCATCTCGCGCAGATGCCATAGCGCCGATTCCCATGCGCCGCGCGCCGTAATGCCCATCGCCTTGTGGTCGTAACCGTGGCGTCCGCCCGAGGCGAAGGCGTCGCCCAGCCAGAAGCCGTGCTGCTGGGCAATTTCGTTGGCCAGGTCCGAAAACGCGGCGGTGCCATTGTCGGCTGCGACCACCAGGTAGGGCCCGTCGGTGTCGAGCACGCGGACGCGGTTCGGATGCATCACGCGGTCCGCAACGACGTGGTCGGTCAGCTCAAGCATCGCCCGGATCAGCGTCGTGTAGGCCTCGACCACGTCTTCAGGCGCCGCCGCGCGTCCGGGCCGCGGCTTCAACACGAAGCCGCCCTTCGCGCCGACCGGCACGATGATCGCGTTCTTGGCGGTCTGCGTCTTCATCAGATCGAGGATTTCGGTGCGGAAGTCGTCGAGGCGATCGCTGTAACGGATTCCGCCGCGCGCGATTCGTCCGGCGCGCAGATGGCATCCGGCCATCCGGGGATTATCGACGTGGATTTCGTAAAGCGGAGTCGGTCCGGGCAGGTTCGCGATCCGGGCGCTCTCGAACTTGAGCGCGATCCAGGGCGCGGGCCGTGTGACGAAGTAATTGGTGCGTACGGTCGCTTCGACCAGCGAGAGCAGCGCGCGGGCAGTGCGATCGTCCGCGATATTGTCGACCGCGCCCAGCGCGTCGAGGTAGGTCGCGCGTAATTCGGCAAGCCGCGCCGCCGGGGTCTCGGCCGCGGGGTCCATCCGCGCCTTGAACAGGTCGACCAGCGTGCGCGCGAGCTTGGGATGGTTCACCGCCACGCGTGTGAGCGCAAGGCGCGCGGGCGCCAGATGCATCTGGAAGGCGGCACTGAGATAGGCGCGGAGCAGCGCGGCCTCGTGCCAGTCGAGCGCGGCGCGCAGCACGAGCCCGTTGAGCGCGTCATCTTCGGCCATCCCCTGGCGCACCGCGGCCAGCGCGTCGGCGATGAGCGCCGCGCCGGGCATCGCGGTCAGCGGCTCACCCGCGGGACCCTCGACGCAAAACGATTGCACGAAGGCGCGGCTCGCGACGCCGGCCGGACCCGGCCGCAACTCGTGCGCCTCCTCCGAAATTACGGTGATGCCGCAGTTCTGCAGCATCGGCATGATCTCGCTCAGGCGCAGCGGTTCTCCCAGCTCGAACATCCGAAGCTCGCGCGCCGCCCGCGCATCTGCCTCGGGGGATTCAGCGGTCGCCAGCTCGACGCCGAACGACTGGCCCTGCTCGCGCAGCCGCTCGATCCGGGCGATATCGCTGGCCGCGCGTCCGACGCTGGTCGAGGCGCGGTACGGTTCGTCGAACGCGGCGAGCCATCGCGACGCGAGCGCCTGTGCGCGCTCGGCGCCGAGGCGCCTGATCAACTCGTCGCGCAGGCGGTCGTCCCAGCGCCGGGCAATCTGTTCGATCTCGCGCTCCATCTCGCGCACTTGCGCGGCGGTGGGCGAGTCGGCGCCGTGGCAGAAGTGCAACTGCGCGCTGTAGCCCTCGCCGAGCGCGAGATAGTAGTAAATCGATTCGCCCTTGAGGATGCGGCCGATCGCGTCCTGTATCTGCTTGCGGACTTCGGCGGAAAAATTTTCGCGCGGGATTATCACCAGCGTCGCGACGCTGTTGCGCACCGGGTCATAGTTGACGCTCAGGCGCATCGCGGCTTCGTTCTTGAGCTCGAGGATCAGGCGGAGCTGCTCGCGCATTTCGCTGACTGGCGCGCGAAAAAGTTCCTCCTTGGGGAAGCTGTTGAAAGCCGTCACCAGCTCCTTGTAATCGTGCGACCCGGGCTCCGCCTTTTCCGCCTCGAGCACCGCCCGCAGCTTGGCCCGCAGCATCGGGATTCGCTGCGCCTCCTCGGCGTGGGCCTTGGACGTGAACATCCCGACAAAGCGGTCGAATGCATCAACGCTTCCATCGGGGCCGAAGCGTCGAATCGTCACGTCATCCATGCGGCGGCGGCGATGGACGTGCGAAAAGGCGTGAGTCTTGCCGATGATGAGTGCGGCGCCCTCGAACAGCAGACGCTGGAGCGCGGGCGCGAGAGCCGCTACGTCCACCGGCGTCGCGTAACGCGAGCGGCTGAAATCACGCAGGATTCCCAAGCCTGGCTCGGGTACGGCGGCGATTCTGGCTTTGCCCTCCTGCTTCGATACGCTGTAGCGGCGGTAGCCGAGGAAGATGAAGCCGCCGCCCACCAGCCATCGCAGCAGATCGCGCAGCTCGACCTGGTCACGCGCGCCCGCGGTCTCATCGCAGATTTCGAGCGCGCGCGAGGTCATCGCCTCGAAGTCGCCGGTCGCGCTCCGCACCTCTTCGAGCACAGAGCGGATTCCCGCTTCGAGCGCGGCAAGGCTATGGAGACTCGGATCGAGTTCGATTTCTATGTGGACGAAGGATTCGGGATGTTCGGAGGCGCGCACGTTTTCAAATGAGACCAGCCTGCCCGCGTGGTCGCGCGCCGCATGGATCACCGGATGGAGCAGCAGTCCGACCCGCACGCGCTCGTGATGGAGATACTCGAGCAGACTGTCGATGATGAACGGGCAGTCGTCCATTATCGTTTCGACGAAGGCCGGCGCGCCGCCGGCGGCTGGCATCACCCGCACCTGCACCGGTTCGCGGCGCTCGGCGAGAAAGTCGAAGGCCTCGGCGGCAAGGCTGTCCCGGCGTCCGGCCGCGATCCTCTGTGCGCTATCGGCCGAGAGCCGTGCGAAAAGGATGCGGGCGAAAGTCGCGGCCTTGTCGTCGTCGGCCGAGGTCGAGGATTGGCTAGCGATGTTCGCGCTGATCGTCACTTGATTCACCTGAAAGGAAACCGCGCTCGAAGGAAAATCACCCGAACGGAAACGAAGATCGCGGCCGCTCGCCACGCGTCCGGCGAGCGGCTAATGCTGCTTATCATACGACGGATAGCCCGCGGCGGCTATTCATGCGCTTTCATTCCAGCGGCGCGGGTCCGCATCCGATTTCCGATACACTGACTCCGAGGATAGCATCCGGCGGCAATGGCGGAAGTCGAAATCAGCGCGATGACGTTCGGGCCGTCCGGGATAGGCCGGATCGGCGCAAAGACCGCGATGGTGCCGGGATGCGTACCGGGCGACCTGCTCGAAGTCGGCGTCGAGTCGGAGCGCCGGGGCTACATTATCGCGCGAATCGAGCGTGTGATCCGGCCGGGCCCCAGCCGCCGGATTCCGCCGTGTCCCTATCTGCCGCGATGCGGCGGATGCGACTGGCAGCAGATCGAATACGCCGCGCAGGTTCGGTTCAAAGGACAGGCGATCGCCAGGGAACTGGCGCGCGTGCCCGGTCTCGAACATCTCGCGGCGAATGGCGCGGGCCTCGTTCAGGCGGCTCCCGCGGAGTTCGGCTATCGCGCGCGTCTCCGATTCAAGGTGGGCGCCGATGGTGTAGTCGGATTCCATGAAGCGGGCAGCCGGCGGCTGGTTCCGATCGATCATTGCATGGTCGGCGATGCGGCGCTGAAGACGCCGGTCGAGTTCGCCCGGGCGCTCCGATGCGGCGAGATCGAAGTCGTTGCGAGCGGCGCGCGCCAGGTGGTCGTGGCGCATCTGCTGAAGCCGGCGCGGCGCGGCGAAATCGATCGCGCGAACCGGATCGTCAACGACGATCCCGCAGTCGCGGGTGCGATCCTCAAATGCGGGCGCGATCGAATCGTGCTGGGCGATGCGTCAGTGCCCGTGCGGCTCGAAGCGGGGCTCGAGCTCGAAGCGGACGCCGATCAATTCAGCCAGGTCAATCGTGCGCAGAACCAGAGGCTCGTAGCGGCCGTGATGGAGATGGCGGCCCCGGCCGCGGGCGTCAACGTTCTCGACCTGTTTTGCGGCGCCGGAAATTTCAGCCTCCCCGCGGCGCGCCGCGGCGCCGTTGTGACTGGCGCCGACGCCGAAGCGGCCGCGATCGAAGCGGCGCGGCGCAATGCGCTTCGGCTCGGGTTCGAGCGCGCGCAATTCGTCGCGATCAAGGCGGCTGAGATGGCGAAGTTCCTTACCCGCGCGCGATCGCGTCCCGACGCCGTGATCCTCGATCCGCCGCGCGACGGCGCGCCGGAACTTATCGGGGCGCTTGCGGCGATGCGACCGGCGTGCGTGATTTACGTCTCATGCGACGCGGCCACGCTCGCGCGCGATCTGCGCGGGCTCGTGGAAGCCGGCTATTGGATCGATCGCACGGGCGCTTTCGATTTTTTTCCCAACACCCATCATGCCGAGATTGTCGTCCGCGCGGTATTGACTTCGATAAGAGGCCGTTCGTAATCTGAGAGGGTATATCCGGCGACTTCCCGCCAGAGGGTTAGCGAAGCGATGCCCAAGCAGGAAAAGGAAAAACAGCCGCGCCCGAAGATTACGATCATCCCGGGACGTGGCGTCGCCCAAACCATCAACTATCTGCTCGAAGATCGCGATGACTTGGAGTGGATCATCGCTGTGGGGCGCACCAAGAGCGGCGAGCTTTTCTTTTACGATACCGGCGGCGACATCGTCGAAGACCTTGGGACGCTCGAATATCTGAAGGCTCGAATCGTGCGCGCCCACTTTGGCGACGAGTACGAATAGCCCTCGGGACGAAGACCGCGTAACAGTCTCTTCGGCTTCTAATTCCCGCTCTTCCCGGACGCCGGGGAGCCAGCGGGAGTTGTTTTGCACTAATCGATCGATCCAGACGGCGCTCAGCGGGCGCTATCTGAGCGCCCGCATGGCGGTCACGACAGGCGACGCGCCTCGGTCTCTCTGACCCAATGAAAGATGCGCCGCTGTCGGGCAGGATTGCGGCGGCCGTCATCCGGCCGCCGCAGCCGTTATCCGCGAATCAATCGATGTCGTTGGGATACTTCTGGGAAATCTTCTCGGCGGCGATAAAGTGCTTCATCGCGGAGTCGTAGTTTCCTGCGAAGTAATCTCGCTGGCCGCTCAGGAATTCCTGCTGCATGTGCTGAGCGCTCGCGCCCGAGTACTGTGCGTGCCAGACGTCCTGCGAGACCTTGGTCATCGTCGCCTGGACGTCGGTCTTCCGATACTTGTGCCAGGTCTTCGGCGGTCCGGTCGGCGCCGCGGCCGACGCTGCGGCGGCCGGTGCCTCCTGTGCCCGCGCCGACAGCGTGTACGAGCCGGCAACGCAGACTGCCACAAGACCCACCGACATCATCTTCATAACCTTCTTCATCATATTCTCCCCTGGCTAAGTGCGACTCGCGAATTCCGTTGTGCATACCAAAAAGGATCGATCTGACGCAACGGGGCTGTAACGCGCAAGCGCGGTCCGGCCACCCGCCTCGCCCTGGAACGACGCCCCAATTCAGTCGGCGAACTCCTGCAATGGCGCGCGCGCGTAGATCATTTCGTCTCTCACTTCCAGCGGCACGCGGTAAAGAAATTTTCCACAGGTTCCCGGCGGCCCCGCCACGCATTCACCTGAATCCGGCTCGTAATAGGCGTTGTGGGTTTGACAAATCAGGTAGCGGCCCTGCTCGCCGAAGAACTGATTGTCGACCCAATCCATTGGGATAGGCACGTGCCGGCATCGATTGACGTAAGCGTGATAGCGCCCATTGAAGTTCACCACGAAGCACTCCTCGTCGGCGCCGCGAATCGGCATCATGAACTTGCGCGACTCGCCAGGCGCCACGTCGGCGGTGCGGCAGACCCGATAGAGGGTCGCAGGATCGAGCCGCCGTTGGATCGCCTTGGCGCGTGTGGGCGTCCGGGTTTTTCTCATCCGGATTGATTATACTCGCAAGGGGCCCCCGGCCCTCAACTTATGCTGGCGACGCATGATCGCGAGGGTTGTAAGAAGAGATGGACAAACCAAGGATTCGGCCGGTCGAGGCGTTCCCAATCGAGCATCAGGGCCAGACCATGATTTGTCTGCGCGATCCGGGCGGCATCGCGCCGGATCCGGTGATGCTCGGTGCGGGAGCGTACTTCATCGTCACGCTTTTCGATGGGACCAATACCATCTTTGACGTTCAGGCCGCCTTCACGGGCCGCTTCGGCCAGATAATACCGTCGGCCACGATCGCGGAGTTGATCGAAGCCCTCGATCTCGCGGGATTCCTCGATTCGTCCGCCTTCGCCGAGCGCCTCGAGCGGGTACGCGGCGAGTTCAGCCGGGCGCCGATCCGTCAGGCTGCGTTTGCCGGGCTCAGCTACGACGCTGACGCCGTTCGCCTGCGCGCCGAGATCGAATCGTTCTTCATTCGGCCCGGCGCGCCCGGACAGGTGCCGCCCGCCTCGACCGCCGCGCCAGCGCCTGCTATCGCCGGCCTGATAGCGCCCCATATCGACCCGCGCCGCGGCGCTATCGCCTACGCGCACGCCTATGGCGAACTGAGGCGGCGCGAACGTCCCGAACTGGTCATCATCCTTGGCACCTCGCACTACGGCCCCGGCCCTGAACTCTTTGCCGCCACGCGCAAGGATTACCAGACGCCGCTCGGCGCCGTCAGAACGGACGCCGGCTTCGTCGATCGGCTTGCCCGCCGTTATCGCGAAGGCGATCTGTTCGCCGGCGAGATTTTGCATCGCAATGAGCATTCGATCGAGTTCCAGGCGCTGTTCCTGGCCTGGGCGCTCGGTATCGAGGGCTACGAGGTCGTCCCTATACTCGTGACCTCATTCCACGAGATGGTCGCGGCGAACCGCACTCCCGCGCGCGACGGGCGGGTGAGCGGCTTTCTCGACGCGATGCGCGCGGAACTTGCCGCCGAGCGCCGCCACGTGCTGATTCTGGCCGGCGTCGACTTCGCTCATGTCGGACGAAAGTTCGGCGACCCCTTCGGAATCGAAGGCGATATGCCGGAGCGAGTTCGCCGCGAAGATCGCGCGCTGATAGCGACAATCGAGCGCGGCGACCCCGACGCGTTCTTCGCGACTATCGCGGCCGAACGCGATCGCCGCAAAATCTGCGGACTCTCGCCGATGTATACGCAACTCGAACTGCTGCGCGGCCGCGCCGCCCGCCTGCTCGCCTACGATATCGCGCTCGAGCCCGACAGCGATTCGCTGGTCTCCTTCGCGAGCCTCGCGATCGGCTGATTGCGCTTAGTTCGCCGCATCGGCCGCTAGCGATTCGCGCGCAGAAATTCGCGCGTCTTGGCGACCGCCGCTTGCACCGCGTCGGGAGTCTTCCATTTCATGACCAGGTCGGCGTGCGGCGCGAGTTCTGCGATCTCTTGCGCGATCGCCGCCGGATGATACAGGTCGTCTCCGGCGAGGATCATCATCGGCGTGCGGCAGGATCGCACGAAGTCCCGCGTAACCGAAAAGACGAAGTCGCCCCCGTACATCCGGTCGCGAAACTCGGCCAGGCCCGCGTCGTTGGGAATGTCGGACCGGCGCTTCTTCAGATCGGCCGCCCATCCGTCGAACATCTCGATAAAGGCCGGCCGGTTCTCGGGGCTTAGGCCGATCGGATTCTGCAGCACGGCGGCGCTGATCCGCGCGGGCGCAAGCTTAATCAGCCCCAGGCAATAGGACGACCCGATACATCCGCCCAAAATATGGCTCCGTTGAATCCCCAGATGGTCGAGCAGGGCGAGATGATCGTAGGTATAGGTCTCCCATCCGTCGCCCGCGCCAACCGGCGCGCGCGAGGCGCCCGCG
>Ga0307374_10005807_pt1 | contig 19756 bp, 9 predicted proteins | sample OX3MG_FD_202532 | JGI IMG/M metagenome (GOLD analysis project Ga0307374, IMG submission 202532) | Soil microbial communities from Risofladan, Vaasa, Finland - OX-3 | ecosystem: Environmental > Terrestrial > Soil > Coastal area > Acid sulfate soil | place: Finland: Risofladan, Vaasa | collected...
GCCATTTTCCCACCCGGCATGCCCTCCCGGACAGAGCACCCTGGCTGGACGATAGCTCCGTGTGGAGGGGATAGTCATGGGTCAGCAAGTTTCGATGGGCGCGATGCTCAAGTGCAGCTTCGGAGTGGCACCAAGCTCGCTGATCGTACTGCCGCAGAACCGGACCATGGTCGGGGGGCCACCCGCGGCGAACATCATGGACAACAAGCCGATCGTGAACATTCCACCCTTTGGCATGTGTAGCTGTCCGGCGAATCCTGCCGTGGCCGCGGCCACCACCGCGGCCCTTGGCGTGTTGACTCCCATGCCGTGCGTTCCCGTCACTCCCGCTCCGTGGGTACCGGGCTCGCCTACCGTGCTGATCGGCAACGTGCCAGCCCTGAACAATTCATCGCAGTTGATCTGTACGTGGGGCGGGATCATCCAGGTGACGGCGCCGGGGCAGATGACCACGACGATTCCGTGATGAACGGAGACCTTCCACGACTGGACCTACGCGGATCGTAGAATGTCTGCAGATGCCGATCGAGGTGCGATTCGATGGCAATGACGCGCACGGGTAATCGCATCGGCTCCGATAGTATTGCTACGCCTCTACCGGCCGTGACAATACTCCGTGGATAGACGAACGCTTGAGAATCCGAGCGCTCTGCTAGCTGCTGCTCCGCGGCGCGCCCCATCGCCATCTCACCCGGCGACGTCCGCTCCCGCGGCTCCACGCGCGCCAAAGCTCTCCGGCGTCACCGCGCGCGCTCCCAGCTCGACCAGATGCCGGTTCGCCGCGCTGGCGAGCGTGAGCGACGGCTTGCCTTGCGCGACGACCTCGCGGCAGAGTTGTTCCAGCCGCCCCCCCGGCGCCGCGTAAGCGACGAGGACCTCGTCGGCCAGCGCGGCGACGAAGCGGTTGCGGTCCTTCGCGAGGCGCGCCGTGACGCGCCGTTGCTCGGGCGCGAACGGCGAGAGCACGAGCAGGCGCACCTCGCTCAGGGGCGTCCGCCAGGCGCCTGGCAGCCGCATTCCATCAATCGACCGAGCCGGACAGACGACCACCGGCTGCCGCCCGCGCAGCAGCAGGTCGAGACACTCCCGCTCCATCGGCGCGTGGAACCCGCCGACGACGGTCAGCCCGGCCGAGCGCAGTGCCAGCGCGAGGTCGTAGGTCTGGAGGATGATCTCGCCGGGACAGCGGACCGAGCAGAAGAGCGCGAGGCGCCGACCGCCCAGCGCGGCCGTTTCGCCGACGGCGTAGACACCGGGAAAGCCACCAACGGCGAGGAATCGCCTGGCGGCGTCTGGCAGGAACGAGGAGTCCCGCGGCAGCTCGGCCGGACGGGCACCCGTGGCGAGTCCGCTCACCCGCGCCACTCCTGGCGATCGGGGTCCGCCGCCGCGCTCAATCGTCGTCCGATCTGTCATGCCCCATTCGATACTTGATGTCGTAGTTGATGATGAAGTCCAGCTCTTCGTCGGTGAAGCCGTAGTGCCTGGCGAGGACGCGATCGATTTCGTCGATAATCGGCTTGGAGCGGGAGACGGCGAACGCGTCGTATCCGATGGTGTATCCGTCCGAAGTTCGAATTGTGGACCGGTGAGCGTTCGCACGCAGGTCTGCCATTAGCTTGGTCCCAAGCTTCGCAAGCTCCGGATCGCGCAATGTGCCTGCAGCCAGGCGAAAGTTCTGGACGGTACTGTCGTTCAGGTGGAAGCAGTCACCGTACGCCACGAAGTAGCTGTAGAAAAGGCTGCTGTTCAGGACGGCCGCAACGAGCTGCGCGGTGCCACCGTCCGGGCAGTAAAAGTATCGCCCGTGGCGCGGCGCGCTCACCGCTCCGTTCCTCTCGAAATAGGGCAAGCCAGCGACGGCCTTTGTCCAGTACTGGACCGACTCCTGGTAGAAAACGAAATGTTCCGTCCTAGACGGAGCCCGCATCGACCCGGCCGGCTGACCCGGAATACCCGCGACGCGGGAGAGCACGGCCCGGTGTAAGGGACTGCCGTACTTGGCGAAGACATCTGGATAGTTTGGATCGGCGCATACCTCGACAAATGCAACTGTGTTGAACAGAAATTCGCGATAGACGGTAGCCCACCTGAGATATGGCGCTGTCAAGCGCAATTCTCGTCCTGCCCGCCGCCCGCGGGAGAGGACTATGACACTGCGGCAGTGCTCGAGCCCGTCGAAGAGGCGCGCGGGCCGGTCGTCGCAAGGAATCAACGCGAGGAGTGAGCTGCGGTCGCGGAGCAAGTCGCGGAGCGGCGCCATCCTCGGCGAGCTCACAATTGGGAGCTGCACGATGAAGGAGAAGGAACCGTCCGGCGATCTGAGGCTCAAGGCACGCTCGGAGCAAAGCGCGAGCAGGTTACCGCAGGACTCACATTTGTAACCACGGACAGAATAGACACGACGAACGGATGAATACTCGATCCAAGGCGGGTTGCCCACAATCACATCGAACCCGCCGCGCCGTACGATCCCGTAGAACTCCGCAAACCAGTGGAACGGCTGGTGGCTCTTCCGCCAGGTCTCGAACGCGAGTGCGCTGGGGTCGACGCCGTACTGGCCCGCGAGGAGGCGGTCCAGCTCGTCCGCCAGGTCGCCGAGATGGCGGCGAAGGTCGGCCTTGGCCGAGGCAAACGCGCCGGCCTTCGCGTCGCGCTCGGTCTGCATTCGGTGGAACTGCTGGAAGGCGCGATCGGCAATCTCCGCGCGCTCCTCGATCTTTTTTAGCGCCGCGGCGTCCTCGCCGAACAGCAGCTTGCCCTGCCCGCCCGGCGCGATCGACAGCGCCTGCTTCACGTCCTCGATCGAGGCGAAGCCGACGAGCGTGTTCCCCGCGCGCACGTTGAAGTCGACGTCCGGCAGCGGCTCCAGGTCGTCGACGCGCTCGATCTGCGCCGCCAGCTTGAGGAACAGCCGCAGCTTGCAGATCTCGACCGCTTCTTCCATGATGTCCACGCCGTAGAGGTTGTCGACGACGATCGACTTGAGGATGAAGTAGCGCCGGTTCGGGTGCGCCGCCACCCGATCGAGGACTTTCCGGAAGTCCGAGAACTTTTCGGGGCGGTGCTTCGCGCCGGAGCGGTCGAGGTCGTCGAGGAACCCTTGCATGCGTTCGAGGCAGGCCTCGTAGAGCGGCTCCAGCACGTTGAGCGCCGCGAAGAGGAACGCGCCGGAGCCGCAGGTCGGGTCCAGCACCGAGACGCTCTCGATCGCGTGGTAGAAGGCGCGCAGCAACTCCGGTCCCTCGCAGCTCTCGATCGCATCCTGGGCGAGCTGGCGGATGTCCAGGTTGTAAGTGATCAGGCCGTCGATTTCGTGTACCTGCCCATCGCGGAGCTTCGCTCGGACCTCCTCGCAGCGCTGGCGGCGGGCGACGTGCTCGCGCCAGGTTTCCGTCGGAAGCGCGAACGCAGCGGCAGCGGGGCGGTTCCAGCCATCACGCCTCGATACCTCGGTCAGACCGGCCGCGACGGCCTCGGGCAGGGGGACGTCGACACCCTTACGAACAGGCTCGTACACGTAGCGGTCCGGGTCGTCCTGCAGCAGCCGCCAGAGCGCGCTCGCTGGCTCGAACGCGATCTTGCAGTCGCGGCGCGCCGCGTCGAAGAGGTAGGGGATAACCGTGTTCTTGGCGATGTACTCGGTGATGTCTTCCCTGGTGTAGTAGGCGCCCATCTGCTTCTGGTTGACGTACTTCTCGAAGATGTAGCCGAGGACGTCCGGGTTGATCTCGTCGTCCTTCCGCAGCGGGCGGTCGTCCAGGTTCCAGGTGTAGGCGTCGAAGAAGTCGAACAGGCGCGCGAAGGCCGCGTCGGGAATCTCGATTCCGGGATAGCTCCGCTCGAGCTGGTGTACGTCGAAGAGGCCGCCGTTGAGATACGGCACCCTGCCGAGCAGCGCGTCCAGCTCGGGTGTCGATCCGGACTGGCCGAGGCCCTCGTGGAAGAGGCGCAGCAGGAAGTGACGGTAGAACGTCAGGAACTGGTCCTGCTGCTGGCGCGCCTGGATCGCGCGCAGGCGATTGCGCAGGTAATCCACGTCGCCGTCGAGGAAGCCCTTCTTCTGAATGAAGTAAACGAACATCAGTCGGTTGAGCGTCAGCGAGGCGTACCACTCGCGGTCCGCCACGCCCTCGATTCCCCGAACGAACCCCAGGAAAGCGCCGTGCTCCTCCTTGAACCGATCGTAGAAGCGCCTGGTCACGCGGTCGACGTCGAACGCCCGGCTCACCTTCGCCGCCGTGTCCAGGACCGTGGCTGTCTCCTCCTCGGTCAGGTCGAAGTACAGCGCTTGCAGCCGTTGCGCCAGCGCCTCGCCGGACTGCCCCCGGTGGAACGTGTACTCCCGGCAGGCGAGTGGGCGCCCCGGCTCGCGCCGGACCCACTGCCAGATCTGGGTCGTCTGCGCGGCGTCGCCGTACACGATCAGGTGCTCGTGGGCCTCCTGCCGGGCGCGCTTGTCAATAGCGCGACGCGCGGTCGAGTCGGGTACCCCGCCTTCCCGACTGGGATCGCATTGAAAGACGACGAGTCCCTTCTTCTCCACCAGCGCTCGCACTGTGTACGTCGCGCCGCTCAGAGCGACGTCGACCGGCCGGGCGGAGTGGTGGTCCCAGCCGAGCTCCTCGACGAAGAGACGCCGGAGGTCAAAGCTGGCGATGCACTGGCGCAGGCGGGCGAGATCGGCGGGCATCTCTCAGCCCCCCGTTCCCGGCTGAAAGAGACCGAGCGAACAGATAATCCGCGGCTCCCGCTCCGGCGCGGCCTCCTCGACGGCGCAGAGCCGGTCCTCCTCGCGCAGCGCGATCACCACACTGGCCAGGTCCTCGTCGCGAGCGCCGGTCTTGAGCTGCCGATTGAGCGTATCCGTTGCCTGGGAACGGAGCGCGTAGCGGTAGACGTCGTCCAGCGCGCGGTCGAGCCGGGGATCGAGCAGGGTTGGCGCGTTCTTCTGGAGGTCATCGCGGTAGCGCTTGAGCCGCTCGTAGACCTTGAAGCGCGCGCCCGACGGCCGGCCGAGCTGCCCACCGACGCGCTTCTCCTCGACGGCAATTGCCTCGACGCCGGCCCGCACCAGGTCGTGATGCTTCGGACTCCGGCGAATCGCCGGCGTGTCCGGCGAGCAGGCGGCAGCCCGCAGGATCTCGAGCTGCGACTGGGTCACGCTGACGCCCGCTTCGTCGATCCACGCCAGGGCGTCGTTCTCGGCAGACGTGCGCGTGTAGACCAGGACTCCCGCCGGCTCGGCCGCGGTCGGCTGGTGGGCGCGCGTCGAGTAGACCACGCTGGGCAGGTTGGCGATTGTCGTTTGGAGCGACGGGTCGCGGTCGATCGCGTTCTTCCAGATCTGGTAAGCGTACGATGCCAGGTCGACCTCGTCGTCGGCCTCGCCGTCGAGGATACCGGCCTTCTCGTTGTAAATGTCGAGAATCGGCTGGTCGTCGGTCTCGTCCTCGAAGAACGCCTCGTCGGTCCCGACGACCTCCTGGTTCTCGCGCAGGCGCTGGCGAACGCGACCGCGCAAGCGAATGATCCGCTCGACGCCGTCGGCCGGTAGGAAGGAGTGGCAAAGGATCCGGTCCGCGGACTGGCCGATCCGGTCGACGCGGCCGGCCCGCTGGATCAGGCGAATGATCGCCCAGGGCAGGTCGTAATTCACGATCACCGCGCCGTCCTGGAGGTTCTGGCCCTCGCTCAGGACGTCGGTGGCGACCAGCACCCGCAGCTCGCTACTCGCTGGAACGAGGTCGCGCTTGCCATTGCTGACCGGGCTGAAGCGCCAGGCCAGGTCCGTCGGATCAGCCGACTCGCCGGTCACGACCCCCAGCGCGCTGACGCCACGGCGACCGAGCTCTCTGCCGAGGTAACGCGCGGTGTCGGCGAACTGGGTGAAGACGAGCACTTTCTGGTCGGGGTAGGCGTCCGTGAGCAGCCGCACCAGCGCCGCGACCTTGGCGTCGGCGGCCGAGTCCCACGTCCCGCAGACATTCAGAACGCCGAGCAGCGCGCGCGCGTCGCTCAGCAGGTCGCTGGACAACGCGTCGACGAACAGCGACGGGCGAATCCACTTGAATCGGCGGCGCAGGCTGCCGGCCATCTGAGCGTAGACCCGGGCGGCCCGCACTCGGTACTCGTCTTCGGTTCGCAGGAACGCTGCGTCGTCCTTCGTTTCGGGCTGCCCGTCCGCGGCTTCCTCGGGAGGCTCGTACAGACCGGCCTCCGTGTCGTCGTCCGAGGCGTCGGGGTCGAGCAGGTCCGCGGTCAGCGCGCCGAGGGGAAGATCCAACCCCTGTTCGATCGCGTGGAGGACGACGAAGTTGCGCAGCGCGTGCCGCTCGACCGATTGGAGAAAAGCCGGGCCGCCGCTCTCGAGCCGCTTGAACAGGTTCGTGCGACAGAATCCCACCAGGCGCTTGCCCGCGCGGGAGAGGCCCGCGATCACCTGCGCCTCGGCGGTCCCTGGCGGTGGCGCCGGCTGCCGCGCGAGGTAATTGCCGAGGCCGTAGCGGGGCAGCCGAAGGCGCTCGATCGTCCCGACCACGAAGTCCGAATAGAGCCGCGCGTACGGGTCGCTCGGGTCGAGGTCGTCGATCGTGAACTTCACCGTTCGCGGGACGCGCGTCGGGAAGTAGGAACGCGCGCCGTTCGGGAACGTCAGGTAGGTGCGTCCCGAGGAAGGATCCCTCTGCGCGTAGTTCGCCTGGATGAACGTCCGCGTTCGCCGCACCATGTACAGGCGCATCAGCTCCCGCCAGTCGTCGGCGAACTCGCTGTGCTCGAACGCCGCGAGCGATCGCACCGCGCACTGGTGCTCGCGAACGAACGCCGTCTCGCCGACCTCCCGCAGCTTCCGCTCGGGCCGGATGCCGAGCTCGGCGTCGTCGGGAACGAACAGGCGAAGCTGCGCCGAGAGATCGAGGTAGGACTTGTTGTACGGGGTCGCGGACAGCAAGATGCAGCGGCTGTCGTTCGCCGTGACATACTCCTGGATGGCTCGGAATCGCTGTCCCTCGCGGTTGCGCAGGTTGTGGCTCTCGTCGATCAGCACGACGCGGTACCGGCGAAGATTCGGCAGCGCGGAGAGCACCTGACTGAGCGGCAGCACCCTGGCGATCAGTCGATACTGGTCGACGTAGTCCTGCCACATGCGAACGAGATTCTTCGGACAAATGATCAGCGTCTCGGTCCCCTGATCGTCCTGGAGGATGCGCGCGACCGCGGTCGCGACGATGGTCTTGCCGAGGCCGACCACGTCCCCGATCAGCACGCCGCCGCGCCGGTTGACGTGGTGCGCCGAGATCTTGACTGCTGCCGTCTGAAAATCGAATAGCCGTTCCTGGAGATCACGTGGCACGCGAAACTCGCTCAGCCCCGCCCGCGCGTCCTGCGAAAGGTGATAGGCCATCTTCAGGTAAATCAGGTAAGGCGCGAGCACCTTTTCGCGCGCCCAGCTCGATTCGAGGATTTCGGCGAGCTCGTCGGAGATGTCGAGGCACCAGCGGTCGTTCCAGCGCTCGCCGAACCACGCGGTGAGCTTGTTGCAGGCGTCCTGGTCGAGCACGTCCACGTTCAGCTCGCCCTGCCGGGCGAGCCCGGCGAGCGTCAGGTTGCTGCTGCCAAGGAAGCCGGTCGTGGGATTGTTCGGATCGGTGCGGTGGACGAGGTACAGCTTGGCGTGCAAGGGGTAGCGGAGGAACAGCTTGACGACGACCTTCTTCGCCCGAAGCTGTGCCCGGAGCCGCCGGAGGCCGGCTTCGTCGGCGTTCGTCGGAGCGCCCACGACGAGTTGCTGGCGGAACTCCTCGGCAACGCGCTTGCGCAGCCGGTTCACCGCCTGGTTGTCGAGCGCGTCGCCGTTCGTCGAGAAGCGAAACGCCTCGCGCAGCTCTTCTTCGGGCGTGCGGTTCATCCCGACGAGCACGCGACAGCAGGCGGCCTCACCCCCGGGCCAACGGTCGACGGCGTCGTCGATCAACTTCCAGCCGCGGAGGTTGAAGTACCCGACGCAAAAGTCGGCACGCTCCGAAATTGCGATCGTCTCCCGAAGGGCAGGCAGAAGCGGCTGCGCGATGTTGTCGAAAATGCGTGGCACCGGACCAGCCCCTGCAGAAGCACCCATCTGAGTATGGGTTTGATGGCCAGATTATAGCACAGCCGGGTCACGGATCATGGTGATTTTGACAGAAGGCGTCTGTGTGATATACTCGCGCATGAGGGATCGGATGATCTAGGAACCCTCTGGTACCTACTCCAGTGGCGAACTAGATAGTGCTCCTTCAGAGGAGTCTCCGGTCTTTCTCTCTTGACCGGATCTGCGCCAGCAGGTCACCCACGGTTAGGACGCGGTCCGCTTGGACCGCTCGTTTGTGCGTTGCGTAAGCGCGATTATGCGCGCGTGGCTGTTTGCCCCCTTGATGAATCCTCTGAAACCAGATTATCTCTGGCTGGACGCGAAGATCCGCACGACGGAGCAGGTCCAGGAGATGTCCCTTAATTGCCGCGTCGTGTCCAACGTATTCGGTATCAACCGTGATGCTCGATAACGCGTGGAGATGATCTTTTAAGAGATAGAAGAGCCCGACACCAAAGAGCAGGCGGTAAATGTGCTGGCCCGTCTTTCCCCGCGTGCGCAGGGCAGTGAGACAATCGCGCTTGACACCCGCCGGGATAAGGATCGCACAGCTCTGCCCGTCCGAGAAGGCGAGGGCCGTATCGGTGGCAGTGTCTTCGATCTTGCCACTCTGATCCACGTAGACATGCACGTGCCCATTGTAGCACGCACCGGGGTATAACGCACAATCGTGGGGCCACGCGGCCGGCCCCACGATTGTGCGTTATACCCCACGCACCGGCGCTTGTTCGCCGTCCGGTTCTCCGATCGCCTCGTGCGCATCCCACGGCGCGCGGTCGCGACGTTCACTGGCCAGTCCTACGTCGAAGCCCTTGCCGACACGATGCGGGACCCGGGCGACTTGGTGGAGCAAACTCAGGCGATTCGAGGAGAGATACCATATGTTCAGCGTCGAGTTCTTCCGCCGCTGGGCGATTTCATAGTCATTCCACGGTGGTAGCTCCTTTGAACTGTTGGATAGTCGAAGCAGATCCAGCAGTTCAAAGGAGTTTCAATCTTGGCTTTACGTCGGTTTGCTACGTGGCCGCCGGATGTTCGCCTGCGCGGCGCTCAAGATCCCGAGCGGCACCAGCCAGGGGCCCGCGCTGACGCCGTCCAGGCCGATGTCGTGGAACAGGTTGACGGACGCGGGATCGCCGCCGACGTCGCCCGCGGAGAAGATAAAGATGCTCGGGTTGGCTTTCTTCGCGCGCTCGACCGATTCGGCGATGAACGAGCCGACGATCCGGTCGATCGACCGGAACGGGTCGCCGCCGAGAATGCCCAGGTCCTCGTAGTGGCCGATGAACCGGGCGGTGTCGTCGCGGCTCACCGCGAGCACCGTCTGGCTGAGATCGTTGACGCCAAGCGAGAAGAACTGGATGTCCGGCGCGAACTCGTCGGCGGTGCGCACGGCGGCCGGCGTCTCCACCATCACGCCGACCTGGTACGGTATCTCGACGCCGAGCTCGGCGCAGGTGGCCGCGGCGGCGCGGCGGATGGTCGCCGTGACGAGGCCGATCTCGGTCCGGTTGATCACCAGGGGGATCTGGATCTCCGGGCGAACGGCCGTTCCCTCGCGCAGCGCTCGCGCCGCCGCGCGTAGCGTCGCTCGGACCTGCATCTCGGCGATCGCAGGCTCGACGACGAACAGTCGGACCCCTCGGTGGCCGAGCATCGGATTGGTCTCTTCGCGGGACGAGGACCGCGCCCGGACGTCCTCGGGAGAGATGTCAAGAAACTGGGCGAGGCGGCCAACTTCCTCGGCGCTGCGCGGCAGGAACTCGTTGGGCACCGGGTCGTAGAGGCGGATCGTCGCCGGTTTGCCTTCGAGGAGTCGGAACATCTGGTAGACTTCCTCCTCCATCGGAGGCTCTAACACGGCCAGCGCCTTGACACTCTCGTCGTGCGAGACCGCCAGAATCAGCGCGCTGAAGGCGATGCGTCGCTCGGCCGGTTCGAGGACGGCGTGCTCGGTGCGGGCGAGGCCGATGCCTTCCGCGCCGAGCGTCAGGGCGACCGCGAGGTCTTTGGGGGTCTCGGCGTTGGCGCGGATCTCCATCGCCTTCGCGGCGCGGGCCCACTCCAGCAGGCGGATGAACCGCCGGTAAATGTCTTCGCCGTCGGCGTCGATCGGTCGCCCGGCGACCTTCTGCTTGATTGGCGAGGCCACGACCGGCAGCTCGCCGAGATAGACCGAGCCGGTCGTCCCGTTCAGCGAGATGACCTCGCCCTCGGCAACGGTCCGATCGCCAAACGTCACGCAGTGCTTCGTTTCGTCGACGCCAACCTCGCTGGCGCCCACCACCGCGGCCTTGCCGATCCCCCGGGCGACGATCGCGGCGTGCGAGACGATGCCGCCGCGCGCGGTGAGAACGCCCTGGGAGCTGTGCAAGCCGCCGACGTCTTCGGGCGACGTCTCGGGCCGAACCAGAATGACTCGCTCGCCGCGCCGGCTCAGCTCCTCGGCACGCTCCGACGAGATCGCGATCTGGCCACTCGCGGCGCCGGACGACGCGGCGATACCGCGGGTCAGGAGGCGCCCGGCCGCCTGAGCTTCGGCTTCGGCGCGGGGATCGAAGATCGGCGCGAGTAGCTCGCTCAGCCCCTTCGGATCGCCGAAGAGGAGGACGGCTTCGCGCTGGTCGACCAGACCCTCGTCGACCAGGTCGGTCGCGATCCGGAGCGCAGCGCGCCCGCTGCGGCCGCCCAGGCGGCGGCTCTGGAGCAGCCAGAGCGTGCCGCGCTCGATCGTGAACTCGAGGTCCAGCGCGTCGTGGAAGTGCTGCTCGAGCGCCGCGGCCACCGCGACGAGCTGTCGGTGGGCCTCGCGGAGCGCCAGGCTCGACGCGCTCTGCATTGCCTCGAGCGTCTGGCCGGTACGCACTCCGCGAACGACGTCTTCACCCTGGGCGCGCGCGAGGAACTCGCCGTTCAACACTCGCTCGCCCGTCAGGGGATCGCGCGTGAAGACCACGCCGGTCGCGGAATCGTCGCCCAGGTTGCCGAAGACCATGGTGACGACGTTCACCGCCGAGATCACTGAAGGCGGGATGCCGTGAATCTGCCGGTAGGTCACCGCGCGCTCGCTGTAGCTCGAATCGAAGACCGCGGTGATCGCGGTGAGAAGCTGCTCGCGGGGCTCGTCGGGAAACGCGCGGCCCGCGACCCGCGAAACGGATGCCTTGTAAGCGTGGACCAGCTCACGGGCGGCGTCCGAGTCGAGCAACGCGTCGGTCGACAACCCGCGCGCGGCGAGGACCTGCTCGCGGAGTGGCCGGAGGTGCTCCGTCCGGTTGACGCCCAGCACGACCTCGGCGAACATCTCGACGAAGCGCTGGTAGGAGTCCCAGGCGAAGGCGGCATCGCCGGTCTGAGCTGCCAGTGCTTCCACGACGCGGTCGTTGAGGCCGAGGTTGAGCACGGTATCCATCATCCCCGGCATCGAGACCGCCGCGCCGGAGCGGACCGAGACGAGCAGCGGGTTGCCGGGATTCCCGAGCTGTTTGCCGGTCGCCGCCTCGAGTCGCGCCTGCGCCGCGTCGATGGCGGCCACGAGGTCCTCGGGCAGCTTCTTCCCGCCGTCAAAGTAGCGGCGCGCTTGCTCGGTCGTGATGGTGTATCCTGGCGGGACCGGGACCGGCGCGCGGTTGCCGGCGACCGGATCGTGGTAGCCAATCGTCGCCATCTCGGCCAGCCCGGCGCCCTTGCCGCCGAGGAGCTGCCGGCGGACGTCGGCACCGCCGATCGCCATGCCCTCGGCCACGCCGGGGCCAAAGAAGTAGATCGGCCTCACCCCCCGCCCCTCTCCATTAGAAATGGAGAGGGGCGCCGGACCTTCTCCCCTCTCCATTTCTAATGGAGAGGGGCGGGGGGTGAGGCCGCGTCCGCTGGCGATGGGCACCGGTCGAGGCAGGCGCGGCGGGTAGAACCGACGGAGCGCGGCGCGCTGGCGGCCCAGGCCGAGCGCTCCGGCCACGACGTCGGTCGCGGCGTCGAGTCCGGCGACCGTGTTGGGAACGAGCGCGTCGCGATTCAGCGCCGCGACGAGATTGTTGGGCTTGACGTTGTACAGGTGGGGCGTGAAGAAGACGATGACCACGTCGGCGGCGTCCTGGACCACCATGCACGGCTGGACGTAGAGATTGCGGATGCCGATGCGCTGGTGCAGCGTGGCCAGGAACTGGGTGCTGTTGATCCGATCGCCGGGGAAGTCGATTGGCTGCACGTTCTCGATGCCCGAGCTCGCGATCGCGGCTTTGATCGCCCCGGCGTCGAGCGGCCCGCCGTTCAGCCTGCCGCGCACGTGGACCAGCCCGACGTGGAACTCCGTTCCCGCCTGGCCGGTCGCGTGTGTCGAGATCGCCCACTCCGGTTCCGCTCCAGGCGACTTCACCTCACGGGCGAACAGGTGACCGATGCGGTCGCGCGTCGCCGGGTCACGCACCGCGTCGAAGAACAGCTTGGAGTCTTCCCAGTGATGGTAGTTGAACTCGAAGGCCATTCCCTGATAGTTGATGCTCTGCTTGCCCTCGCCGACGAAGGGGTCGGAGGTCTTGCGATTGGTCAGGACGCGCACGGCGACGTCGGTCAGGCCGGGGATCGCGATCAGTCGCAAGAGGACGCTGGTGATGTTGGTCGTGTTGCACGACACGCACATAACGCTCTGGCGGCGATCACCGCTTTCGACGTAGTGGCTCGCGGGGTCGACGCCGCTGGTGCGGAAGGCGTCGTGGACGAAAATCCGCCCGGCCGCGACCTTCTCGGGCGTATTGTAGCCGTTGTAAATCGTCGGGATGCCGCGCGCTTCGTACTCGGCGAACAGCAGGTCGCGGTAGATTTCGCTGTTCTTGGCCGACTTCCCGGTGCCGGGATGGCGCGAGCTGCCAAAAAGGCCATCCAGAACGTGGCGAACGCGCGCCCTGACCGGCTTGCCGCGCTCCGTCTGCCCGACGACGAGGCCGTGGTCGAGGAGGTCGCGGACGGTGCCGGCCAGCGCGAGCCCGTGACGCGCGAACTCTTCTCGCTGCCTGGTCTGGACGATTCGTTCTCCGTCGGCGCCGATCGTCTCGTCGAACTCGTAGAGCGGAATCCCGTTCTCCAGCGCGTGGCGAGCGCGCTCGTTTGGCGAGCGGTTCCACCCGACGACCCGGTAGCCGAGCTGCCGCTCGAGCACGCCGACGTCGCCGGCGATATTGCCGAAGCCGCAGACAAGCTGCACGGTCGTCGGCATGGCGATCAACGGGGCGTCGTCGGCGACGGCGAAGGTGATAGTAGCGCTCGTCGGCTCGTCCGATGGGTCGTCGCGGCGGTAGAGATCGACCTGGACGAGGCGATCGGCCTCGGGAACGCGGTCGCTTCCCAGTCGCAGGCGGGTGCCAGCCAGCGGGCCAAGCGCGAATGGCGCGCGGGCGATCCCGGAAGCCTCCGGGGCCGCGGCGTAGGGACCGTCGGCGAGAAAGCGCTTGATCTCGCGCGGGTGCTCGTCGAAGACCTGGACGACGACGTGTTGACGGGTCGTGTGCGTCCAGAGGTGGTCGAGGAGGGCGCAATGATAGGCCCGGCGCTGGCGAGGATCGCTCCAATCCACGCTCGCGGCCGGCCGAGTCCTCAGGGTGTGTCCGTCGTCTGAGACCCGCGCGTCGAGCAGCGAGGCGCGGACCGGACCGGCGACGTCCGACAATCCGTCTGCCGCGGCGGCATCGAGCAGCGGGGTCCGGGAGGCGCGACGCCCCCGGGGGCGAGCCGCGAGACCGCGCGGCGGGAATGTGTCCGCGAGGCGCGCGTCGATCCGCGGGAGGTCGACTGCCTCTTCGGCAAGCCGCTTGATCAGGAGCGCGTCGTCGCCGGCGATGCCAGTCGTCGCGAGCGCCGCTTCCAGGCGATTGAGCTGGCCACCGGACGCCTGGGGCACCAGGAGGATGACTTTGAAGGCCCAATCGCTGAGTGGGACGACGACCGCGGTCGGGCGGTGGTGATGAATCTTGCCGAGCTTCTGAAACGCCACGTTCTGGAGCTGGGTGCCGTCAACGACGAGAAGCTGCTCTCGGTCGAGACCGAGAGCGTCGAAGTCGAGCAAACGGACGTCACCCACGCGCGCGAGAAGGTCTCTGTAGTCGGCCGGACGGATGGGCACGCCGTCCTGACCGATTGCACGGATCTCGACCTCGAGCACGACGTGGACGTTCCACGGGCCGAACCGCTGATGAATCGCAACCGCGTGCGAACGCTGACGCCGCAGCTCCGGGTCTTCCACTGGCCGGAGCCGTGCTTTGAGAGTAGGATCGAGCTGGTCGAGGTGCGACAGGAAACGGTGCTCGGCGCCACGGGCCACTTTGACCGCGACGTCGTCGGGGGAGTGTCGATTGCGAGCGCCGTACGGGACCGCGGTCGGCAGGAGGACGTCGACGGTGAGCTCGACGCTGCCCTCGCGCACGCGGAGGCCGGCTCCGTTGCTGGACTCTGGAGCGAGGACCGGCAGGACCGCCGACACGAGCGCCGCCTCGGTCGGCGTCAGGAAACGGAAGCCATTGCTCGCGCCACCCGTGTCGTCGATCAGCGAGCCGCGCAGGAATCGGCGCGCCGGGGCGTCGAAGAGGGTGGCGTCGCGCAGCTGGTCTTTGAAGAGGACCGGGCAGCCGAATCGCTCTCGCAGAGCGACCACCGTCGAGCGATTCGCGGCCTCGAGGGCCTGCGCCTCGGACTCGAGCCGCTCCTCGGGGTCCAGCACGCTGTCGGAACAGTAGCCTTCGACGATCAGCGTGACCGGGGCGTACACGGCCAGACGATCGATTGTGCCGGCGACGTCCCCGGCGTCCAGCACCGTGAAGCCGCGATCGACGAGCTCGTCGAGGCGATCACGCCGCGCCACCGCACCCTGTTCGGCCACCAGGACGTCCAGGCCACTCCCCCGAAGGTAGCCCGCCAGCTCGGTCGTCGTCTCGTCGAGGCCGACCACGACAGCGGCCGCGTACGGGGCGACGCGCACGGTACGCTGGTGGCAGGGCGACTCGGCGCCGGAGAAGGACAGGAGAATGGGCTGGCCGCCGGGCAGACCCACCTTGACCTGATACCGACCCGGCTTGAATGCCTCGACGGCGCCGACGTGGGCGACGGTGCCCGAGAGGGCGCCGAGGGAGAACGGTCCGCGGACGATTGGCTGCTCCCGGTTCGGTAACGAGGCCAGTTGGTCCGCGATGGGGTCGAGTAATCGCTCGGGCAGCGGATCGCCGACGTCGAGCAGGCGCCCGGTCTCGAGGACGTGTCGCACCGCGTATTCCAGCACCGCCGCCGCGTACGCCGCCCGCTCAGCCGCGCCGTCGACGGCGAATCCCGCCGCGGGCACGGTCCGGACGGTCCCCTCGCGACTGTTCAACCGGATGGTCGCGATCAGCCGACCATCGCGACTCAACGTGAAACACGTGTCCCCGTCGACGAACTCCTGGCCGAACCCGCGAGCGATCTGTTCGTCCGGCCCGAGCGGCGCCACCGAGAGCCCAGTTTCCGCCCGCAGCTGACCGGGCCCGGCCGTTTCATCCCTCATCTGACTGCTCCGTTCCTGCGAGACTACCGCTCGGTATTTTACACCAGCCTCGTCGTCCACGGCTGTGGTATCCTGAAGGCAGACTTCAGGAGGAGATGACCGAATGGCGTCAATGAGCAAGCGAGAGCGAGTCTGGGCCGCGGTCCACGGGGAGGGCGTCGATCGTCCGCCCTTTTTCTTCTGGCACCACTTCAGACCCCACAACGTTCCCCACGCCCTCGCCCAGGCGACGATCGACTTCTTCGGGCGGTTCGACCTGGACATCTACAAGATCATGCCAGACATGCCCTATCCGTTCCCGCCCAACAGCATCCACGGGCCGGACGACTGGGGCCTGGTCGCGCACCTGGAGCCGACCGCGAGCAACCTTGGACGAATGATTGAGACGACCGCTCTCGTCCGCCGCGCCGTGGGGCCGGACGTACCGATTGTCGTCACGGTGTACTCTCCGATCACCGAGGCCCGCCGGTTCGCCGGCGGACCCGACGCTTTGCGCGGCCAGCTTCAAGCGAATCCCGACGCGGTCCACCGGGTCCTTGGCGTCCTGGCCGGGAACCTGGCAGCGTACTGCCGGGCCTTGCTCGCAGCGGGCGCGGATGGCATTTACTACGCCGTCCAGGGGATCGCCGGTGGCTGGCTGTCGGAGGCGGACTTCCGGGAGTTTGCGCGCCCGTACGATCTGCAGGTGCTCGACGCCTGCGATGCAGGCTGGCTGAACGTGGCGCACCTGCACGGTGGCCCGGAGCAGATGCTCGATCTGGCCCTGGGTTACCCCTGCGCGGCCCTCTCCTGGGAGGACCGTTTGACCGGCGTGCGCCTGGCCGACCTGAGGCAGAAGCTGGGAGCCCGAGCGGCGATGGGGGGCATCGACGAACGCGGCCCGATCACACGCGGCGACGTAGCCGCGCTGACCGCCGAGATACGCGATGCCCTCGATCAAACGGATGGCGGGCGGCACTTCATCCTGGCACCCGGCTGCTCGGTGCCGGATGACACCGACGAAGCGCACCTGCGGCTGGCGCGCCATGCCGTCGACGATCTCTTTCATTAAGGGAGTCTGAAGAGTGTCAGTTGGTGGAAGATTTGCACAGCAAATCTTCCACCAACTGACACTCTTCAGACTCCCCGCGAGTGCGTCGTCCAGGCAGGCATTCGGGAACGGTCAGGTGAAAACGGGCCGATCGGGCCCGCTTGCACCTGACCATTCCCGAATGCCTCCTTGGCAAAAGTATCACCGCATCTGGGCGGGAATCTCCACGACCACGTACTGACGATCGACCGAGACTGGGTAGGTTTCCGCGACGTAGGGCCCCTTCTGGAGCCCGGGTGCCAGGGCAGCTTCGTCGTCGGCTTCGGCCAGGGCCGTTCCAGGCTGCACGGAGACGGGGTAACGCCGGGTCCGCACCCGGGCCGGGTCCCACCAGGACTGGCCGGTGCGGACGTGAAACTCCCAGCCGTGCCAGGGACAGCGCAGGATCTCGCCCGGTCGGCTGTAGCTATACTCGCCGGGCACCGCTGCCTGGAGGAAGCCGGACAGGCGGCCGGTGCAGACGGGGCCGCCCTGATGCGGGCAGCGGTTGCGCAGAGCGAAGAACTCGCCGCCGACGTTGAAGACCCCGATCGACCGTCCATCGACGTCGACGATCTTGCGCCCACCCGGAGGAATCTCCTCGACGGTCGCGACGACGTATCTAGCCAAAGTCTCCTCGATGGAGTGAGGGCTATAGAGATGCAGGAAAAGATCTGTGATTTCTCGCGAGATGCAATGGAATCGGAGTAGGAGCATACTCTCGGCTGAACCTAGTCCAAACCAGTCGGGAGGTGACCCCACTCGTGACGATTAGAATACACCTGAGCAACCCGCTGCGCCAGTCTGTTTTGGAACGGCTGCACCAAGCCTACACGACTGGTCCCTTGCGGCTGGTCCGGCGTATTCACGCGGTCCGGGCCATCGCGGGAGGCCAATCGGTGGCGGAGGTCGCCGCGACGTTGGACTTGAGCGAACAAGCCGTGCGCAACTACGTCACCAGTTTCCTTCTCCGCGACATCGCGAGCCTGGCCTAGAAGCGTCCGCCGGGCCGTCCGCCGAAACTGACCAAGACCCAACGCCAGGAGTTGAGCGATCTCATCACCGCCGGTCCGGAGGCGGCCGGCGACGATTCGATTCGGTTCCTCTACTTTCCGTGACGACGATAGATCCTCGGCCTGAAAATACCCTGACGAATGAGCTAACCGGCCTGAAAAATCCTGAACGTCGCGAGACGGGTGACGCGGCACCCGCGCCCGGGCGTGTTCACGCCCCGAGCGCCAGTCCGAGTCGCCGGCGTGCTGACCGCGTATTCAGGAGGAATTCAGGGCGAGGCGGGCATTTTCTAGCCCCCGTTCAGGGCAAGCAGGTCATCATCGGGCGACAGTTCGTATCAGCAGGTTTATTGCCGCGCTCGTTCGCGGCCAGGGTCGCTGCTGCCCCCTGAGATGGCGAGTCGATGAATCACCCAGTCGAGCAACCGTTCAAGATAGCTAGCGCCGACGACCGCGGGCGACGCTGGCCGCGGTCGCGGCTCGGCCTTCGCATCGTCGTCGGGGTTGGCCTTGGCGTGATGCTCATCCTGCTCCTGTTCGGCGCGGTCGCCTGGATGATTGTTAGTCAGGCGATCGAGGCGGCGGAAACCGAGCAGCTGGTGCTCGCGGAAGTGGACGCGGCGCAGCTAGGGACGACACTTGGCGCCGCCGGGCCGATCCGCGATCAGCCTTCCGTCGTGGTCGATCGCGTCCAGCAGGTCCTGAACCAGACGACGCCACCAACAGTTGCGGTTCAGGTGATCTCCACCTCCGGTCAGGTGTTGGCGCAGACTGGCGGAGTCTCCTCCGCCATGATCGCCGAGCACGTCGTCTTGCTGCGGGCGTTCATCCTTTCGGAGCAGCCTGGTTACGAGGTCCACTGGCCGAACGACGGCGAGAGCTTCAACCCCCACGTCGTGGCGTACGCGCCAGTGCCCGGCTACCCCACCCTGGGCGTGTTCGTTCAGCAGAGTCAGGGAACGATCCTCGGCGCGCCGGACCTGCTCCTGCGCTGGCTGATCGCCGCTGGCCTACTCGCGTTGGCGCTGGCGGTGACGGTCGCCTGGCTCGACGTGAGTCGAGTCATCCGTCCTCTTCAGACGCTGACCGTGGCTGCCGAGCGCTTCGCAACCGGGGAATTGAGCGAGCCGGTCGTGGTCGATCGACGCGACGAGATTGGCTCGCTCGCCAGCAGCTTCGAGATCATGCGCCAACGACTGCGCCAATCGCTGACCGACATCGAAGGGTGGAACCAGGAGTTGGAGCGGCGAGTCGAGCGGCGCACCCACGATCTCGAGCGGCGCAACCGACAGCTGGCGATCATCAACGTCGTCGCGGAAAACCTCTCCGATCCTCTGCGCATCGGTCCGATGCTGGAGCGCACGCTTCCCCTGATCGCCGAGGCAACTCGGTTCGACGTCGTCTCGTACCGTCTCGTGACGTCAGATCAAACGTTGGCGCTCGTGGCGGGGTACCACCTGCCCACGGTCATGGCAGTCGAAACAATCTCATCCGGTCAATGCCTGTGTGGTCAGGCCGCGATGAGCGGTGGTTGCCGATGCAGCCACGTTGTCGACCGAGCGCCCGATGCCAATGCCTGTCGACTGGCCGGGATGAAGTCGTCGATCGCGGTTCCGCTGCGGAGCACTGACCGGGTGGAAGGCGTTCTTTTTCTTGGATCGACGACCGAGCGCCAGATCGCGACAGAGGATCTCGATACCCTGGGCGCCATCGGTCGCCAGGTCGGGATGGCGATCGCGAACGCACGCCTCTACACGGCCCTGCAAGAGCAGGAGCGAGAACGGGCGCAGCTCCTCGGTCAGGTGATCGCTGCTCAGGAGGATGAGCGGCGGCGCCTGGCCGGGGAGCTTCACGACGACGTCAGCCAGGCCCTCACCTCGATCCTGCTGAAGATCGAGGCGCCGGCTGTTCCCGGCAAACGCGAGATGATCGAGGAGACAACGCTCGACGACGTGCGATGCCTCATTTCTTCTAGCATCGAGAGCGTCCACAACCTCGCCGCCGAGCTCCGTCCAAGTCTT
>Ga0307374_10005811_pt1 | contig 19739 bp, 22 predicted proteins | sample OX3MG_FD_202532 | JGI IMG/M metagenome (GOLD analysis project Ga0307374, IMG submission 202532) | Soil microbial communities from Risofladan, Vaasa, Finland - OX-3 | ecosystem: Environmental > Terrestrial > Soil > Coastal area > Acid sulfate soil | place: Finland: Risofladan, Vaasa | collected...
TGTCGGTCAGATAGAGATTGCCGTAGACCTCGTCGCGCAATCTGATCGGCACCCCGAGAAAGGACTTCATCGGTGGGTGGTTGGGAGGGAATCCATAGCTGTCAGGATGCTTTCCGAGATCAGGTAGGCGAAGGGTCTGCGGCTCGGACATGAGCAGCCCGAGCACGCCCTTCCCTGTCGGAAGAGGGCCTATTGCGATTTCTGCATCGTGATCGAGCCCAACGGTGATGAAATCTGAAAGAACCTTCTTGTCAACGCTCAGTACCCCGATGGCGCCGTAGCGCGCCCCCGTCATGGAGCGTGCCTCGTCAATGAGGCGGCCCAGTATTGACGCGAGGTCCAGACCTCCTTCAATGAGCAGCGATGCCTCAAGGAGCCGGCGAAGCTTGGCGGGATCCTCAATGGAGTGGAACGACACAGACCGAAAGTCTACCCAGGGGGCCTTCTCAGGAACGAAGAAGACTCCTCAAGTGGGTAGGGCGCCCTCGTCGGGACTGAATAGCCCCGAGGCCACCGGGATGGGAAGATGAACGCGTGCCATTCAGTGTCTTCCTGCTTGACGACCACCAGGTGGTCCGTGCCGGTCTGCGGGCATTGATTGAGGACAGTGACGACATTGTCGTCGTGGGCGAGGCGGCCACTGTGGACGAGGCGCTGAAGCGGATACCGCCGACCAAGCCGAACGTGGCCATACTCGATGTCCGCCTGCCCGACGGGAGCGGCGTGGAAGTCTGCCGGGAGATCCGATCCACCACGCCCGAAGTCGCCTGCCTGATGCTCACGTCGTACGCGGATGATGAGGCTCTGGTCGCGTCAATCATGGCGGGAGCGGCCGGGTATGTGCTGAAGCAGGTGGAGGGCTTTGACCTCTTAGACGCCATTCGCCGAGCAGGCGCGGGCCAGTCTCTGCTTGATCCCGTGCTGGTCGAAAACGTGCTGGAACGTCTCCGAGATGGTCCCAAAGAGGACGCCCGCTTGGCTAGTCTGACGCCCCAGGAACGCCGGATTCTCGACCTCATTGCCGAAGGGCACACCAATCGCTCCATCGCCCAGACCATGTTCCTGGCCGAAAAGACGGTGAAGAATTACGTCTCGAATCTTCTGGCCAAGCTAGGGATGGAACGGCGTACCCAGGCCGCCACCTACGCGGCTCGTTTGGAGGAGCGTTCGGCTCAGGCCGCCCGTGCCGACGCCACCGGTACCTGAGCAGAGCAAAGGCTCCTGTTCCCGGTCGCCCAACCTGATCTGCCGGCGCGGTGGGAATCCAAGCTGATTGATCCGGCTCGACGGAACTTGGAACTCACACGGCAATTGAATGAGGTCTTTGTTACCTTTGAATCTATGCCATCGTGCGCAATCGGCCGATAATTTACTGATGTCTTTTCAGCAGGTTGTTGGGCTGACAAGTGAGCCGCCTGTGACCGCTTGCGACAAGACCGTTGGCTCACGTTTGTGCCAGTTGGCATCAGGGACAGTTGCGACCCCACATCTGGTTGGTTGCACGGGAGCCTCATGTGCTCTCCCCGGCCTGAGTCGAGATTCGTCACCTCACCGTTGCCGGGGACTCCACCATGGGGGGCAACAAGGCTCCCCTGGGTCGGGTTTCCGCCGCCCATGACCAGCGCCCTCCACCTTTCCACCGTCTCGGGATCAGTAGACCCACCGCGACGATCGCCCGCGTATCCCTGGACTCGGCCTGAGGGACCCGTGGCACCGGTGCTTGTGCCAGCCGCAAGGGTCCCTCATTTCCCTCGTTCATCTCAGTGCAAGGGGGCGTAGTCATGCGTGAAGTGAGATCTAGTCGGTTTCGCCGGGTGGTCCAAGGCAGTTTGGCGTCAGCGCTCGCCATCGTGGGACTGGTGGCCTTCGGCACACCCGCCGTTGCGCACGACAACATCGTCAGTGCGCAAGGGTCCTGTGCCAGTCCCCTCGGGACTGGCTACGTGGTCACGTGGACCATTCAAAATGACTACAACTTGACCGAGACGGGTTCGATTACGAGCGTCACCGAGGGTGCTTCGGCCCTCCCCTTGGCAACGCTCGACTCATCCACCTACAGCATTGGCGCGTCACCGAGCCAACCCTACGCGACGGCGACAATCACTCAAACTCTTCCCGCCGGGACCGTACAGGGCACGCTCACATTGAACATCTCGTCCAAGTGGTCGGACGGATACCCCAACACGGATGCGGGCACTTACGACCTCTCCGCCTTGCACTGCGCCGCACCGGTCCAGAACATCGCCGGTCACCTCTACCTGTGCAGCGCCGGATCGCCGACCACGACCGAGGAGACCGGTGGCACCCTTGCGGCCAACGGACCCTCAACCGTGCCCTCGACCTCCAATCCGTTGGCGCCGACCGATGTCGGCTCGGGTTCCTTCACCATGACGGCCACCCCGCCCTCGGGCTACTACCTGGTGGCCTGCGGGGGCTCCTCGAGCCCGAACGCGGGGGGCACTTCGGCCACTGAATCGGTGAGCGTCGCCTCGGACGGGGCTGGTGCGGGCGTCTTCTACGTCGTCAAAGTCGCTCCGTCAATCAGCATCCTCAAGACTTCCCCCACCCCCAGCTATGCGGCCGTGGGTGACACGGTGGACTACAACTTCCTGGTCACCAACACCGGCAATGTCACCTTGAGCGCCATCGCGGTCAACGACGTCCAGACCACCCCGGCCACCCAGGCCAATCTCTCGGCGATCGCGTGCCCGGACGCCACGCTGGCTCCGGCGGCCTCCGAGACCTGCATCGCCACCTACACCGTGACCCAGGCCGATCTCAATGCCGGCGCGGTCAACGACTCGGCCACCGCCTCGGGCACCCCGCCGGGCAGCCAATCGCCGGTCACCTCGGGGCCCTCCTCGGCCACGGTGCCCGCCGTCGATTCTCCGTCCATCAGCATCCTCAAGACTTCCCCCACCCCCAGTTTTGCCGCCGTGGGTGACACGGTGGTCTACAACTTCCTGGTCACCAACACCGGCAACGTCACCTTGAGCGCCATCACGGTCAACGACGTCCAGTCCGCCCCGGCCAGCCAGTCCAATCTCTCGGCGATCACGTGCCCGGAGGCCACGCTGGCCCCGGCGGTCTCCGAGACCTGCACCGCCACCTACACCGTGACCCAGGCCGACCTCAACGCCGGCTTGGTCAACGACTCGGCTATCACCTCGGGCACCCCGCCGGGCGCGCAGAAGCCGGTCACCTCGGTGCCCTCCACGGCCTCGGTGCCCGACGCCTCCATCGCCATACTCAAGACGTCACCGACTCCCAGCTATGCGGCCGTCGGTGACACGGTGGACTACAACTTCCTGGTCACCAACACGGGCGCCGTCACCCTGAGCGGCATCACCGTCAACGACGTCCAGTCCGCCCCGGCCAACCAGGGCAATCTCTCGGCGATCACGTGCCCGGACGCCACGCTGGCCCCGGCGGCCTCCGAGACCTGCACCGCCACCTACACCGTGGCCCAGCCCGACCTCAATGCCGGCTCGGTCAACGACTCAGCCACCGCCTCGGGGATACCGCCGGGTGCGGAGGTGCCGATCACCTCGCGACCCTCGTCGACCTCGGTGCCGGTCGCGTCCATCACCATCCTCAAGCAGGTCTGCGGTTCTGAAGTGGCCGTGGCCTGCGGCGCGGGTAGCGTCGGACCGTGGACATCGAGTGCAGTCGTCCCTGCGGGTGACACCGCCTACTGGAGAATCACCGTCACCAATACCGGCGGGATCGCTCTGGACGGCGTGAGCATCGGTGACTCGGTTGTGGCCGCGTGTGCCACACCAGCCAGCACGGGATCGCTGGGAGTGGGTGCGTCCTTGGCCATCTACTGCTCGTCGCCGGACGTGACCTCCGGCATCGTCAACGTCGCCACCGCCCGCTACTCCGGCCAGAACGGCCCGCCGCCCTCGTCATCGGCTCAAGTGGCCGTGCTCAAGGTGATTCCCCCCCTCACTTCACCCAGCACGACCTCTCCGGTGACTTCACCGAACACGACAGCCCCGGTGACCTCTCCTGCGGTATCGGCCTCCGTTGCCCCGGCGGTGACGGGATAGCCGGGTTCGACGCACGGGGATTGCGGTGAGGCCACGTGCGGTGAAGGCCGCCATCGTAGGCTGTGGTGTCCTGGTGGTGGCACTTGCCGTCACAGCGGTGGTGGTGGAATCGCGGCACCCCAACCGGTCGAATGTCCACGCTGCGCAGTCTCTCGGCACAACTTCGTTACCCGGCGCTTCCCACAGGAAGGGGGGCATATCGGGAGCAGCTCCGTCCAGCCTGGTGGCAACGTTGCACTCCGACGTGCCCAGGTACGCCGCCCCCACGGGCGTGCAGACCGGGTCGGTACCGGCGACTTGGTTCAGTGCACCATCGGCCCTGCCTGTCATCGCTCAGGACAACGGCTATCTGGAGGTTCGCCTAGCCCAAAGGCCGAACGGCTCTACGGCATGGATCCCGGCCTCAGAAGTGACCCTGAGCACCACGCCTTATCGCGTAGTGATCAACCTCACCACGGAGCATCTGATGCTCTACAAGGAGGGTCAGCTTGAGATGAGCGCTCCGGTTGGCATCGGCACGGTGCGAGATCCAACGCCGACGGGGAACTTCTTTGTGGCTCTCTACGCCAACCCGCCCTCTCCAGCATGGGGGCCGTTCATCATGGTCACATCAGGGCACTCGACGGCAATCAGCGACTGGGAAAAGTCAGGTGACGCGATCGTGGCGATTCATGGGCCCCTCGGGGCGAATGTCGCCATCGGGACCACTGGTGGCCGCGTCTCCCACGGGTGTGTGCGCCTTCACAATGCCGACCTAGTCCGGCTGCGTGACGTGCCAGTCGGCTCTCCGGTGCAGATCACTGACTAGGGTGGCCCAGGTCATGGACATGGACTTCCTCTTTGGATCCTTCAGCCCGAGACGAGCGACCTCGCGTTCCATAAGAGTGCCGGCATACCCCGTTCTCATGCTTGGCTGCGTCGCCAGCGCGCTGCTTGTTGCTTGCGGGAGTCCGCATCCCACAGCGTCGTCGGGGCAAGCGAATCCATCAATTCCGAAAGGGTCGCCCGCCACGACGACCACCGTGTCAGCAGCGGTCGTCGTCCCTTTCAACAAGTACAAGAACGCGCGCCTCGACGTCAGTCTCGACGGTCCGTGTACCAATGAACCAAGAGGCACTTGGGTGCTAAAGGGGATGGTGATCAACCCTGATCCGGTCAACCCCACAGGTTTCTCCATCGTCGTCGACTTCGTCCGGTCACCCGGCGGCACGGTCTTGGATACCCAGGTAGTGATTGTGCCTCCGGTAGCACCGAAGCACACGGTGTCATGGAAGGCTTCGTGGCGTTATGACGGCGGCGGGATTGCCTGCCTCGTTCGACAGGCGGAGGTCTCGTAGGTCCGCCCAGGAGACGCCAAACCCAAGTGGACGTGTGCAATCGGTTCAGGACCCTACCCGCCCGCCGATGGGGGGAACCAGGGGAAATTCGGAAACAAATGTCCCTGAGGGCTGGGTGCCACTGCGCAGGATGATCTCGGCGAAGGCTGCATAGAGCGCCACGGGCTCGTGCACCCTTACCAGCACCGAGAAAATCTCGGACATTGAGACGACTCCCATGGGTTGGCCATCGAGACTGAGAACGACCAGGTGCCGGATGCCGAGGCTCACCATCAATGCGGCAGCCTCGGCCACGCTGGCTGAGACAGGTGCCCAGCAAGGATTGCTCGTTGCGATACTCGCCACCTCGTTCCCGGTCTGGCAATCCTGGGCCCATGCAGTCGCCAAGTCGTGCTCGGTAACGACCCGCAAAGGTGGCTCTCTCAAAATGGCACAGGAAACGGCCTGCTTCAGAAGGACTGCCGCCACCGTAGTCAGGCTGCCCGATTCAGACACCAGGACTGGAGCGCTGAGATGCATCGCGCCGAGGGTCTCATGGAGCCCTTCTGGTGAATGATCACTCATGCCCCCATGGTGGCAACACCGACCCCCCCAGGTAGGGGACAACGTCCCAAAGCCGCTGCCACCCGCGACTGTCGCGGTCACGACCGACGAGCCGGAGCCGGAGGGAGAAAGGGTCTCAGAATTGGAAAATGACGGCCGAGGGGGTGGCCGTCACTCTCCAAGCACCTTTAGTCTGAGGAAGAGAAGGGTGTTGGCCTCATGGTGCTCCTCAGCGATTCGAATGGGTAGGGTAAAAAGTCACAATTCACCTCCCCCGTGACCGTTCCGATCTTGGGTCACCCATGATTCAATGGCAGTTGCAGTAGAACCTTCGGGGATCCCGTCCGGCCGCACGATCGGATTCGGGGAGAACCTAACCTCGATAATTCGTCCAACCACTGAACGAGCGGTGCGCGCGTCCGCGTAAAAAGCTCTCCTGCCTGGAAGAATGGTTGTTGCTACAGCAACCAAAATCAACCAGGAGGAGAGCTCCTTGAAAGTGCACCGTAGTCGCTCGGTCCGTCGCGCCAAAGTGATACCCGACGGGAAGAATTTGGTCAGCCATGCCGGTGCTGCACTGTTGGCTGAGCTGGCCGATCGCAGCGGGCTGACCGAAGCCATGTCGGTGGCCATGGAGGATTGCGGGATCTCCTGGCACACCCATGATCCCGGTGTCGTCCTCACCCATCTCGCCGTTGCCATCGCGGACGGGGCGGACTGCCTGGCCGACATCGCCGCGCTCAAAGAGCAAGAGGATCTCTTCGGTCCGGTGGCTTCTGTCGCCACGGCCTGGCGGGCCGTGCACGCCACCGCCTCGGTCGAGTTGCGGGCCATCCCGCTTGCTTTGGCCACCGCTCGCGAGCGCGTCTGGGCCGCTCGCCCACCGGTGGGCCCGATGATCTGGGACTTCGACTCCACCTTGCTCAACGTGCACTCAGAGAAAGAGGACGCCGCGCCCACCTATAAGCGGGGCTTCGGGTTCAATCCATTGGCAGTGTGGTGCGACAACACCAACGAGCCGCTCGGCGCCATGCTGCGCCCAGGCAACGCCGCCCCGAATGACACCGACGACCACCTCGAACTGCTCGAGCAGGTGGTCCGCTCGGTGCCGCCCGAGTACGCACTCGGCCACGAAGAAGACGACGACCCCGCACTGGTGGTCCATCCCATCTTGGTCCGGGCCGACTCGGCCGGGGCCACCCACCGCTTCGTCCAATCCCTCAGCGATGCCAACTTCGACTACTCGATTGGCTTTCCCATCAGCGGTTCTGTGCGCGACGCCCTGCTTTTGGCCCAAGAGGAGGACTGGGTGCGGGCGAGAGAACTCGACGGAGGAATCCGAGACGGCGCCGAGGTCATCGAGCTGACCGAGATCTGCGAGCTCAAGGGATGGCCCGCTGACATGCGGGTGATCTGTCGGCGTGAACGCCCGCATCCAGGCGCCCAGCTTTCCCTTTTCGACACCCATGCCGGGTGGCGCCACACCTGCTTCATCACCAACACGAAGAGCCGAGACATTGCCGCCCTCGAACTGCGCCACCGGGGTCATGCCCGGGTCGAGGACCGGGTGCGCTGCTGGAAGGCGTGCGGGCTGGCCAACCTGCCCTTCGACGGCTTCTGTGCCAACGAAGCCTGGGTGGCGGTGTCGCTCATCGCCGGGTCACTACTGGCCTGGAGCCAAATGACATGTTTCGACGGTGCCCTGGCCAAGGCAGAACCCAAGACCATGCGCTACCGGGTCCTGCACATAGCCGCCGTCCTCGCCCACCGCGGCCGTGACCTCATCGTCCATCTCGACGAGACCTGGCCCTGGTCCAGCGAGCTGGCCACTGCCTTCACCCGCCTACGCGCTGCCTTCCCGTAGCAACGCGGGTCCCGGCGCCCGACCCCGAAGCGAATCCGCAGGGCGTGACATCACAAAACGAATCAAGCGATCAGGATCCTTCACGCCCCCGATGCGCTCACAACGTCATCAACGGGTCGGCGACCCAACTCTCGCCACTGGAGCCCGCTCACCCGCGGTCGGACGAATGATCGAGGCTAAGGTTCGGACCACCACCCGGCGAGGGCGCGAAACGCCCATGTGGCGCGCCCACCCCCAGGGGAACGGAACGACCCACTCCCTTCAACCGCGCAAGTATTGCCGGATGACTTGTCGTTCAGATTTCCAGGGAGGCTAGTGCGATGCCCTCCAACTGCACCGCAGAGGAGGCCACCGCGTTGGTACGCAAGACCGATCAGATCGGGTTCGGACTCGGTCCCGGAAATCCCGACGGCTTCCTGACGGCGCTGGGTACACGAGACGACTGGGAAGATCTCACCTTGGGTGGGGCGCTGTGTCTCAATTACTACGAAGTTTTCACCAAGCCCGGAGTTTCATACCGCTGCGGGTTCTTCGGTCCGGCAGAGCGGCTGCTCCGGGCCTCGGGTTTTCGGGTCGAACATGTCCCCGGGGGCTTCAGACAATTCGCCCCCATTCTCAAGAAGTTCGCTCCACGCATCATGGTCGTGCAGGGGACTCCTCCCGATGACAATGGCAACGTCAACTTGTCCCTGCATCTCGGTGCGACCCGTCCCGAGCTCCTCCGTGCCGGAATGGACCCGGATCGCCTTTTGATCGTGGAGGTCAGTCCCAAGTTTCCCCGCACCAAGAGCTTGCCTCCACAATTCGAAAACACGCTCCCTCTCGACTTGATTGACGTGCTCGTCGAAGCCGATGGGATGCCCTTTGCGCTTACAGAGCCCCCGACGGACGATGTGGACGCGGCCATCGCCAACAACGCGTTGGCATACGTCAAGGATGGCTCCACGTTGCAGACTGGAATAGGTGCCATTCCGAACATTATTGCGACAGAGCTTGCTGAGGGGTTGTTGGGCAACTTCGGTGTCCACTCCGAAATGTTCACGACCGGTCTCATGAGATTGCATCAAGCTGGCAAGGTGTCGAATGCCAGGAAGGGTGTGTTCGACGGGGTCTCGGTGACGACCTTTGCCCTCGGCACCACGGAGCTCTACTCGTGGCTTGAAGGCAACGACGACGTGGCCTTCCTGGACGTCGAGACAGTGAACGACCCCACGGTGATTGCCCGAAATGCCGACCTGATCTCGATCAACGGTGCTCTGTCGGTGGATCTTTACGGGCAGGTGGTGGCCGACAACATCGGCGGTGATCAGATATCCGGTGTGGGGGGACACGAAGACTTCGTCGCCGCTGCTGAGCTGCATCTGGACGCTCATTCGCTCATCTGCCTCCACTCGACTGCAGTTAGGGACGGACAGGTGATCTCTCGGATAGTGGGACGGTTGCCCGAGGGTTCGGTGGTCTCCACCCCGCGCCATCACACCGGAGTGGTCGTGACGGAATACGGGGCGGCTGAGCTCACCGGGATGACGGTTCTGGAACGCGCTCATGCGCTCGTTGATATTGCCCATCCCGACTTCCGGGTGGAGCTACGCAAGGGCGCCAGCGAGATGAGCCGCCATTGATCGCGTTGCCGTGGGCCGGGGTCTATGCATTGAGAAGAGGTTGGACGGACCGTTGCGTTTGAGGTACGTGCAACGCAGCGCTCCCGACTTCAACCTGACCCCGGAAGTGCGGAGGCGACGAAGGTCCCTTTTCCACCGCGCGACATGAGGACTGGAGCTCTGACGAATCTGGTCCGATGCCGGCCCCGGACTCTCGGTGGAAGTATGGAAATATCAGTTGCCGCTGCCCATATCCGGTGATAGCAAGGTCGCCACTGAGGCGAAGATCAGTCTCTGGGTCATGGTTTTCGGGGAAGCCGCATTCTGGAGGTCAATGTGGATAATGGCGAAGCCAACGGACTCATTCAGAAAGCACAAGGCTTCCTGGAACGTTTGAGTTCTCAGAGTGAGCCTCAACCCTCACAGTCCTTGGTCTCCGAGATCGAACAACAAGCAGTCGCACTTGACCAGATCCTCAATTCGGCCTCAATTGACCCGGCTGCTCGTGAAGAGGCGCAATCCCAGTCACACACGCTCAGCGCATGGCACAAAGTCGCGCTCGGTGCGGGCGGGACAATTGTCGAAGCGGAGGTAGCGGCCCAAGTACTCGGGTCGGGTGCTGCGGGAGCCACTCCAGGTACGACATCTCAGAGTGCCGGCAGCTCGACGGCGCAGAGCGCCGGTAGTAGCACGCCGCAGTCGGCCGGGGGCTCCACGCCCCAGTCGGCCGGTGGCAGTACGCCTCAGAGCACCGGCGGCTCCAACCCCCCCGACCGCCCCCACCCCACCGGGGCTCCCGTTCTCGCCGCCGGCTCCCTCGGCGACCGCTCCGGTTTCCTCGGGCGTGCCCACGACCGGCAGGGGCACCAGCATCCTCAAGCGCCCGATCATTCTCGTTGGGATCGGAGTTGTGGGTCTGGCTGGCATTGGGATCGGTGTGGCCGCACGCTCTGGCGGCGGCCACAGCAACAACAATGTGACCGCGCCGGTGACCTCGTGCTCTGGAGCGTCGAAGAAGATCTTCGACAACCCCAATGGTCAAGGCGTCCAGAACGGGGGGAGTCCCCGTACTTTCAACACCGGTGGCAACGCGTACTGCGTCACGTCCATCGATACATACCACTGGAACGCTGGACACGGTCAGAAGCCCGGGACGATCGGACTCGAGCGCATTTACGGTCCTTCCGATTGTTCGGCACGTTTAGGGCCGTTTTCCGCCACACCAAGCGCCGGCCAGGGCAACGCCCCGAATGTGAACTGGACGGTGAACCTCGCACCCACCAGTCACTCGGTCATTGATGGGACGTACAGGTGCACCGACTCCAATCCCTCCACCTGGTCCAATAACAGTCAGTCGAATCTCCACGGTTTCTGCATCGTCTACGCCTTCCTCAAGACGACAAGTTCAGGATCGAACGGCGCTGCCACGACGACAACCGGGGCGAGCCAGCCCACCTTGGCGATGGGCCCCATCATGGCCAACTTCAACCAGGCGGTGTTCGGTACCTTCTATACGGTGAACCCGAAAGAGTTCGCCGCCCGTCCGATTGGCTACTCCTGGCACCTCTCACTGCAGCTCGTCGACACAGCCGGATCCCCGAGTGGCGGTGGGTCGGGGGATGCGGCAGGGGAGGTGAGTCGGTGGATGCAGGAGAAGGCAGGCAACGTGGTCGGCGTCAAGTCACTCCGCGCGCTCGGGTGTGATCCCCACCGTCCGCGCTCGTACGTGTGGACTTGCAAGAAGCCGGGCCTGGCCGGGACTCCACCCTCGTGGTGTCGTTCGCATGACCGCCGATTCCCACCGGCAGCGAGCGGAGTCCAGTCCCGGCGAGGGAAGCCCCCCCCGGGCCGAGCGAGAACTTCTGGCGGGTTCGCCCGAAGGGCGAACGTGGACGATCACGAAATCGCCAGAAGTTGTTGCGAGCCGAGGCGGTGACTTGACGCCGTGGAGCGCCGGTGGTTCTGGTGAGACTTTGCCTGCCAGATGCAATCGCAATCCAAGTTGCACAGATGCCCGTCGGGGTTCATGGCAAGTGGTTGCGCCTACGCCTCGTACGGCACATAGGGGCGCCCCAGTTCTGCGGTTAGATGGGTGATCGGTGAAGGCCGGAAGATCTTATTGTGTCTTGCAGAAAGCGTTTGTGTCTGACATAATATGGCGGTGAAGCCGATCCGGTTTACCCGGGGATCGCGCAAGCAACGAGTCGGCAGGAAGTCCGCAAATTTCGTGATCGCCATGACAGCCGCCACCATTACCACCGACGGTGAAACGGGCGAGACCACGCTCAGCTGGGTCGCCGACGACGAACGCGGTCGGGAACTCGAGATCGTAGCGATCGAGAAACCGGATTGTTACCTCGTCATCCACGTGATGCCCACGCACTATCGGAAGGAGAGCTGATGACTCGGCGCAAGATCAAGCCCGGAGCAATCGGGACTGACCTCGACCTCGACACCGAGGAGGTCTACCTCGCCGATGGGCGGCGGCTGACCGAAAAAGTCGCCGAGGATCTGGGGCAGCGCGCCCTCGCTCGTCACCGGGGTCGACCGTCAGTCACGGGCGACCGTGTACGCACCCCCAGTCTTACGGTTCGTGTTCCACCAGAAACGAGAACTGCACTCGAGGAAATGGCTAAGGCTCAGGGCAAGCGCTTGGCCGACGTGAGTCGTGAGGCTCTGGACGAATACGTTTCGCGCCACGCCAGCTGACGAGACTGACTCGGTACGCCGGGTCGGAGCACGCTTAGCCTGCTGTCGACGTTCTGCCCAAAGCAGCCCGCCATGGGGAGACGTCGAGTCCGTTGTACTTGGTGGCCATGGCGTCCACCGTCGCCTCGTTCCAGTACCTGTGTCCGGGCCGGGGAATCCCGAAGAGAGCCAGTTCCTCGGGGGACTTGCCGGCAGCAAAGGATCGGAAAGTCCCATCGTTGCCCAACCGTCCGAAGGCGTCATAGCCGAACCATTCGGCTTGAGCCGGCCGGAACGCTGTCACCAGCACGAATCGGGACGCGTCCGACCGCATGAAGTTGGTTCCGCGGTGCCACACGTCGGATCGGTACGTGAGGAGCGAGCCTCGGCGACCGGGGGCGGCCACCTCGTGCTCGTAGAGCTCGTCGTAGGGCACGTTTGAACTGCTCCTCGGTACGAGCCGTGGCGGTGCGCAGTCCTCGTCGACGTCGGACAGGTAAAGGAACGACTCCAGGTGCCAGAACCCGCGCTCCATGCGGGGAGGGACGAGCGAGTGGTTGCCATCCTGGTGCATCGGTTGTTCGTAGTTGACCTCACCGGCCCACTTGCCCCACACTGCGGCCTGATAGATCCGCAGGTCGTCGTCATCGAGGGCAAGACGGGCGAACTCGATCAACCGCGGATGCACGAAGAGGTCGTTCAAAACCGAACACCCTGGCTGTGGGAACCCGCGCATGCCGTTGAACTGCGTCGAGCGAAACTGACGGCCCTCCGGTGAACCGTCACCGAAGCCGTTGGCCCTGTTGTAGTCGGCGAATGTGTCAGCGCCGAACAGGCACTCCAGGTCGCCGGCGACGGCATTGACATCGTTCGCTGGCACCAGCCCGTCAACGAGGGCCCAGCCTTCGGTTTGCCACTGTTGCGCCGCCACCACCAGGTCGTCTGCCACGGGTTTAAAGGTAGACGGCAGACGGGAACTTGAGGTCGAAATTGTCGGCTTCCACCTGCCCCATACATTGCCAGGTCGGTGGGATAGTTGGCACCCCAGGGACACCTGGTCGTCGTGAGGTTGACTCAAGCGGCCACCTCAGCGACCACGACGGAGATGTTGTCGCGACCTCCTCGCGCATTTACCCTCTCGATCAGGGCGTCGACGATCGCAGCTGGGTCCCTGGCTCCTTCCACAGCGCTACCGATCTCATCGCCGGATAATTCGTTGAAGAGGCCGTCGCTGCAAAGGAGCACTCGGTCTCCCTTCTCGACGGCGGTGGTGCGGCGGTCAATCTCGACGTCGGGTCCGACACCGAGCGCTCGGGTGAGAACCCCGTAGTAGGGGTGCTGAGCAGCCTCCTCCTCCCGCAACTCTCCGCGCTCAATGAGGTCGGCCGTCACACTGTGGTCCTTGGTCAGACGACTCAGCGCACCTTCATGCCAGAGGTAGGCACGACTGTCGCCGACATTGACCAGTGCGAGGTTTCCGGAAGTGAGGAGACCGGCCGCACAGATCGTGGTGCCCATTCCCTCCAATCCGGACTGTCCAACTGCTCGGTCTCGGATCGCCCAGTTCGCAGCACGTACCGCTGCTTCGAGTTCGTCCTCTGATTGGCCCGTGAAGACCGCCGGAATCACACCCGCCGCCACACTCGCCGCAATCTCACCGCCCGGGTGGCCTCCCATTCGATCGGCGACGAGCGCGAGACGATCGCTGCTCACAATGACATCCTCGTTGTTCTCGCGAACCTGACCAATGTCCGTGCGGCCAGCTGTTCGTAGCGTTGCCATCAATCTCTCCTTGAAGTCTGGGGTGGCGGGGGTAATGAATGGGTCCTCACTCTCGGTGAGGAGATGGCGGGCAAGTGAGAGGGCTCTTTGGCGGTGCTTGGCATCGGAATCGAGCTTTTTCGCCCAAGCATCGAGACGCTCTTCTGACGGCAGACGTATGAAGTCCCGGATTTCGGCGAGGGGAACGCCTGCTTGACGGAGCGCATCGATCACCTTGGCGTCGGCCAACTGGCCAGGCGAGTAGTAGCGATACCCCGAACTCGGGTCTACTGCTGCTGGGGCGAGGAGTCCCTCCGCCGCGTAGCTCCGGGGACGTTTGGCCGACAGGCCTGAGCGGTCTGAGAACTCACCAATGGCCGTAAGGTCGTCCACAAGATCAAGCATGAACCCTGACCGATGGTGAGAGTCAAGTGGCTGTTCAGGGGTAGCCAGGGTGCCCCGTTCGCCGCGACGGAGAACCGTTCCGAACGTCTGCGGCACGTGAAGGCCGAACCGAACCGCCAGACGGGTCATGTCTTCTCGATCTCGCTCCCGAGGCGTGTAGCCACTGTGATGCTCAATCTGAAGTTCGGCGGTCAGGCACGGCACGACCACGTCCATGATCCTCCCGACGGTGAACCCTTCGGCGGGATAAGGACAATCGGAGCCATCGGGAGAAGCGCCTATCTGCCATCCGGTCCCGTCTTCGTCAAATGTGACGGGAAGGAGATCCACCCGCCGGCCGTCTGGTGACGTCAAGACCACACGAACCGGCGAGAGATCCTCCGTGGTCACAAAGCCAAGATTGGAGAGGCACGCGAGAACCGCTCCGAGCGATCCCAGTTCGACCACAAGATCAACGTCTTCGTGGTGTCGCGTGACCTCTCCCAGTAAGGTATCAATGCCCCACCCACCGTCAATCCATACCCGACGTCCAGCGTCCTTGAAGTCGGTGACGATGGCTAACACCTCATCGGGCTGCACCCCAACCTTCTAGCCCACTCCGCCGGCTGTGGGCGTCACCTTGAGCACGGACCCACCGGTAGCCTGTCGCGTCATGACGCCAGGCCACACGATCAACATCGTCCCAACCGCCGCTCATGTGGAAGTCCGGCTTGGCGGCTGGCTGCTCGCCACCAGCGACCGGGCCATGAAGCTCGACGAGACCGGGCTGCCCTCCCGCTATTACCTGCCGCCTGACGACGTGCAGATGGATCTCCTGAGGCCGACGACGTTCCATACCAACTGTCCGTTCAAGGGTCAGGCGTCATATTGGTCTCTCGACATCGACGGAGAGATCCACGACGGCATCGTGTGGAGCTACGAGACACCGACGGCTCAGGCCGCCGAAGTGAGAGGGATGTTGTCTTTCTACCCCGACCGCACCAAGGTGACAGTCGACGGTCAGTCGCTTCGAGACTGACCCACCTGTCGAGTTCGATCTCCGGTTAGTCAGCCTGCCGACTCGCGGGCGGTGGGGGGCGCCGAAGGCCCAACCCTTCAAGCGCCAACAGGTCCCCTCCACCACCCTGCGGAAAACTCGACGGCAGACTGCCGCGAAACACCGGGACGGTGGGCGAATAGGGACCGACTGTTGGCACCTTCACGTGTATCCAGAGTCCTTCGTAGTATCGACTTTGGATTGGTAGGTCCTTACGCAGACACCGGGCACCCGCTGGAAGCGCCAGGGGCAGCTTCAGAAAGCTCGCAATGTCACCCCGGCGAACAGTGCGAACGATGCAGTGTTGGCCAGCCATGAGGTTCACCTCAATCGTGGCGCTCGAAGACTTACCAGTGGTCGGCATCGCAAGGCGAAGCCTGTGTTTGCCCGGTGTGAGTGAGAACGTCTTGGTTCGAAGAGGACCAATGGACCCGATTTCGGCGTCGTCTACGATCACCTTGTAGACCCGCAATGCGTCTTGAATCCAGGTGCGCCTCATTACGATCAGGCTCGCGGCTTCGGCGCTGGATTCCATGAGATGACGCTAGAACAGGGACCTGCCGAGTGCCCCCGAACAGTGACGGGGGCGAGGTACTCCCAGGTCCGATAGGTCTACCGGGACGTCCAGGGATCGATCAGGTCCAGGCCAATATCTGCGTAGTCCTTCACGTTCCTCGTCGCGAGTCGTGCTCCATGGGTCCGACATATTGCCGCGATCTGGGCGTCGTACCCGCTGATTGGCGCTCCCTTGCGTTCGCGATGATCGACGATCTCGGCGTACACCGTCGCGGCGGCCGCATCGAAGGACAGGATCTCTTCGGGGAAGCGCGTGAACACGTCTAATGCAGCCTGGCGCAGCGCCGTCTTTCGCCTCCCTCTGGGGAGCCGTTCTATGCCATAGAGGATCTCGGCCACGGTGATCGCTGAGATCCGCAATTCGCGAAGACCACGCCCGTGGAACCACGATTGCACTGCCGCTGACGGCTCGGCCTTCATTAGTTCCGAGACGACGTTGGTGTCGACGACGATCACGCTGTGAAATCGGCCGCCCTCGGCGCTGATCGCGCCGCCAGCTCGAGGTCGACTCCCCCAAGTTCAGCGAAACGGCCGGCCAGCGTCGCGAGCAAGGTCTCTTCGTCGGTAGGTTCTCGCACGACCTCCACGAGGATTGCCCGAATCTCTGCCTCCATTGACCGGCCGTTCGCGGCGGCACGTACGCGTAGGCGTTCCCGCACGGCGTCGTCCAGGTTCCGAATACTTACTGCGGCCATTCGCGTTCACCTCCGCTAGCAATGCTAGCAGATTGTTGGCGTTAAGTGTTCATCCAGCAGACCCGGTTGTTCCTAGAACTGGTCGTCAAATGTGCCCCCATAAAATTATGGACCTCGGTGTCCCAAGGTCGCCCCATGCCCCGGGTCGGTGGGACACTTCGGCACTTGGAGACAGACCGGGAAGCCATAGGTCCTGGGCCTAATCGGGGCATGCTTGCGACGGTGAATGACCGTCCTCACTTGAGAAAACCTCCCGAGGCCACTGGTCGGCTCGGGTGGGCGTTGGCGGCCGTTGGATGTGCCGGAGCACTTGCCGCTGCGCTGCTCAGCCCCAATGACGCCCGGTCAGCCGCAGCACAAGACTGGTCCCCTTTCGTCCTCGTAGCGGGCCTTCTCCTGGTGGGTCTCGTCGCTGACGAAGACCGGTTGTTCTCCGCTGCCGGACATGCTCTCGCTCGCCTGGCACCCAATGGATTGGTCCTCTACATCGGTGCCGTCGTTCTCATCGTGAGCGTGACAACGGTATTGAATCTCGACACCTCGGTGGCATTCCTCACGCCCATCCTGGTCTACACCGCCCGCAACCGGGGAGAAGGCGAGGCACCGTTCCTCTACGGGTGCCTGCTTCTGTCCAATGCCGGATCACTCCTGCTCCCCGGCTCCAATCTCACCAACCTGATCGTCCTCGGCCACCTGCATCTCTCGGGAGGGCAGTTCCTCCGGCACATGGCCCCCGCGGCAATCGCAGCAGCCCTGGTGACCGCCTTGGTGGTGGGTGGTGCCGAACATCGTTCGTTGCGGGCGACCGTCGCCCCGGTATCGGATCTCGAGCGACCGGTGCTGGGCGTCGGATTGATCGCTATGGGGGCGGTCATCGTGTTGGTACTCGTCCTCCGGTCGCCTGCCGCTCCGGTAGCCGCCGTCGGTGTGGTGGCTGCCGTCGTCCGGACCTTGTCTTCCGTGGTCTCTCCCAGGCGTGCGTTGGGCGTTCTCGGACTCCCCGTGCTCGTTGGCCTGTTCGGCGTAGCCGTGGCTCTCGGGACGCTGGGCCGGGCATGGTCGGGACCGGCGGATCTCCTGTCGCACCTCGACTCCTGGGGCACTGCTGGCGCCGGGGCGTTCTTCAGCGTGGTGGTGAACAACCTTCCCGCGGCATCGCTGTTGGCAGCCCGGGTGCCGCCTCGACCGTTCGCCCTCCTGGTGGGGTTGAACATCGGGCCGAATCTCTTCTTCTCCGGTTCGCTCGCCTGGCTGTTGTGGCTTCGATCGGCGAAGTCGGCTGGTGCTCGACCATCCATCGCCAAAGCAAGCCTTCTCGGAGTTGTCGCGGCACCGCTGTCGATGGCGGCTGCCCTGGGCATGCTCGCCCTCAACGGGTCACACTGAAGTGCCGAAGGCCACCGGTACGTACCCCGATTCCGAATGGGTTGTGGGTATGGAGTTGACCCGCTCGACGGATCTGGAGTGCGAAAATGCCCCATAACAATGACCAACATTCCGATTGAGGGTGCCACCTACCGTCGGCCTGGGGTCGGGAGTTATCGGTTCAATATCATGGCTGTTTATTTTCGCGAGCAGTACGGGATCCGGCCCATGACGTGCGCGTGCGCCCACCCGTTAGGCAGCCGGTAACCAAAGATCGGTAGTTCCCAAATTGCGTCCCGCCAACGCCCCAGCCGTTCCGCCCGCGACTGCGAGTTTCTTTGCCCTGCTCATGTCTTGCGCTCCTGCATCCGACGAACCAGAGATGCCCCTTCCTTGGCCGAATCGCGAAACAGCCCTTTGCGATACAGATTCGGGGCGATCGCCCGAGCGATGCTGCCGCTGCGCAGCCACCGGGGAATGGTCTGCTCGAACCGGTCGTCTTCGATCGCTCTGACCACCAGTGAGGCAACACGTTCGGGGCTCACCGGACGAGGAACCGAACGCTGGAACGGCACTCCCCTGGCGTTGGTGAAATCGGTGTCCACCGGACCGGGGTTAACAAGGGACACCGCGACGCCGAAGGGGTGCACTTCGGCCGCCAGCGACTCGCTCATCCCCACCACCGCGAACTTGCTGGCTGAGTAGGCCGCCTCGAACGGAGCGCCCAACTTTCCGGCGATCGATGCCACGTTGACGATGTGGCCCTTGTGACGATGCACCATTGAATCGAGAACGGCAAGCGTTGCGTAAACCGTGCCGAGGTAGTTGACACGCATCAGGCGTTCGAACGTGTCGGGCACCTCTTCGAGCATCGACGCGTAGGCGCCGATGCCGGCGTTGTTGACCAGGATGTCGATCGGTCCCAACGTGTCGACCAGGTGGGCAATCGCCGCTTCGACTTGGTCAGGTTCGGCGAGATCGGCCACGGCGAACCCGGCCCGAGGGCCGAGTTGTAGCGCCAACTCTGCCAATTCGCCCCGCGAGCGGGCTACGAGGCCGACGGTAGCGCCCTTGCGGTGTAGAGCGAGCGCTGTGGCGCGTCCGATGCCGCTGGACGCGCCAGTGACGATCGCGACTGCTCCATCAATCTTCACAAGGCTGCCCGTCCCTCCGTGGAGACCGATGGACGAAAGGGGAAGAACGAGAGACGTTGGCAACCTGACACGAGCGTCAGCTTCACTGCGAGTGGCGAGCTGCACAAGTCGGAGCCCTAGGGGCCTTGAGGGCCTTCCTGAGTAGACGACTCGCCCGCCTGCTCAACAGATCGGACTGACTGTTCAGACATCGAGGGAGGCTGCTCGCAACGTGTAGGTGCCGGGCGGGTAGGGGTAACCCCCGCTGTCGGGATCGGGCCACCTGTTCATAACCTATTTCGGTCGGAAGTGGACGAAAACTCGTCCGAAATTGTGAGAGTCCTTTTCGACTCGTTCATAGAGGACCTTGATTTCCTTCTGGTCGAGGAATCGCAAAACGCGCTTCTTTAGCTGGCCGGTTCCCTTGCCGGGGATGATCTCCACCAACCGCACCTTATTCTCGATCGCCTCGTCAATGATGGCTCGGAGAGCACGATCGATATCGTCGCCCCGGTCATAGATCTCATGCAGGTCCAGCTTGAGCTTCACGACAATCGGATTACACCGATAGGTCGCCGCAAAGCGGAGGATTTTACATTTCTTGGTGCCCCACTTCTAAGAGACTGTTCGGAAACAATAGGCAGTTCAATGGCTAGATATCCATCGTGAGGGTCCTGCCATCG
>Ga0307374_10005812_pt1 | contig 19739 bp, 20 predicted proteins | sample OX3MG_FD_202532 | JGI IMG/M metagenome (GOLD analysis project Ga0307374, IMG submission 202532) | Soil microbial communities from Risofladan, Vaasa, Finland - OX-3 | ecosystem: Environmental > Terrestrial > Soil > Coastal area > Acid sulfate soil | place: Finland: Risofladan, Vaasa | collected...
TCCACCATGTGCTCCCCTGGGAGGACGGCGGATCGACGGATGTGGCCAACGGAGCGTTGCTATGTGGCCGCCACCACTCCCTGGTGCACCAGGGTTACTGGGCCAGTGGTGATGCCAACCATGAGTTGTCCTTCCACCGACCCAACGGCTCGGTTCTGGCCACCACCACCCCCCCGGCGTCCCGGCCGTCGCTGTTCCGATCGGCGGCGGCGGCGTGACATTCCTCAGCCGCCGGCCATGGCACCGAGGATCACGAAGGGTTCCTTCCCGCTCATCACCTGAGCGGGTAGCGGGAGGTCCAGAGACTCGTGGGAGAGGTCCTCTTCGCAGGCGAAGAACCGCACGAACGGCCGGCGCCGGCGGGTGTCGTGATCTCGGATGGTTCCCTCGAGAACCGGATAGCGGGACTCGAGGGCGTCGAGCAGGTCGGCCGTGGTTGCGCCCGGAGGAAGCTCGAGTTGGACCTCCTTGCCCACCACCGCCAGGGTGCGCAGGTGGGCCGGCAGCTCCACCCGGATCACAGCAGGGTCTGGACCTCGACGGACAGGACTGCGGGGAGGTTCGACACCGCCGCCTGCCAGTGGTCCCCGCCGTCGGGGGAGACGTATACGTCCCCGCCGGTGGTGCCGAAGTAGATGCCACAGTCGTCCAATTCATCCACCGCCATGGCGTCGCGCAGCACGTTCACGTAGCAGTGCTCCTGGGGCAGGCCGTCCGTCAACGCCTCCCAGTCGTTGCCGCCGACCCGGCTGCGGTAGACGCGCAGCCGGCCGTCGGGCGGGTAGTGCTCCGAGTCGCTGGTGATGGGCACGACGTAGACCGTCTCGGGCTCGTGGCTGTGAACGGAGATGGGGAAGCCGAAGTCCGAGGGAAGGTTGCCGCTGATCTCCCGCCAGTTCTCCCCGGCGTCATCGCTGCGCATCACGTCCCAGTGCTTCTGCATGAAGAGGACTTCCGGCCGGGCCGGGTGCATCGTGATGCGGTGGACGCAGTGGCCGACCTCCGCATCGGCATCCGGGAGTTGCTCGGACCGCAGTCCACGGTTGATCGGCTTCCAGGTGGCGCCGGCGTCATCGGTACGGAAGGCACCGGCGGCGGAGATGGCCGCGAACATGCGGTTGGGATCGGAAGGATCGAGGACGATGGTGTGCAGACACATGCCGCCGGCGCCGGGTTGCCAGGAGGGTCCGGTGCCGTGCTCCCGCAACCCGGGGACCTCATTCCACTCCGCGCCCCCGTCGGTGGACTTGAACAGGGCGGCGTCCTCGACCCCGGCGTAGACCGTGTCGGGGTCGGACAGGGACGGCTCCAGGTGCCACACCCGGGCGAACTCCCAGGGATGGGGCGTGCCGTCGTACCACTGGTGGGTGCCGGTTTCGGTGGCGTAGGCGAACCGGTTTCCCACCGGGGCCCAGGTCCGGCCGCCGTCATCGGAGCGTTGGATGAGCTGGCCGAACCAGCTGGTCGACTGGGAGGCGTAGATGCGGTCGGGATCCGGCGGTGATCCCTTCAGGTGGTACAGCTCCCACCCCCCGAACAGCGGTCCGGCCACGGTCCAGTCGGCGCGGCGGCCATCGGCGGTGAGGATGAAGGCGCCCTTGCGGGTTCCCACCAGCACTCGGACAGAGCTCAATTTGGGTGGCGCTCCTTTTGGGTCAGGTCGGGTCGAAGACAAGAGGGAGTCGGGCCGGCCCCCATATGCCGACCGAGCCGGGCTTCCAGTCGATCTGGCCGTCCACTTTCAGGTTGGGCATACGCCGGGCCAGGATGGGCAGCGCCTCCTGGAGCTCGGCCCGGGCCAGGGAGGCGCCCAGGCAGAAGTGCACCCCGGACCCGAAGGTCATCTGCTGGGTCTTGGTCTGGCGGGTGATGTCCAGGCTCTCGGGGTCAGACCAGGCCTCGGCATCGAAGTTGGCCGAGACCATGGACAGGGCCACCATGGTGCCGGCGGGGAACAGGACATCCCGGTACTCGACGTCGACGGAGGCGAAGCGGGATGTGCCCCGCACCGCCCCCAGCACCCTCATGGTCTCCTCCACCGCTCCGGGGGCGAGCTCAGGATGCTCGGCCAGGGCCTGCCACTGGTCGGGATGGTCGGACAGGAGGGCCACGCTGCAGGCCAGCTGGTTCCGGGTGGTGTCGGTGCCGGCCATGAGTACGGCCTCGGCCAGGCCGACCAGCTCCCCGGAGGAGAGCCGGTCCCCGCCCTCCTCGATGGCGATCAGGTCGCTGAGGAGGTCGTTGGCCGGTTGGGAGCGGCGCTCCCGGACGAGGGCGCCGACGTATTCGTCCAACTCGGCGGATGCCTTCTTGATGAGTGGCAGGTCCTCCAGCAGGTTGGCGTTGAAGATCCGGAAGATGTCGGTGGCCCAGGCCGAGAAGAGCTTCCAGTCCTCACGCGGCGCGCCCAGGAGCTCGCAGATGATGGGGATGGGGTAGGGGTCGCACAGGTCGGCCACCAGATCGCACCGGCCGGTGGCGGAGAAGGTGTCGACCAGAGAGGTGACGACTTCCCGCATGAACGGCCTCAGGCGTTCGGCCGAGCGGGGGGTGAAGGCCGGGGCGACCAGGCGCCGCAGCCGGGAGTGCTCCTCGCCCTCCAGGGCGAGGATCGAGCTCCGCCGGCTCTGCAGGTACTCATCGTCCTCCAGGCCGGGCATCTGGGAGAGCATGGCCAGGCCGGAATGGAAGCGCTGGTCCCTCAGGATTCCGGCCACGTCCTCGTGGCGGGTCACCACGTAGCCGAACGGGGTCCGGGCCAGCCAGTGCGCCTTACGGGCCCGGTCCAGCTCCCGCCGGGCCGCCTCCCGGTCCCCGGCTTCCATCAGGTCAACCTGGGGCAGATCGAGATCGACCACCGATGTCGCCAACTTCCCTCCCCTGGACCGCTCCCGCCAAAGGTAGTGGGGCCACATGACCGACACCACGTCCAGGTTCTGGAACTGCGCTAGGCGGGAACATTCTGGCGGCGGAAAGTTGTTAGCCTTATTGTCAAGTTTGCTAAGCGATCAGGGAGGAGGACCGTCTAGATGCCCGTGGACCCCAACCGGTGGACCCAGAAGACGACCGAGGCGGTCAGCGCGGCCGCTTCCCTGGCCAAGACGGCCAGCAACCCCGAGGTGACCCCCGACCACCTCCTCTCGGCCATGCTGGGCCAGGAGGACACCGTGGTCCTGCCGGTGGTGGACAAGCTGGGCCAGGCGCCCCTGTCCCTGCGTAATCAGGTGTCCGAGCGGCTGTCCCGGCTGCCCCGCTCCTACGGTTCCGAGGCCCAGATGGGCCGGGATCTGCACCAGGTGCTGGAGGACGCCGACCGTTCCCGGGCCGACCTGGGGGACGAGTACATCTCCGTCGAGCACCTACTGCTGGTCATGGCCGACCGGCTGGGCCTGGACCGGGCCAAGGTGCTGGAGGCGCTCAAGGAGATACGGGGCAGCCACCGGGTCACCTCCCAGAACCCGGAGGAGCAGTACCAGTCCCTGGAGAAGTACGGCGTGGATCTGACCGAGGCGGCCCGGAAGGGCAAATTGGACCCGGTCATCGGCCGGGATGAGGAGATCCGCCGGGTCATCCAGGTGCTCTCCCGCCGGACCAAGAACAACCCCGTTCTCATCGGGGAGCCGGGGGTGGGCAAGACGGCCATCGTGGAGGGGCTGGCCCGGCGCATCGTGGAAGGCGACGTGCCTGAGTCGCTGCGCAACAAGCGTCTCATCGCCCTGGACATGGCCTCGATGGTGGCCGGGGCCAAGTACCGGGGTGAGTTCGAGGAGCGGCTCAAGGCCGTCCTCAAGGAGATCTCCGACTCCGAGGGCGAGGTCGTCACCTTCATCGATGAGTTGCACACCATCGTGGGCGCCGGTGCCGCTGAAGGGTCTATGGACGCCGGCAACATGATCAAGCCCATGCTGGCCCGGGGTGAGCTGCGCCTCATCGGTGCCACCACTCTGGACGAGTACCGGAAGTACATCGAGAAGGACGCCGCTCTGGAGCGACGTTTCCAGCAGGTCTTCGTGGGTCAGCCCAGCGTGGAGGACAGCATCGCCATTCTGCGCGGGCTCAAGGAGCGCTACGAGGTTCACCACGGGGTGCGCATCCAGGACTCTGCTCTGGTGGCGGCGGCCGTGCTGTCGGACCGCTACGTCACCGGTCGCTTCCTGCCCGACAAGGCCATCGACCTGGTCGATGAGGCCGCCTCCCGCCTGCGCATCGAAATCGATTCCATGCCGACCGAGATCGACGTGGTCGAGCGCCGCCGTCGCCAGCTCGAGATCGAAAAGGTGGCCCTCTCCAAGGAGACCGACGCCGCTTCCATTGAGCGTCTGGAGGCGCTCGAGCGCGAACTGGCCGATCTGACCGAGCAGGCCGATGCCATGAAGGGCCACTGGCAGGCGGAGAAGGACGCCATCGACGGCATCCGGGCCCTCAAGGAGGAGCTGGAGGCCGCTCGTTCCGACGCCGAACGATTCGAGCGGGACGGGGATCTCACCAAGGCCTCGGAGATCCGTTACGGGCGACTGCCCGAGCTGGCGGGCGAGGTCGACGCGGCCACGGCCAAGCTGGCCGAGCTGCAGGCCGACCAGAAGATGTTGAAGGAGGAGGTGGACGAGGAGGATGTGGCCGAGGTGGTGGCCCGTTGGACCGGTGTCCCGGTCAGCCGCCTCATGGAAGGCGAGATCTCCAAGCTGGTCTGGATGGAAGATGTCCTCCACCAGCGCGTCATCGGACAGGACGAAGCGGTGACCGCGGTGGCCAATGCCATCCGGCGGTCGCGCTCAGGTCTGTCCGATCCCCATCGTCCCATCGGTTCGTTCCTGTTCATGGGACCCACCGGGGTGGGCAAGACGGAGTTGGCCCGTTCGCTGGCCAACTTCCTCTTCGACGATGACCGGGCCATGATCCGCATCGACATGGGCGAGTACCAGGAGAAGCACACCGTGGCCCGCCTGCTCGGTGCTCCTCCGGGCTACGTCGGTTACGAAGAGGGCGGCCAGCTCACCGAGGCGGTGCGGCGCCGGCCCTATTCGGTGGTGCTCTTGGATGAGATCGAAAAGGCCCATCCCGATGTGTTCAACGTGCTGCTGCAGGTGCTCGATGACGGGCGGCTCACCGACGGCCAGGGTCGCACCGTCGACTTCACCAACACCGTGCTCATCATGACCTCCAACCTGCCCGGTGAGCCGGCTGACTTCTTCAAGCCCGAGTTCGTCAACCGCATCGATGAGATCATCCGCTTCCGGTCACTGGATGAGAACGACATATTCAGGATCACCGACGTGCAACTGGACATACTGCGCCAGCGCCTGGCCGATCGCAGACTGATTCTGGAGGTGACGCCGCCCGCCGTGGCCCGGCTGGCCGAGTTGGGCTACGACCCCGCGTACGGCGCCCGCCCCCTCAAGCGGGTCATCCAGCGCCAGATCGGGGATCCGCTGGCCCTGGCCCTGCTGGAGGGCAAGTACCCCGAAGGGGCGACGGTGACGGTCGATGTTGACAGCGAGGCCAACCTGACCATGGGGTGAGCCCGGTTTTCTTCGGGCATAGGACGCATCTCACCCATCAGATAGTTGTAACCGCGTGTCAACAGGTATTGCATCTACCTAGAGGGGACCATTCGGGGACCCTCGGGAGGTAACAGCATGAATGAGACGACCTGGGAGCGCTACGGCGCGGCCTCCGGCCTCGCTTTTGTGGTGCTCTTCATGTTGAGCGTATTCATCGTTCCAATGCCGCCCCACGTCGATGCCAGCACCGCATCAGTGGCGGCCTACTTCACGTCACACGCCAAGGCCCTCCTGCTAACGGAGGTCCTAACCGCCTTCTCGGTGATGGCGTTCCTCTGGTTCCTCGGCCACCTGCGCCATGTGATGCAGCGAGCCGAGGCCGGCCACGAGGAGCTCTCGCCGATCGTCATGGTGGCCGGCGTGGCGCTGGCCGGCATGGCTGTGGTTAGCGCCGTCCCCGGTTCGATCCTGGCCTTCATGGCCCACCGGGGCGACGCCGTGACCGGCGCCACGGTGCGGATGATGTGGGACTGGAACCAGGTCAGTGTCGCCTTCCTGACCCTGACCCTCGGCCTGTTCCTGATGGTGGCGTCCATGGCGATGGTCCGCAAGGAGATGGTCGCCGCCTGGCTCGGATGGGCCGGCGTGGCGCTGGCCGTGGTGTGCTGGATCGACGGGATCATTCTCTTCTTCCAGCAGGCCTACAGCTCGTTCGACAACGCCCTCGGGCTGGTCGCCCTGCTCGGCTTCGCCCTCTGGATGGCGGTAGCGAGCATCACGATGTTGCAGCGGCCGGAGGCCGACACGCCGCCATGGCCAAAGCCTCGCCGGTCGTCGGCTGAGGGTTTGAATCGCGGGCCGGTGGTGACGAAGCCACCGGCCAACGATTCTTCGGCTCAGGTCCGGTGCATCTGGCCGGCCAGACTGAACCACTCCACCCGGGCCGGCTCAGGCGCTTCAGCTTGGTGGAGCGCCGGCCCGAGACGGCTCTGCATGAACTCCTCCTGGGCCGCCTTCGAATCCCAGACCTCGAGGACGATGAGCTTGTCCCCAATGTTGGCGGCGACGTGATGGGCGAGGGGGGAGGGCCAGTCCCCGGAGCCGTCGGGACTGACGCCGAGGATCCCGTTGACCTTCAGGTACAGGGCCATGGCGTCGGGGGTTGAGAACTCAAGTACCAGAACGTCAGCCATCGGGAGTCTCCTTGGTCGGGTCCGCCGATGATCGCAGCATCCGGAGCTCGGTGCCATGGGTACTTGGTCTGCGCGTCGCTGCGGCCTTCTGCGGGGTGTGAGAGGCCGTTGCCTCCAGCCATCGCACGGCCGAGTCATACCTCAATGGCCCGATGGGGCGATACCGATATCGCTAAAGGGAATCGCCGTGTCCGCCGAGACTGATTTGTCCATGGGGGACGATGTGTCGAAGGGAGTGATCGTGCGTTCCAATATCAGTAAGTCACTGGGGTCGGTCCGCCGGTGGCCCCTGGGTCTCAAGGTCGTGTCGGTGGGCGTTGGAGCCATGGCCGCAGGCGGCACCGCCTTTGCCGCCTCTAACTGGGTCGTGGGGCTGGATTCAGGGTCCGCCGCCGAAGGCCAGGCGCCACCATCTCGAACCTGACCATCACGCCGGTTACGGGTGGCACCAACCTGCTCTATCCGGGTGGAACCGGAGACGGCGTGGTGAACATCGCCAACCCCAACTCCTTCCCGGTCACCATCACGGCTGTCCAGCTGCCGGCCAACACGTCCTACGCGGCCGGCTATTCCAACAGCAACCTCTCGCTGACCAGCAGCGTGGCGGGGTGCGCCGCGGCCACCCCAGCGGGGTGACCTGGGCCTTCGCCACAGGCACTTCCGGGACCTCGCACACGTTGACCAGCCCGGTGACCGTCCCGGCTTCGGGCAACATCAACGTGGTGTTCGCCAATGACGTAAGCATGGCCAGCAGCGCCCCGGCCGCCTGCGCCGGCGTCTACTTCTCCATGCCGTCACTGACGGGGGTCACCGCCTCGGGCGGCTCCGGCACAGCCAGCACAAACGGCGTCGCCACCAGTTGGACCAGCTGATCGAGGTTTGATCGTGGGCGCCGGCCGGCTGACCATAAGCATGGCCCCGGCCGTCCCGGCCGTGGTTCTGCTCAGCGCCGGGGCGGCGGCGGCGTCCAACTGGACCCTCTCGGCCCTCTCGGGCGGAACGGCCGAGGCGGCGGCTCAGGGGCCGCCGGCCCCACCGGCGGGGGTCAGCGCCACCTGTACGTCGTCCACCGCCACGACCGTGGCTATCGGCTGGACGGGCGTGCCCCACGCTTCCAGCTACACCGTCTACGACTCGACAACGGGCCTGTCGGGCTCGTACGCCGCCATCGCCGGCCCGGTGACCGGAACCAGTTACACCACCTCGACCCTGGCGGCGGGAACCTACTGGTTCGCAGTTGCCGCCTACATCGGCAGCTGGGGCAGCGGCCAGTCCGCCGGGTCCGGTCCCCGAGTTATCGCGGCAGCGGCCTGCGCCTGAAACCGGCTTCGGCCCGGGGCCGGGCCGACTATCCTTGGGCCACCGCAAAGGACTTTCTCCTGGAGGACGCGCGTGCCCGCGACAGTGGTCGTCGGAGCCCAATGGGGCGATGAGGGTAAGGGCAAGCTGACCGACCTCCTGGCCAAGGAGATGTCGCTGGTGGTCCGCTACCAGGGGGGCCACAACGCCGGGCACCGCATAGTGGTGGACGGGGAGGCCTTCGCCCTCCAGCTGGTGCCCTCCGGGGTCCTCTACGACTTCATCACCCCGGTGATCGGCAACGGGGTGGTGGTCGACCCCAAGGTCCTCTTGGAGGAGATGGACATGCTTACCCGGCGGGGGGTGGACTGCTCCCGCCTGGTGGTGAGCGGAAACGCCCACCTGGTCATGCCCTACCACCAGGAGCTGGACCGGGTCACCGAGCGCTTCCTGGGCAAGAACGCCTTGGGCACCACCCGACGCGGCATCGGTCCGGCCTACGCCGATAAGGCGTCCCGGGTCGGCCTGCGGGTCCAGGACCTCCTCGACCCCAAGATTTTCCGGGAGAAGTTGGACGTCGTCCTGCGGGAGAAGAACCTCATCCTCACCAAGGTGTACAACCGCCTGCCCGTGTCGGCTGATGAGATCTGTGAGGCCTACCTGGGCGAGTACGCCGGCCGGCTGGAGCCGATGATCGCCGACACGGTGGGGATGATCCACGACGCCCTGGCCGCCGGCCAGCACGTGCTCCTGGAGGGGGCCCAGGCCACCTTCCTGGACCTGGATCACGGCACCTATCCTTACGTCACCTCCTCCAACCCGGTGGCCGGCGGGGCCTGCACCGGCTCGGGCATCGGACCCCGGGACATCGACCGCATCATCGGCATCGCCAAGGCCTACGTGACCCGGGTGGGGGCCGGTCCGTTCCCGACCGAGCTGCACGAGGAGCTGGGCGACTACCTGGTCGAGCGGGGTCACGAGTTCGGGACCAACACCGGCCGGCGCCGGCGCACCGGATGGTTCGATGCCGTCATGCTGCGCCAGGCGGTCCGGCTCAACTCTCTGACCGAGCTGGCCCTGACCAAGTTGGATGTCCTCGATGAGCTCGACACCCTGAAGGTCTGCGTGGCTTATGAGGCCGAGGGGGTCCGCTACGACCACATGCCCTACCACCAGTCGGTGCTGCACAAGGTCACGCCCGTCTACGAGGACCTGCCGGGCTGGAAGACGGACCTGACTGCCATCACCCGGGGCGACCAGCTCCCGCCCGCCGCCCGGGCCTACGTCGAGTTCCTGGCCCACCAGATCGGGGTGCCGGTCAAGCTGGTGGGGGTGGGACCGGGGCGAGACCAGGTCGTTCAGTTCGCCGCATGAGCGGTATCGACCGGATCTGTGTGGTCGGGGCCGGCGGGCGCGAGCACGCCCTGGCCCATACCCTGTCCCGCCACGCCGAGGTGGTGGTCACGCCCGGTAACCCGGGCATGGCCTGGACACCGCCCGGCGCCGGAGACGCCAATGAGACCGGCGCCGGAGGCGCCAATAAGACCGGCGCCATCACCGTCACCGCTGAGCCGGCCGAGGGGATCGACGCCGACCTCTTCGTCATCGGGCCCGAGGCGGCCCTGGTCGAGGGGCTGGCCGATCGGCTGCGGTCCGCCGGCCGCCTGGTGCTCGGGCCGGGGGCCGACGGGGCCCGGCTGGAGGGCTCCAAGGCCTGGATGAAGCAGATGTGTGCCCGGGCCGGGGTCCCCACCGCCGGGTACGGCGCCTTCAGTGAGGTGGGTCCGGCCCTCGAATTCCTCGACCGGCTGGCCTCCTCCGGGTGTTCCCTGGTGGTCAAGACCGACGGGCTGGCCGCCGGCAAGGGGGTGCTCGTAACCTCCTCCCGGGACGAGGCGGCCGAGGACGTCCGGGCCAAGCTGTCGGGGCGCTCCTTCGGCGCCGCCGGCACCACGGTGGTGCTGGAGGAGGGCCTGGTGGGCGAGGAGGTGACCATCCTGGCCGTGTGTGACGGGCGGGACTTCTCCGTGCTGCCGGCCTCCCAGGATCACAAGCGGGTGGGCGACGGGGACACCGGGGCCAACACCGGCGGGATGGGGGCGTATTCGCCGGTTCCGCACATCGCCCCGGCCGAGCTGGACCGGGCGATCGAGGAGTGCGTCGCCCCCATGCTGGCGGCTCTGCGGGCCGACGGGATCGACTACCGCGGCGTCCTTTACGCCGGGCTGATGCTTACCTCCTCGGGGCCCCGCATCATCGAGTACAACGTCCGTCTGGGCGACCCGGAGGCCGAAGCCGTGCTGCCTCTCCTCGATGGGGATGTGGGGACCTGGCTGGCCTCGGCCGCCGCCGGCGCCCTGGATGGGGACGCCATGGTGTCCTCCGACACGGCTGTCACCGTGGTGATGTGCGCCGAGGGCTACGGAACGCCCGACGGGCCCAGGACGGGGGACGAGATCCGGGGGCTGGAGGCGGCCGGATCCCTGGAGGGGGTCACCGTCTTCCACGCCGGGACCCTCCGGGACTCGAGCGGCGGCTTCTATACAGCCGGGGGCAGAGTCCTGGCCGTGACCGCCCGGCGCCCCAACCTGGCCGCCGCCCGGGAACGGGTATACGAGGCGGTATCGATGATCTCGTGGGCCGGCGCCCACTATCGCCGTGACATCGGGGCGAGGGCCCTGGGTCGGGAAGGAGCAGTTACGTGAAGGTGGCGGTGCTCATGGGCTCACCCAACGACGGGCCCAAGATGGCCCCGGCGGTGGAGATGCTCGAGCGGTTCGGGATCGTTGCCGACGAGCGTGTGATGTCGGCGCACCGGAATCCGGAGATGGTGGCGGACTTTGCCGGCAGTGCCCGGGAGAACGGGTACGTGGCGGTCATCTGCGGGGCCGGGCTGGCCGCCCACCTGGGCGGAGTGGTGGCGGCCCACACCACCCTCCCGGTGGTCGGTGTGCCCCTCTCCGGGGGCGGCCTCAATGGCGTCGACGCCCTGTACTCGACGGTACAGATGCCCCCCGGCATCCCGGTGGCTTGCGTAGCGATCGACGGGGCCAAGAACGCGGCCATATTGGTAGCCGAGATGATCGCCATCACGGATGAGTCCATGGCCGCCAAGCTGGCCGAGTTTCGCGCCGGAGGCGCGAGATGAGCACAGGCCGCGCCGGCGGCGCGAGATGAGCACAGGCCGCGCCGGAGGCGCTCGTTGATACCCCGATACTCCCTCCCGGAGATGGACGCGCTCTTCACCGACGCCGCCCGTTTTGCCAGGTGGCTGGAGGTGGAGGTGCTGGCCGTGGAGGGCTGGGCCGTGGCCGGAGTCGTTCCGGCCCCCGATGCCGCCACCGTGCGGGAGGGGGCGGCCAAGCTCATCGACCCCGACAGTCCGGCCGGGCTGGCCTGGATCCGCCCCGAGTACATCCGGGCCATTGCCGAACGGGAGGCGGTGACTGACCACGACGTGGCCGCCTTCGTGGACGTGGTCCAGGCCGCCATCGGTCCCCCGGCCGGGACGTGGGTCCACTACGGGCTGACCTCCTCGGATGTGGTCGACACGGCGCTGTGCTCGACGCTGACCGCCGCCGCCGATCTGCTGGTGGGTGCCAGCGGCGCCCTGGTGGCCTCGCTCAAGCGCCGGGCCCTGGAGTGGCGGGCCCTGCCCATGGTGGGCCGGACCCATGGCATCCACGCCGAACCCACCACGTTCGGGGCCAAGGTGGCCCTCTGGGCCCTGCAGGCCGACCGGGACCGGGCTCGGCTACGGGCGGCCCGCGAGGCGGTGGCGGTGGGCAAGCTCTCCGGCGCCGTCGGCACCTACTCCAACATCGATCCGGCGGTCGAGGCCCATGTCTGCGCCGCCCTCGGGCTGACTCCGACCCCGGCCACCCAGGTCGTGGCCCGGGACCGCCATGCCCAATACCTCTATGCCTGCGCCTCGGTGGGAGCCAGCATCGAGGCCTTCGCCACCGAGATTCGCCATCTGCAGCGCACCGAGGTGGGGGAGGCCGAGGAACCCTTTGCCGTCGGGTCGCAGAAGGGCAGCTCGGCCATGCCCCACAAGCGCAACCCCAAGACGACCGAGCAGCTCTCCGGCCTGGCCCGGGTGCTGCGGGGCCACCTGGGCGCCGGTTTGGAGGACGTGGCCCTCTGGCACGAGCGGGACATCTCGCACTCCTCGGTGGAGCGCATCATCCTGCCCGACGCCAGCCTGCTGGCCTATTACGTCATGCGCCGCATGACCCGCATCATCGACGGGCTGGTCGTCTATCCCGAGCGGATGCTCGCCAACTTGGAGTCGTCCTTCGGTTTGGTCTTCAGCCAGCCTGTTCTTCTGGCCCTGGTGGCCGGGGGCATCGAGCGCGACGCCGCCTACCGCATCGTGCAGGCCAACGCCATGCGCTCCTGGGCCGAACGGGTGCCGTTCCGCTCGCTCTTGGAAGCCGATCCCGAGGTGGCCGCCGCCCTGGGCCGCGCCGGCGGAGGGACCGGTCTCGACGCCGCCCTGGACGAGGCCTTCAGCCTGCCCCGTTCTCTGCGCAACACCAATCTGGTATTCGAAGCTCTGGAGGAGATAACCGAATGAACGAGATGGCCGAATGAGCGGGTCCGCTCCCGTCTACTCGGGCAAGGTCCGCGACGTCTACGACGCCGGGGATGGGATGTTGTTGATGGTCGCCTCCGACCGGCTGTCGGCCTTCGACGTGATCATGGCCGAGCCGGTGCCCAACAAGGGCCGAGTGCTGACCGCCTTCACCGACTTCTGGCTGGACGAGCTGGCCGACATCGCCCCGTCCCACCTGGTGGCGGTGGACCCGGCCAAATTCCCCGACTCGGTGGCGGCAGTGCCGGATGTGGCCGGTCGCTCCATGCTGGTGCGCAAGGCGGACATGCTGCCGATCGAGTGCATCGTGCGGGGCTACATGTCCGGGTCGGCGTGGAAGGAGTACAAGGCGTCGGGGACCGTGCACGGCGCCGAACTCCCGGCCGGGTTGGCGGAGTCGTCCCGGCTGCCCGACGCCGTCTTCACCCCCTCGACCAAGGCCGATTCCGGCCACGATGAGAACATCTCCTTCGAATCTGCCGTCGACCTGATCGGTAGGGAGATGGCCGAGGCCGCCCGGGACATCTCGCTTCTGGCCTACAACCGGGCCGCCGAGAGGGCGGCCGAACGGGGCATCATCATCGCCGACACCAAGTTCGAGCTCGGCCTCATCGACGGCCGGCTGTCGATCTGCGATGAGGTGCTCACGCCGGACTCGTCGCGTTTCTGGCCCGCCGACCGCTACCGGCCCGGCAGCACGCCGCCGTCCTATGACAAGCAGCCGGTGCGGGACTGGCTGGAGGCTTCCGGTTGGGACAAGACCCCGCCGCCGCCCGCCCTGCCCGCCGATGTGGTCGAGGCCACCTCCACCCGCTACGCCTCGGCCTACGAGATGATTACCGGACGCAAGCTGAGCGACTGGTACGGGGTGACCCATTGATCTTCGAGGCGATGGTCGAGGTCCGCACCCGGCCGGGCATCGCCGATCCGGAGGGGGCGACCATCGAATCGGCCCTGCCCCGGCTGGGCTTCGGGGAGGTCAGCGGCGTGCGGGTGGGCAAGGCCATCCGCCTGTCGGTGGACGCCCTGGATGAGGCCGCCGCCCGGGCCCGCCTGGTCTCCCTGTGCGATGCGCTCCTGGCCAACCCGGTCATGGAGGACGTCGAGATCACCGTCACGGCAGGGCGCTGATGGCCAGCACGGTCGGCGTGGTTGTGTTCCCCGGCTCCAATTGCGAGCACGACGCCGTGGAGGCCATCGAGGCCCTGGGCGGTACGGCCCGGATCGTCTGGCACGGGAGCGCCAAGTTGGGGGATGTGGACGCCGTGATCCTCCCGGGGGGCTTCGCCCACGGGGATTACCTGCGTCCGGGAGCCATTGCCCGGTTCTCTCCGGTCATGGAGGCAGTCGGGGATTTCGCCCGTTCCGGAGGGCCGGTGGTGGGCATTTGCAACGGGTTTCAGGTCCTGACCGAGGCCCGGCTCCTTCCCGGTGCCCTCCAAAAGAATTCCGGGCTCCGTTTCCTGTGTCGGGAGACCACCGTCCAAGTGGAAAGAACCGACACCGTTCTTACCTCCGGGACGAATGTGGGTGACCGGCTGGTGCTGCCTATCAACCATTTCGATGGCAACTATCTAGCTGATCCGGGAACGCGCCGGCGGCTCAACGAAGAGGGAATGGTCGCCCTCCGTTATGTTGACAATCCCAATGGGTCCGTGGACGACATAGCCGGCATTTGCAACCCCGAGGGCAATGTGGTCGGGCTCATGCCCCACCCGGAGAGGGCGTGTGACCCCCTGACGGGTGGGACGGATGGAGCCCGGTTGATCGGCGCTCTGCTGGGTAGTCAGGCCCCTCGGGTGATTCCGGCCCGCTTGAGCACGGCCGAGTCGACCCCGACCTCGCGCCAGACGGCATAGCTGATCTTCTTACGTTCCCCATAGCTGCGGGCCACTTTGACGAACTCCGTCTCCAGATCGGAGATGTCCACCGTCTCCCCGGTGGCGTTGAGTTCGGCCTGCAGGTCCACCCTGTCTTGGAGGAGATTCAGCCTGGTCAAAGGGTCGGCATTGGCCAGTTTGGCCTCGATCCCGTCCAGCTGCTTCTGGATGGACTCCTTGGTCTTCTTGCGGCCCCGGCGGGGCCGATTTGCCTCCAGGGCCTCCAAATAGCGCTTGACCACCCGGCTCTGGTCCCGGCCGGCGGCCAGGGCCTCTTTGTGCTCCTGGGACATGGGACTACGGGATTCGGAGGATTGGTTTTCGACAGCGGTCATAGACCCATTATTACACGCGCCAAAACCTGTCAGTAACAACCTGTCAGTACCGCCAATCCGGGCGGGGTCGGCGCGGAATTGGTGCTTTTTCGCCCGTCCTATTGGGTTCCGGACGGGGACGGGCGGGTCTCACGCCCCGGACCCGGCCCCAGGTAGCGTGGAATCCGTGGAGGACACGGCTGGAGTGGCTGAGCCCCTCCACCGTGCTCTCGGGCTCACCGATGAGGAGAACCAGGCCATCACCGCCCTCTTGGGGAGGGAGGGGAACGAGCTGGAGACGGCCATGTTCGCCGTCATGTGGAGCGAGCACTGTTCCTACAAGTCCTCCCGGGTCCACCTGCGCCGGCTGCCCTCCGAAGGTCCCCGGGTGCTCGTCGGTCCGGGGGAGAACGCCGGGGTCATCGACGCCGGGGACGGCCTGGCCCTGGCCATACGCATCGAGAGCCATAACCACCCCTCGGCCATCGAGCCCTACCAGGGGGCCGCCACCGGCGTCGGCGGCATCCTTCGGGACATTTTCACCATGGGCGCCCGGCCCATTGCCCTTATGGACCCGCTCCGCTTCGGCCCGCTGGAGGATCCCCGGAGCCGCTGGATCTTCGAGGGCGTGGTCCGGGGCATCTCCGGCTACGGGAACTCGGTCGGAGTCCCCACCGTGGGGGGGGAGCTGATCTTCGATCCGACTTACACCGGCAACCCACTGGTGAACGTGCTGTGCCTGGGAATCCTGCCCATCGACCGGCTGGTGCTCAGCGCCGCCTCGGGGGTGGGCAACCTGGCCGTCCTGCTCGGCTCGCGTACCGGGAGGGACGGGATCGGCGGGGCCTCGGTGCTGGCGTCGGCCGGCTTCGAGGAAGGTTCGGCGGCCAAGCGGCCCAGTGTCCAGGTGGGGGACCCCTTCGAGGAGAAGCGCCTGATCGAGGCCTGTCTCGAATTGCTCCAGTCCGGCTTGGTGGTGGGAATCCAGGATCTGGGGGCGGCCGGCCTGACCGGGGCCACCAGCGAGACGGCGGGCAAGGGCAATGTGGGTATGGACGTGGACATCCGCTCTGTCCACCTGCGGGAGGAGGGCATGGAGCCCTTCGAGATCATGACCTCCGAGAGCCAGGAGCGGATGCTGGCCATCGTCACCCCGGCCGACCTGGACCGGGTCATGGAGGTCTGCTCCCGCTGGGAGGTGCGGGTCTCGGTCATCGGCAAGGTGACGGCTCCTCCGGAGCCGGCCGGCGGGGATGGGGACCCCGCCGGCACCGCGATGAGCGGTGAGCGAAGAGCCATGAGCACAGGCAGTCTGCGCATCCTGGACGGGTGGGACGGGCCGGTGCTGGCCGATGTGCCCGCCCTGGCCCTCGGGGAGGACCGCCCCCTCTACCACCGACCTCTGGCCGCCCCGGCCGACCTGGTCGAGCGGCGGAAGCTGAATGCATTGGGCGCCCTCCGGGCGCCCGGTCCGGGAGACTCGGAGCAGGACGTTATGGGGCTGCTCATGGACACCGGGCCGGTGTTCAGCCAGTACGACCACCAGCTGTTCCTCAACACCGTGGTCGGGCCGGGCTCGGATGCAGTGGTGCTGCGCCTCAAGGGTCCGGGGGTCAACTCGGTCGATTCCGACCCGCTGGGCCGGGCCGGCTCGGACCGGGGCCTGGCTCTGTCCACAGACGGCAACGGACGGTGGTGCTCGGTCGACCCCCGGGTCGGGACCGCCTGGCTGGTGGCCGAGTCGGCCCTGAACGTGGCCTGCGGCGGGGGCGAGCCGGTGGCCCTGGTCAACTGCCTCAACTTCGGGAATCCCGAGCACCCCGAGGTCATGTGGCAGCTGTCCGAGTCCATCGACGGGATGGCCGAGGCTTGTACGGCCCTGTCCATCCCCGTTGTAGGGGGGAATGTCAGCCTCTACAACGAGACCGCCGGCGTGGACATCGACCCGACCCCGGTGGTGGCCGTGCTCGGCCTGGTCCCCACCCTCGAGCGCCGGCCGCCGGTAGTCGGCTTGGTGGAGGACCACTCCATAGTCCTGCTCGGCTCCCGGGAGGGGTCCCGGAGCGCCGGCGCCCTGGACGGCTCGGCCTGGGCCGCCCGCCGGGGCCACCGCACCGGTGCGCTGGTCCCGGTCGACTACCAAGCTCACGCGGCCCTATTGGCGCTGGTGGCCGGCCTGGTGGTGGACGGGGCCCTCTCCGGGCTCCACGACATCTCCGACGGTGGGATCGCCCTGGCCCTGGCCGAGATGGCGGTGGCCCGCGGTGTGGGCGCCGGCATCGGCGGGGTCCGGGATCACGCCGAGCTGTGGTCCGAGGCGCCCTCGCGGGTGCTGGCGTGCACCCCCGATCCCCTCGGGGTGCTGGAGCGGGCCGAGGCGGCCGGGGTCCCCGGGTTGGTGTTGGGCAGCGCCGGGGGCACCCGAATAGCGGTGGAAGGGCTGTTGGAGCTGTCCCTGGCCGAGGCGGTTGGGGCGTGGCGGTCCAGGCTGGCGGGATGAGCGGCCTGGTCTGCGAGGCCGGCTCCGGTCGGGTGAGGGGGCAGGGCCATGGCTGACGTGAGCCGGCGGGCCTTCGCCCCCGGAGCGGTGGTGGCCGATCTGAGGGAGTCGGCCCTGCGTCTGACCCAGCCGGTCCGAGGCCGCCGGGGAGCCATGGCCGAGGGAGGAGCGGCGCCGGCCGCCGTCGTGCTGGGGGCCACCGTCCTCGGCCTGATCCTGGTTCTGGCCGGGGCCGGCTACCTCCTGCGGGCCGCCGGGGGCGGCCCGGCCCACAGTGTCGGATCCGTCGAGTCGGCTCTGCGGCTGTACCTCCCCGGCGGGGCGCCGGTGCCGGATGTCCTGATCGGCCTGGCGCTGGTGGCCATGGGTCGGTCCGTGTTCTCCCGCCGGCCCAACGGCACGTTGACGGCGGCGGCGGCCCTGGGAGGTCTGGGCTTTTCCGCCCTGGTCATGCGAGTGGGTCCCTGGTCGCTCGGGCCTACCCCCTTCCTCGGTGACGGGGTGCTGGCCGTTGTCCTGGTATTCCTCCGCTACTCGCTGCCGATGGATCCGACGCCCAACCGCCACCCACTGGTGGCCGGCCTGGTGGACCGCCCGGGGGGCGACACCCTGGATCCGTTTACCGACCGGGTCGATAAGGTCCACTACGTGCACCCCGAGACCGGGGGCGTCATCGGCTACCGGTCCCGTTTCGGGGTGGCCCTGGCCTCGGGCTGTCCGATGCTGCCGGCGGGGGCGATCGGCCCGTTCTCCACGTCCTCGGTGGACGACGCCGTGGAGGCCACCCTGACCGGGTTCCTGGCCCACTGCTCGGCCTATCGGCTGCGCCCGGCCATCATCGGCCTGGACACCGCGGCCATGGAGGCGGCCCGCCGTGCGGGTATGCACGCCATCTATGTCGGGGACGAGGCCCTGGTGCGGACCGAGGGCTTTCGCCTGGATACGCCCTCCATGCGCAATGTGCGCCAGGCCACCAAGCGCAGCGCCAACTTCGGGGTCACGACCAAGGTTCGCCTGGAGGCCGAGGTGGACGCCGGCCTCCGGGCCGAGTTGGCTGAAGTGGCCGAGGAAGCTCTGGGCCTGGCGCCCGAGCGGGGTTTCTCCATGACCTACAGCGACACCGCCCTGGGTCGCCCCGAGTGTGTGATCGTCATGTGCCGGGACGCCGACGGTCGCCTCATCGCCTTCCAGCGCTACGCCCCCTGCATGGGGGGCCGGGCCCTCTCCCTCGACCTGATGCGGCGCCGGCCCCGTTCGCCCAACGGGGTCAACGAGCGCATGATCGTGGACACGGTGGCCTGGGCGGCTGGGCACGGCTTCGACCACGTGTCGCTCAACTTCGCCACCTTCAAGACCCTCATGGATCTAGGGGACGAGCGAAATCGCCTGCAGCGCCTCGAGTATTGGCTGGTCCACCTCCTCGACCGCTGGATCAAAGTCGAGTCGCTCTATCGGTTCAATGCCAAGTTCCACCCGGAGTGGCTGGCCCGCTGGGTCGCCTTTGCCTCGGTGGCGGATCTACCCGCGGTACTGGTGGCGGCCCTGGTGGCCGAGTTCGGTCCGGCCGGCACCACCTCTCATTCGTAGATTGAGTCGTCTTCCAGCGGCAGGCGCAGCCACGAGAGCATCTGGCGCAGCTGTTGGTAAGCGGCCAGCCGGGCGTGGTCGGTGTCGGCCTCCTCGGCCCCCTCGATCGGCTCCCAGAGGCGCTTGATCATGGTCGGTCCCAGTTCGAGCAGGCTCCCGCTTCCGCCGGTTGCGTACTTGGCCAGGACGTAGCGGACGATGGCTCCTTCCGGGATGTCCATAGCCAGGGCCAGTCTCCTGACGGTCGCCATCGGTTCGAGGTGGGCATAGAGGGCAACATCGGCCTTGAAGTTGGCGTCCGGGTCCTGGGGTTGCCACGGACCGGTCCATCTCTCCAGCTTGACGACGTCGGCCTCCCTGTCGTCCTGGCTGCTCACGTTGACCGATGCCACCGGGCCATGACGCTACCGCTGGGCCCCGGCCCGGGCCGGGGGCCGCCCCAGGGTCATCCACACCGCCGCTCCGAGGCCGGCCAGGAGGATGAGCAGGCCGGCCAGGCCGGCGTCGTCCCAGCCGTCCAGACGGCCCCGATAGGCGGAGCCAGGACCGGCCACCGGGTCGCCAACGCCGGCCCCGAGCGAGGTTGGGGTCCCCGGTCCGGCCAGCACCAGCGGGCTGTCGGGCGCCACCACTCCGGGGATGGTCATCGAAGACGGCGCCGACGCCGACTCGATGTGCGCCGTCGGCACGGTGCCCGCCTGGCCCGAGGCCAGGAGGGTGAGGGCCCGGCCCGGGTCGGAAGGCCGCCAGCCGCGTCCGTACCAGTCCTTGAGCAGTGACTCGGCCGTCTTGGCCTCCGGGGTGCGGCTGTCATCGGCCACCGAGCCGCTGGAGGGGAACCACTCCCACCAATCCACGCCCCGCCACC
>Ga0307374_10005814_pt1 | contig 19736 bp, 19 predicted proteins | sample OX3MG_FD_202532 | JGI IMG/M metagenome (GOLD analysis project Ga0307374, IMG submission 202532) | Soil microbial communities from Risofladan, Vaasa, Finland - OX-3 | ecosystem: Environmental > Terrestrial > Soil > Coastal area > Acid sulfate soil | place: Finland: Risofladan, Vaasa | collected...
ACCGCATTGACCACTGCACCAGCGCAAGGCGCAATTAGAGAAACCGGCGACGATTCCTTCATAGTGCTTCTCATAGACTGTTAGGCGCTTTAATCGCTCTAACGAGAGAAGCAAGTGGCGTACCAAGCTTATATGCTATTAACGATTAATATAGACCAACTAAGACTAGACCGGTCCGTCGGAAGCCTGCCGACTTAGAGGCGTGGATGCAACGTTCAGCATCCTAAGGAGCATAAATGCCCATAATTAAGGACTGTAACCAAGCGTCGTCGCGTAAAGCCACCGACAAAGCGCGCCACCGTCCGGCCCGCGTCAGCCCTTGGGCTCGCTCTCTTTCCAGCGCTTCATCATCGTGTTCGAAGGCCGCGTCTCGTCGACCAGTTTTTCGGCGGTCTCGCGGCCGGCCACCGGCAGCTTCTTCGGATCGAGCAGGCCAAGCTGGACCAGCGCGGTCGCCTGGTCCCAGTGGATGTGCTCGTGGGCGAGCTTGCCGCCGCGGAACTGCACGATCGCCACGGTCGGTATCTCGACGTACTTGCCGGTGGGCGGAATGCCGGGGAGCAGGAAATCGATCTCGACGTCGTGGGTGAAGCAGAGAAGGATTTCGTCGACCAGGCGGTCGGGTCCGATCGTGCGCGAGACCGGGATGATCTTCGTGTCCTTGGGTAGTTTGGGAACGAAGTGGTTTTTGTAAAAGCGATGGAGCTCCTGCTGGCCGACTCCACCGGTCATGGTCGGCACGTGGTTGACGTAGGGCCGCTCGACCATCGTGGTCATCGTCGTGTCGGCGTCATGGTACTTGAATTCGAGATCGGCGTGCCGCTCCCACAGCGCGCTCAGGTCGAAGCGCGGCCCGATCGCGTGGCGCAAAATCCCGATCGTGCGCGAATGCGCAAGCGAGGCCGCAAAGCGGTCGTAGCTCGGACGCATCGAGTTGTTGAACGCGTGATCGGCACCCGGGTAGACGTAGACTTCGACGTCGTCGCGATCCTTGAAAGCCGCGGCGACCGCGTCGCGTGCGGCGGCCGGCACTCGTTGGTCCGCTTCTCCAAAGTGCAGCACCATCGGACAGCGCACCGCACCCACCTCATTGAGCCGCTTTTCGATTCCGACGCCGTAATAGCTGACCGCGACGTCGATGTTGCATCGCGCGGCCGTCAGGTAGGCCAGCATCCCGCCCAGGCAAAAGCCGACCGCGCCGGCCTTGCCGTTGCACTCGGGCATCGCACGCAGCGCACGCACCGTATCGGCTACGTCCTTAATCGCCTGGTCGGGATCGAAGCGCGCGAAAAAATCGAACGCCGACTTGATCTCGGCCTCCGAGTAGCCCAGCTCGACGCCAGGCTGAATCCGCCAGAACAGATCGGGCGCGATCGTGACGTAGCCCTCTTCGGCATAGCGGTCGGCGACCTCGCGCAAATGACGGTTGACGCCGAAAATTTCCTGGAGCAGCACCAGCCCCGGACCGCGGCCGCCTTCGGGCAGCGCCAGGTAGGCGTTGAAGACGCCGCCGTCGGCGGCGGTCACGTTTATGGTCTTCGATGTGATGCTCATGATAATCGAACCCCTTTGTGACGCCGAAGATTCCGGCATTTATGCCGGTCCTTTGTGCCGAGGCCTATGGCCATGGCGCGGAAACGACCCCGCGTCTCGGTTTTCGCACAGCAGGCCGGTGGCCGGCTAGGGAGGCGGTGGCAACAGGCCGTAGACATCGAGTTCGGTCTGCGTGCCGACGTAAACCTTGCCATTGGCCACTGTCGGGACGGTGAACTTGACCCCCGGCCCCGCGGTGTCGCGCGAACCCGGGGCCTGGGCACTGTTGTAAATCTCCTCCAGATTGGGCGCCCAATAGGCGTGCAACACCGCCGGCGCGCTGGTCGCATAGCCGCTCACGTCGAGCGCCCAGGCGATCCGGTGGATGCTGCCGTTGCTGGAGATCGCGGGGCTCGTGCCAGGATAACCAAAGCTGGTGGGGCTACGGGCCACCGCCCAGGCCGACATGCGCCCGTCGACGACCTGCCAGGCCTTGAGACGCGCGTCGGCTCCGCCAATGTAGACCAAACCGAAGGCGTAGGCCGGCGCGTCGAAGAGCCGGACGCCGGAGTTGACGACGCCGATCGCCTGCGAGTCGTCGCATGTCGGGCAATACCGCCCCATCGGTGCGCGATTGAGCAGATAGAACCTGCCCGACTTGATTCCGCCCATCAGCTCGAAGGTCGCCGGCCCGAAGGACTGGGCGGGCAACAGGACGGCGCCGGTGACACCGCCGTCGTTGTCCAGCAGGCTCATCTCGAGCTGGCCGGAGGGCGTGAAATAGTCCTTCACGTGCAGCAGCGGACCTAACTTCACGAAGCTGTCGCCGTAGTCGGCCTTGCGGTCGAAAGTGCCGTTGCCGATCCCGACGAACACGTTGCCGTACTGGCTGGCCGAAGGGCCGTTGCCGCTCTGCCAGATGCCGCCGTCGCCGCCGTTGGGCGTGGCGTTGAAAGCCGCCCTTTGCTCCAGCGTGAGGGCGTCGTAGGCCAGCATCCATCCGTGATAGTTCCCCCTGTCGCAGTTCGAGGCGAAGGCGATGTAGACCATGCCGTTTGCGAGCAGCAGTGCGGGACGCTGATTGGCGAGCTTGGCCACGAACGACACATGGCCGTTGCCGTCGTTGCCAAGGCCGGTGCCGTTAACCGTGGCGCCGATCGTGACCGGGCCGCCGAACTTCTCGGCCCCGGTCGCAAGGTCGAGCGCGTGCAGTTCGATGAGATAAGTATCCGTGTTCTGATCCTTCACCTCGGAGACCACGTACAGCGCCTGGTTGTCGAGGCTGATGACCGGCGTCCCGGTGATGCCGATTTCGGGCACCAGGTTGTCGCATTGGACGTCATTCAGCGAGTCGACCGTGGTGATTCCGTCGGCCGGATCGATGAAGCTCTTCTGCCACAGCGGCGTCGGCGTAAGACCATCGGCATCGAAGGCATAGACGCTGTCGTGCTCGGTCGCAACGAAGACCACGTCGTGCGTCGCCAGGCCGGGAATCGCGGGCTTCGATACGTACAGCGGCTCGGCGTAGACGTAACCATCCACCGGATAGGAAAAGAGCTTGCCGAAAGTGCTGGATCTGACGTTGGCGGGCTTTAGGATGGTCTCGTGCGAGTTGAGCCCGCTGCGCCGATTATTGTTGTGGAAAGTGAGCACGTTGACCGGGACCGGCGTCGGCGCCGAGGATGCCGCGGCGACCGCCGCGGTCGCGACCATGCAGCACGATATCAACGCCGCGGTCAGGTGCTGTTTCATCTCCAAAACCGAAAGGCCAGACTTTCCGCGCGGCAAATTTTTTCATAACGATTGCCGAAACGCAAAATTTCCGCACACCAACTCGCGGTGTGCAGAAATTTCAGCCCATCGTGCGCTCTGAGACGCGGTTGGCGACCGCGCCAATTTCACTCGCACAGAGCAAAAGGACCGGCGCGCCGCGTCTTCTATCGCACGGGCGTGCGGCGCCCGCATTATGCGGAACCTCGGTCAGGCCCGCGTCGTTACGGAGTCGACCCTGAGCCGCGCATCGAGCCGATCAGCGAGTTCACAATATTGCCCATCGAACCGGTCGTCGTGGGAGCACCGTATGCCGGATTGGGATAGCCCGCCTGCGGATAACCACCTACGGACGGATTGGGAGCCGCGGATGGCGCTCCGCCGCCGCCCAACAGTGGTCCGATTAGCGAGCTCAGACCGCCCATCGAGCCGCTCGCCGCCGGAGCGCCGTATGGAGAGGCGGCCGCCGCGTTCGGATAGCCCGTTGGCGGGTACCCGGCTGGAGGATACGGCACTGGCGCTCCACCGGGGTAGCCGTACGGCGGCATCGTTGGCGGATAGGACTGCGCGTATGGGGAACCCGGCGCCGCGTTCTCCCGCATCGGCGGTGTGTAGGCCAAAGCCGGCGGCGCATAGTAAGGCGGCTGAGGCGGCATGTAGGCCGGTGCTCGATAGCCGGGGCCTTCGGCGTGCCTCTCTCCGGAAAGCTCGCGCCTTAGATGCTTGATGTCCTTTTTCCAGTGCTTCGCGGCTTCGCGGTCGCCCACCTGGCGCGCCCGGTTGTATTGCGCCTCCGCATAGTTGAGTCGCGCCACCAATTGATTGCGCTGGGCATAATTCGGCTGGCCGGGGTACTGCGGGGGCGGTGGCATCGGGGGACCGTAATACTGCGCTTGATAGGCCGCAGCGTCGTCGGGCTCACCGGCGGCGGCGGTCACCGGCGTTCCTAACAGAATGGGCATCGCCATTGGAATCGGCGCCGCCATCAGAATTAATCCAGCCACACCGGAGGCGATTTTCCGGCGCGAGAAGAGTTTTCGGGCGGAGGAAACGTTCATTGGCAGACCTCCAGGCCTCAACTACGTATTCGGCGAGTCCGGGTTTCTGCTTTCGGTGGGCAATACAGCCGAACGCCGCGGACGAGAATGCCCAACGGGCGCGGGCGCGGATATGCCTGATATCGAAATTTTCCGCCGGGCCAGGAATACGGCGAAGAGAAGAATAGAGGGCGCGGATCGCGGCGGGAGCCAAAAAAATACGCGCCAAAAATGCACGCGCAAGAAGGGCGACGCCATCCTCGGCTGCCGGCATGCATGCCGACCCGCGGGCAGCCTCGTCGATGAGACCGCCGCGCCCGGGTCATGTAAACCGCGCTCGTTAAAGAGGAGAGCGCCAGGGAACGGGCACCAACGCCCGTTAGGATTGGCTCTCAGTCGAACGTCCAAGTCGCGAGCGGAGAAGTTGCTCGCCAGGTTGAACTACGCACAGAAATTCCGAATCGCACCTGCGTCAGGCGCGCGCCTTGCGCAGCTTGGCCCGCCGATCGGATGGCGCGCCCTTACGATTTAGCGAGCGATTCGCGCCTACTGCCGGCTTGGCAACCGCCGGCTTTGCGATCTCCACTGCGGCAACCGGAGCCGACACCTCCGCCGACACTTCTTGGGCGACTGGCTGTGCAGCCGCCAAAGCCGCCTGCTCGGCCCGCACGATTCGTGCACGCTCGATCGCGTCGAGCTTGCGCACCTTCCATTCGCGCAATCCGCGGCGCAGATACTCGGGATTGACGTCCAGCATCTCGCAGACGTTGTCGAAGGAGAACACCCATTTTTTGTCTTCCAGGGTGATCCACTCCTCGGCGTCGCGGAACAGGCGTTGGCCCTTGTTGGTGGACGAGTCGATGCACTTCATAAAGCACTCGACCGCATCCTCGAGAACGCTCAGTACCAGGCGCTTTTCGCCCTCAAGCAGATGCTTGCGGCGCATCGCCTCGAAGTATTGAATCGGCAAAAGCGTGTCGGGTTCAAATAATCCCGGCAGCTTTTCGTCCAGTGTTTCCTTTTCTTGCATCTTCGCTCCTTGCTCCTGCCTCACCAAATCTTGTGCTCCCACCCCACCGGCCTCCTTTGGATGGACGTCAAGTAAGACGTCCTATTCATCTCTATCGTTTCGGTACTGTCTCGTTTCAGCATGCCTCACGCACTTTCAGCACGTCCGTCAACAGTTCCTTAGCATTTTCCCAGTTTCAGCACGCCCTCGTTACGGCGATTATTCGTCCTCGTCATTTTCCTCGTAAATTTCATTCCAAGCCATCTGAATCGCCTCCAACTTGGACTCGCTGGAACCAGCCGGATCGTCGTCGAATTCATCCAAATCCGCCACCCACTGCCGCAAATCGGTAAAACGCACCTGAAGTGGGTTAATACCTGGATGGTTTTCCGTCAGTACCTCGGCGATTTCCTGTGCCTGATCCCACTTCAAACCCATTTGCCCCGTCTCCTCTACCGAAACCCGGCTGGCACCCGGCTGAAAAATGCCCATGTGCCTAACAATTACGGCACCGCTGCCTACGGCAGATCGTCAACTGACTTCTTTTCGAGCGCCTGGCCTATCGCATAATCCATGATTCTCTCGGCAAATGGCGTCGTGAGTTGATTCAGCTCCTCCACCAGAGCTGAAATATAAGCATGATCCGTACCATTTCGAGCCTTTTCCAGCTTTGACGCGCATTCCTCCACCTGTGCCTGCTCATTCGCCTCAATCAGAGACCCGTATTCCTTCAGCTGTTTGGTCAATGCGCCTAGCAGTTGGGCAGCATCGTTGCGCGCCACAATCAGCATCCGCTGCTCCAGATCCTGTTCGCCGAGGTCGATCGATTCTTCAAGCATCCGTTCAATTTCTTCGTCGGTCAGCCCATAACTCGGCTTGATGTCGACCGAGTGCTCCCGCCCGGTCCGCTGATCGCGTGCCGTGACGTTGAGGATTCCGTTGGCGTCGATGAGAAAAGTGACCTCGATCCGCGGCAAACCCGCCGGCTGGGGATCGATCGGCCCCAGCTTGAAGCGCGCCAGCGACCGGCAATCCGCGGTCAACTCGCGCTCGCCCTGGACCACGTGAATATCGACGTGGGTCTGGTTATCGACCGCCGTCGTGAAACCCTCCGTCACGCTGGTCGGGATGGTGGTATTGCGATGGATAAGACGCTCCATCACGCCGCCCACGGTTTCGATCCCAAGCGACAACGCCACCACGTCGAGCAGCAGCATGTCGCCCCGCGCGCCCATCAGAACGCCGGCCTGCACCGCGGCCCCAAGGGCCACCACGTGGTCGGGATCGAGCGAGCACAGCGGCTCGCGTCCAAACAGTTCCGCCACCCGCCGGCGCACCAGCGGCATCCGGGTCGATCCGCCCACCAGCACCACCGCGTCGACCTCGGCGGCCTTAAGCTTTGCGTCGGCAAGCGCCATCCGGCATCGCTCCAGCGTGCGGCCAACCAGTGCCTCGGCCATCCGCTCGAACTCGGCGCGCGTGATAGTCCGGTGCACCTCGCGGTCCGGCAACTTGAGCGAGATCTCGGCTTGGTCATGGTCGCTCAGGCGCTTCTTGGCCGCCTCGGCGGCGAGCCGCGCGCTGTTCCAGACGTGGCGATCGAGCCGCAGTCCGGGCGGAAGATCGGCGAGCAGCACGTCGACCAGCAGGCGGTCGAAGTCGTCGCCGCCCAAATTGGTGTCGCCATTGGTCGACAGCACTTCAAAAACCCCGCCCTTGATGTTGAGGATCGAGATGTCGAAGGTGCCGCCGCCAAGGTCGTAGACCGCGACCCGCCCCTCGACCATCTGATTCAGTCCGTAGGCGAGCGAGGCGGCGGTCGGCTCGTTGACGAGGCGCACGACGTCGAGTCCGGCAAGCCGGCCCGCGTCCTTGGTGGCCTGGCGCTGGCCGTCGTTGAAGTAGGCCGGGACTGTGACGACCACGCGCTCGACCTTCTCGCCGAACGCGGCCTCGGCGCGGGCCTTGAGCGCGCGCAGAATCTCGGCGGAAATCTGCGGCGGGGTGAACGTGCGCTGGCCGATGGCGAAGCGCACCGCCGGTCCGCTGAAGTCGGCGAAGCTGTAGCGATGGCGGTCCTCGGCGGCAACCTCGTCGCCGCCAAGTCCCATGTAGCGCTTGATCGAGCGCACCACGGCGCCCGCCTCACCGCCCTCGAAACCGGCGGCGTGGATCCGGCCGTCGCGTTCGACCGTGAGATGCGGTTCCATCGCGATCGCCTGCTCACCCACGAAGACCTCGCCCTGGGGCGCTATCGCGACCACCGAGGGCAGCAACGGATCGCCGGTTGCGGGGTCGGCGGCGATACGCGGACGTTCGTCTTCCATAACCGCGATCAGGCTGTTGGTGGTTCCGAGATCGATGCCGAATATACGGGACATGGGTAAAGTTTTGCGCCGACGGCCGCGCGCGCGGCCCGGGACGCGGTTGACGCTATTTCCTCAATTGGCCGTGGCGCCGTCGAGCGCGCGGTCGACGTCGCGGGTGAGCGTTCGCAGATAGGCGATTTTGGAAAGCGCGGCTTTCAATTCGTCGACCAGTTCCTGACGCTCCCCCGCTTCACCGTCCCAGCGCGCGAAATTGCGCTCCAGCTCCTCCTGCGTCGCGGCCACCTTCCTCTCGAGCTCCGCGCGCCGCTCCTTGATCGCGGCGCCGAGCGCGCGGGCGCTGCCGTTGCGCGTTTCCCGCAACTCTCCGAGCTGTTCCTGGACCTCGAACACCAGCTCGGCCAGCTCGGGCGGCACCCGCTTGTTGTTCTCGGCGAGCTTCTCGTCCATCAGCTCCAGCCAGTAACGCCCCCGGCCTGCCGGGTCGCGCAAGGTGCGATAGGCGCGGGTCAGGAGCGCCGTGCTTTTGAGGCTCGCCTGCCTCACCGCGAGCGTCGCGGTCGCGAAACGATCGGGATGAATGCGCCGTCCGGCCTCATGATAGATGCGTTCGAGTTCATGCGGATCGAGGATGAGCTTGCGGGGTAGGCCGAGCGCGGCGAAGAGATCGAGCTCAACGCCGAGCGGCGCCCCGCACTCGGGGCAGGTCAAACGCGGCTCGCTCGGCCGCGCACATGAGGGGCATTGGACCATCGCTACGCCTTGGTTCCCGCGTCGTCATACGACGAACGATTCTCCGCATCCGCACGTCCGTTTGGCGTTGGGGTTGACCACCTTGAATCCCGAGGCCATCAGTTCCTCGGAGTAGTCGAGTTCCGAGCCGTTGAGGTAGAGGAAGCTCTTCTTGTCGACGATGAGCTGCGCGCCGTCGCGCTCGAAAATCTTGTCGCGCTCCCTGGGGTCGTCGAGCTCCATCCGGTACTGCAAACCCGAGCATCCCCCGCCGACCACCTTCACCCGCAAGCCCTTGCCCGGCTTCTCGGATGAGAGCTGCTTTATCTTGGAGACCGCGTTTTCGGACAGCGAAATCATTTTTGCCGCTCGCGCCGGGCTCAGCCCCGCGAGGATTTACCCTCGACGTACTCGCCTCGGACCGACTGCTCGGCTTCTCCACTGTCGCCATTGGCTGCGCCCTTGCGACTGCGCCAATCGGTGATCGCCGCCTTTATAGCATCTTCGGCCAGCACCGAGCAGTGAATTTTCACCGGCGGAAGATTCAGCTCCTTCACGATCACGGTGTTCTTAATCGTCATCGCTTCGTCGATATGCTTGCCCTTGACCAGCTCCGTCACATAGCTGGACGACGCGATCGCGCTGCCGCAGCCGAAGGTCTTGAAGCGCGCATCCTCGATCACGCCGCTGTCGCTTATCCGGAGCTGGAGCTTCATCACGTCGCCGCATTCGGGCGCACCGACCACGCCAGTGCCGACGCCGGGATCGTCCTTGGCGAAGCTGCCGACATTGCGCGGATTGTTATAGTGCTCGAGAACTTTGTTCGAATAAGCCATTGAGAGCCCTCCGATCGCTTAGCTCCAGGTTACGCCCGCCAGTTGACGGATTTCAGATCGATTCCCTCGCGCGCCATCTCGTACAGCGGCGACATCTCGCGCAGCCGTTTGACCTCGCGCGACACCCGATCGGTCACGAAATCGACCTCTTCCTCGGTGTTGAAGCGGCCCACGCCGAAGCGGATCGAGCTGTGCGCCAACTCCTCGTTGGTGCCGAGCGCACGAATCACGTACGACGGCTCCAGCGTGGCCGAGGTGCAGGCCGAGCCCGAACTCACCGCCACGTCATTCACGCCCATCAACAGCGACTCGCCCTCGACGTAGGCGAAGCTGACGTTGAGATTGCCCGGCAGGCGCTCGGTCGGATGGCCGTTGAGGTAGACCTCGTCGAGACGCTCGAACAGCCCCGCTTGCAACTTGTCGCGCAGCGAACGCATCCGCGCGCCCTCGCTTTGCATCTCCTGGCCCGCAATTTCGCACGCCGCGCCGAAGCCCACGATGCCCGGCACGTTGAGCGTGCCCGAGCGCATCCCGCGCTCGTGCCCGCCGCCGTCGATAATCGGCGTCAGCCGCACGCGCGGCCCTTTGGCCCGCACGTACAGCGCGCCCACGCCCTTGGGTCCGTAAAGCTTGTGCCCCGACATCGCGAGCAGGTCGATACCGTCGCGTTCGACATCCACCGGAATCTTGCCCACCGCCTGCACCGCGTCGCAGTGGAAGATGATGCCGCGCTCCTTGGCGATGCGCCCGATTTCGCGGACCGGATGAATCGTCCCGACCTCGTTGTTGGCGTACATGATCGAGATCAGCACGGTCTTGTCGGTGATCGCGTTGCGCACCGCGTCGGGGTCTACCATCCCGTACTTGTCCACCGCAAGGTACGTCACGCTCGCCTTGCCCGCGCGCTCCAGCGCCCGGCAACTGTCGAGCACCGCCTTATGCTCGGTGACGCAGGTGATGATGTGGTTGCCCTTGTCCTTGTAGAACTCTACCACCCCCTTGATCGCCTCGTTGTCGGACTCGGTGGCGCCGCTGGTGAAGATGATCTCCTTGGACTTGGCGTTGATGAGCGTGGCGAGCTGATTGCGCGCCTTGTCGACCGCTTCCTCGGCCTCCCAGCCGAAGCTATGGTTGCGGCTGGCGGCATTGCCGAACTTCTGCGTGAAATACGGCAGCATCGCCTCCAGCACCCGCGGATCGACCGGCGTGGTCGCGTGATTGTCCATGTATATCGGCAGCTTGACCATCGATTCCAAACCCTCTCGAGCGCGCACACCCGTCGCGAAAACAGTACCGCCTTACACGGCACCCGATTAGTGGACTTACAAGGTCGAGTATACGGCCTAACCCGTTTAAGTGTCAAACGGAATATAAGCCCAGCGCTCGTGCGAGATGGAGCGTTATAAGCCCGGCACGTCGCAGGCGCCATGGGCGCAGGACGCGCGGGCGTTCATCCCGACCACACAGAGGTGCAGCTTACCGAGAGGTCAGGCGAAGACGCAACCGCAGTCAGCCCCCGAGGCCGCGGCTGAGAATCAGGTTCAGCTTGTCCCGCACCACGATGAGCCTCCGCCCTTCCTGGATCACCGCACCCTCCAGCGCAAACCGTCCCAGACACACGCTGACCTTCGGGCGCGAGCCGCTCACCAGTTCCGCGATGTTGCGATGGCCCATGCTCACGTTGATGATCGTGCCGCGAGTGTCCGGCAAACCAAACTTGTCGGCAAGGTCGAGCAACGCGACCGCGATTCGTTCCTCCAGCGTCTGATTCAAGTAGCGCGATTGACGCACCAGCAACGCCCACCAGCGACCCATCGTGAGCTTCAGTGCGAGGAAGAACTTGTCGTACCGCAGACCCACCGTTTCGACCAGCGCCTGGGCGCTAAGCACGCCGATCTCGCACTCCGTGAATGCTTCGCATTCCAGACTGTGACGCAGGTCGGGCAGCAGCGTGGGAATACACACCACGTCGCCGGGACCGAGCACTTCGAGCAGGACGCGTTCGTGCTTGCGGTTGACGGAGGTTATCCGGGCGACGCCCGACATCATGATGTGGATGGTATCGCCTAACTGCTCCGCGCTGTAGATGATCGCGCGCTTGCGAAACCGGCGAACTCTGAGCTGGCCACTGAGTACGCCAAGCTGCTCGGAGGACAGGCCGCCAAGTTCTTTCAAAACCGACAGGGCGGAACGCAACTTCCTCGTGGCGCTCACGCCGCGATGCTGGGCGAATTCGGAGATGCCCTTCTTGCGCGCGGGTTTGCCGGGACTGGCTCGTTTCATGGACTCCCCCTTTTAAAGACCCTCTTGAATAGTAACGCAGGGAACTCGTCGCTGCCAACGAAAGTCACATTTTCGATCGCATCGCCGGATAAGGAACATCGGAGTAACCAAAGTTACCGATTCGAGAAATTTTCTTACCATTTCGTAGAGCTTTCGCTGCCGTGCTGTGTTACACCTCTGCCGTCTGTGGGTTGGTTATCACTTCAGCGAGCGATCATGACTGTCGAGACCATGCGACTGGTTGGTGAGACAAGACTCTCGGCTGCCTCTTCATCCGGCGTTGCCGTAATACCCACAGATCCCATCCGGGCTCGTTTTTCTGCCGGGAGGCTGGGTTATGCGCGCGACGCGGTCTAAAGCGCCTTCGGACCTCGAGCTGCTGAAGCGGCTGAAGGACCTGTCCTGGCTTTCGGCCGCTCAACTGAAAGAACTGAACGCAGCGATGTTGGTCAGGAACGTCAAACGCGACGGCGTCATCTATCAGGAACTGGGCGCGCGTTCGGCTGAAAAGCACATCCTGCTCTCGGGCACGGCCCAGCTAAACCGTCTCAACGGCGACGGTCCGCGCGTGGTGGCGATGATAATGCCGGGATTGATCTTCAGGCTGCCCCAGATGCCGCCGGAGGTTGGCCATAACTTCGAGTGGGTGGCGCTCAGCGACAGCAGGGTCGGCAGACTGCCGATCGAACGCTACGTCGCGATCACCCTGGGCGTCGACTACGACGCTTACGCGCGCGTCTCCGAACCGACGGAAAGCCATCTCGGCCGCATCCTCGCCCGCTACCCCAGCTTCATCGGATTCGCTCTGTTGCAGCGCGTAGCGGTGGCGTTGATGGAACTGTCGGTCGAGTTCGGCGTGCAGAACCAGCACGGCGTAGTTCTCGGGATTGCACCGACGCACAAACAGATCGCGGATCTGGTGGGCGCCTCGCGGCCCAAGGTCAGCGTGGTTATGAACTATCTGCGGCGGAGCAAGGTACTCGAGCGCGACGGACGCCGGCTTACGATTGCGACGAAGCGGCTGGAGGCGATCATCGCAGGCGCCAGCGACTGAGACTGAAAAAATGCGGGCGCGGGCGTTCGACCGCCGATCAGGCCGCGGCCGTTGCGGTCGCCGTCGGACAACCCCCCTTATTCCCGTCCTTAATCCCGTCCTGCCCTACCCCGCGTCTACTTCGCTCGCGGCTTGAGCTCCAGGCGCCGCTCGTGGGTCCAGTCCTCGAAGCCGAGCTTGTACCACGTCGATGACCCGGGCCAGTTGCGATGCAGCACCAGCAACGTCACCACCGTCACGCCTTGGGAGAGAAACCATTCGTAGGCGGCCTCCAGCATCGGCTTCATCAGTCCTCTGCCGCGCCAGTTCTCCTCCAGGTAGGCATGGTGGACGTAGCCGCGCACTCGCGGCAGATATCCCTGATGGTCGCGCACCAGGCGCACCCACAGGTAGCCGACCAGATGGCCGGCGCCGGCGTCGGCGACCCACAGCGCGTGATGGTCGCGGGCGAGCACCGTTTTGAGCCAGACGGAGGCCTGGCGGATCTCTTCCCAGTCGAACCGCGCCCGCTCGTCGACGGACTCGTGATAGGCGGCTATCGCAGCCACCAGGCGAGCGATTTCCGGGACATCCTCTTCGCGTGCCGGTCGCGTTTCAACTGTCATCGCAGTCCTTTTTTTCCAATGACGATATGATTTATTATAATACTGTGATCGCGGGATATTCTTACAGTTAACTCTGCGCAGCGGTCGAACACCCGAAAATCAAGCCAAAAATCATCCAACCGAAACCTAGATGACACACACAATCGCGAAAAAAAATGCCGCCCCCACCAACCGCTTCCTCGCCGAATGGGTGGCCGAGGTGGTCCGTCTAACCAGGCCCGACCGGGTCGTGTGGTGCGACGGCAGCGAAGAGGAACGTCAGCGCCTGTACCAGCAAGCGGTCGCGGCCGGCGTTCTGATTCCGCTCAACGCGGAGAAACGGCCGGGCTGTTACCTGCATCGGTCCAATCCCAACGACGTCGCGCGCTCCGAGAACCTTACTTTCATCTGCACGGCGGACAAAGATGAGGCGGGCCCCACCAACAACTGGATGGCGCCCGAGGAAGCTTACGGGCGGCTGCGGGGCTGGTTCGATGGTTCCATGCGCGGGCGCACCATGTACGTCGTTCCCTATATCATGGGTCCCGCCGATTCCCCGTTCGCAAAGGTCGGCGTCGAGCTGACCGACAGCATCTATGTCGCGCTCAATATGGGCCTGATGACCCGGATGGGCACCGTGGCCCTCGATATGCTGGGATCCTCCGACGACTTCAACCGCGGACTCCATGGCACGCTCGATTGCGATCCGCAACGCCGCCTCATCTGCCATTTCCCCGCGGACAATGCGGTATGGTCGGCCGGCAGCGGCTACGGCGGCAACGCGCTCCTGAGCAAGAAGTGTTTCGCCCTGCGCATCGCGAGTTGGCTCGGCAGGAGTGAAGGCTGGCTGGCCGAGCACATGCTGATCCTGGGCCTCCAGAACCCCCAGGGCGAAACCTCCTACATCGCCGCCGCATTTCCGAGCGCGTGCGGCAAAACCAATCTTTCGATGCTTACGCCGCCGCCCGCGTTTCAAGGCTGGCGCGTAACCACCGTCGGTGACGACATCGCGTGGATGCGAGTCGGGCCCGATGGCCGCCTGTGGGCGGTCAATCCGGAAGCTGGATATTTCGGGGTCGCGCCGGGAACCAACGCACATTCCAATCCCAACGCGATGAAGATGGTCGAGCACGACACCATCTTCACCAACGTCGCATTGACCCCCGACGGTGACGTCTGGTGGGAGGGAATGGGTGTCGACGCCCCCGCGGGAACCGTGGACTGGCAGGGTCGGCCGTGGCGCAAAGATTCGGGCCAGCCCGCGGCGCATCCCAATAGCCGCTTCACCACCCCGATGCGCAACAATCCGGCACTTTCCCCCAACGCGGATGCTTCGCAGGGCGTGCCAATCTCCGCGATCGTTTTTGGCGGGCGGCGCGCCTCGACGGTTCCGCTGGTGCTCGAATCCTTCGATTGGACCCACGGCGTCTATCTAGGCGCAACCATGGGATCCGAGACCACCGCCGCCGCCACCGGCAAGGTCGGTATCGTACGGCGCGATCCGATGGCGATGCTGCCGTTTTGCGGGTACAACATGGGCGCCTATTTCGGCCATTGGCTGGAGATGCGCAACCGGCTCAAAAATCCGCCCAAGGTCTTCATGGTCAACTGGTTCAGGAAGGATCGCGAGGGCCGGTTTCTATGGCCCGGCTACGGCGAGAATATCCGCGTGCTCAAATGGATGGTGGACCGCGTGCACGGCCGTGCCGAGGCCGAGCGCTCGGCGGTGGGCGGACGACCGGCCAAAGGCTCGCTCGACCTCACGGGCCTCGAGCTTGCGGGCGAGTCCCTGGAAGAGGCGATGGCCGTGAGGCCGCAGGATTGGGCCGCCGAACTCGATTCGCAGGAAGAGTTTTTCAAAAAGATCGGCGAAACCGTACCCGCCGAGATGGAAGTGCAACGCCGGGCCCTGAGAACCGGATTGCAAATCGACTGATTTTCGATTCAGGGCGCCGCGCCAATCGCCTTTGCGTCATCCGCCGCCGAACGGCCCCGGATGCTCGCGGTCGAAACGCACCACCAGCGGCCTGCGCTCGCTCCGTAGCGACTTGAGCGCCGCTTCGCGCGTCTGCTCGAACTCGCGCTCGAACCATCGCGTCAGGCGCGGCAGCATCGCGCCGGCGTCGGGCTCTCCCGGCGGCCCTCCGATCGCGCGGGCGATCGTGCACAGAAAGCCGACCCGCTCCAGCCCGTCGGCGCGCTCGAAGCCGAGCGTGAGGGTTATTTCATCCGCCGTGACGATGGGCGGCGCGGCAAGATTCAACCGGTAAAGGCCGCGCCCGGTGTTTATCTCATGCTGCGTCACGCAATGTCGAGACGTTGCGCTAGGCCGCGCGCGTGACCGCGCCGCGGCCCTTGCCGCCGCCCTTGCCCTCCCAGAACAGCACCACCGGACCCGCGATATAGATCGACGAGTAGGTCCCGGTGATGAAGCCAACCAGCAGGGTGAAAGCCGACGGACGCAGGATCGGACCGCCGAGCGCGAGCAGCGCGATCAGCACCGCGATGGCGGTGCCCGAGGTCAGGATAGTGCGCGAGAGGGTCTCGTTGATCGCCCGGTTCATGATCGCCGCGATCGGGTCGCGCCGGCGCTTGGCCGCGTCCTCGCGGATCCGGTCCGACACGATGATGGTGTCGTGCACCGAGTAGCCGATGACCGTCAGCAGCGCGGCCAGCGTGGTCAGATCGAATTCCAGGCGCGAAATCACCAGCGCGCCGACCACCACCAGCACGTCATGCACCAGCGCGATGACCGCGCCCGCGCCGAAACTCCAGCTCACTCCGCGGAACTGCCAGGCGATGAAGAAGCCCATGAAGACGGTGGCGAAAATCACCGCCTCGAAGCCGTTGCGGCGGAGATCCTGGCCGACCTTCGCGCCCACCGTCTCGACCCGCAGCACCTGCGCGTCGCCCGGCCCGTAGGCCTTATCGAGCTGCGTCTCGAGCCGCTTGCCCAGGCTGCCGACGCTCTTCACCTTCTCGAAACGTACCAGGAACTGATTGCGGGAGGCGGCGCCGAATTCCTGCACCGTCACTTCGCCCAGACTCAGCGGCTCGAGCGCGCGGCGGATACGCCCGCCGTCGGTGGTGGTCTTGAATTGCAGTTGCACCACACTGCCGCCGACAAAGTCGACGCCGTAGTTGAGCCCGACCGTTATCAGCAGAATGATCGCGGCAATGTTGATGAGGCTCGAGAGCGCGACGAAGAAGTAGCGCTTGCCGACAAAATCGAGATCAATGTCGGGGGGAATTATCTGAAGGGACATCGGTCCTGTGTTGCTCCTGCGCCGCCCGGCGCCGCGCTCTCCCGTACCGGCCGCGATGAGGGCAAACCCCCGGGACTTCCTGCCCCGCGCACGGCCTCGGCACGACAATTAGCGGTTTGATCCGGTTAATAAAAGCACAGCCGCGCCCGCCATGCCATCGCGCCCCCGCCACGTCCATCGCCCCGCTCTTCGGAGCGCGCGCGCCCGCCGGCCGCAACTTGCGCGCGGCGGTCAGGCGGCGGCAGTGCGGACCTTGCCGCACTTGCCGCACTGGTTGTTCTGGTTGTTGGGGTCTTCGATCAGACCGTCGTCGAGCGAGTGACAGACCTTGAGACACTTGGCGCAGATGAAGTAGATGCCGTCGATGGTCTTGTTGATGCGCTCGCGGTTGAGGATGCGGCCCTTGAGCTTTTCGATTCGAATGCCCAGCAATTCCTGATATTGGCGCTTGATCTTGCGGCGGCCGGCTTCGTCCTTGGGCAGGTCGGCATCTTCTTCGGCCTCGTCGGGCGAGTCGGCGAAACTGGGATACAGGTCACGCTTGGCGGTCTTGCTCTTGCGAGTCCTGGCCATCGCTGCTCTTCCTCCCGCCCTTAGCGCGTGCGTGCGACGTAGCCGCAGTTTTTATCGCAGACCAGGAAGAAGCCGCGCCGACCGTAGCCGGCGAACATCGTGACCTTGCTCTCCGAGCCGCAACTCGGGCAGAGGTGCTTGTAAGTCACATCGCGGCTCTTCTCGGCAGTCTTCGCTTTTTTCTCAGCCATGACCGATGACGCTCTCTCTCTTTGGATTTTTGGTTATGGTTGTGGTTCCGGAACGGGCACTGCGTAGCGGCTTACGCGCTCGGGCACTCGAGATGGATGGGCAAGGTTTCGGCCGCCGGCTCGTTCATAACGCTTCGACGCTAAGCACTATATCATAACGTGAACGCGCAAAAACCATGCGGCCGACGAGCCCGGCCGCCGGGCGCCCGGTTGCGCGCGCCGCGCCGAGCGTCTAAGCGTTAACCCCTTGGAAGCAAAACTCAAACCCAACGACGCCGTACTCTTCATCGATCGCAAGGGCCGCCGCTATCTCAAGATGCTGCGCCCCGGCAGCCGCATCCTCATCCGCGGCGAGCTTGCCGCCGACGATCTGATCGGCACCGACGAGGGCTCGCGCGTCAAGCTCAGCACCGGCGAGACTTTCCTGATCCTGCGGCCCACTTACGCCGACCTGATCCCGCATCTGCCGCGCCAGGCTCAGGTCATCTATCCCAAGGACACCGGGCCGCTGCTCATCTGGGGCGACGTCTTCCCCGGCGCCACGGTTATCGAGGGCGGCGTCGGCGCCGGCGCGTTCACGATCGCGCTCCTGCGCGCGGTGGGCCCGGCCGGCCGCGTCATCTCGTATGAGCTGCGCGAAGACTTCGCCGCCGCGGCACGGCGCAACGTCGCCGCGTTTTTTGGCGAGGCGCCCAACTGGACACTCAAGCTCGGCGACCTCTACGCCGGTTTCGCGGAGACCGGCGTCGACCGCCTCTTCCTCGATCTCGCCGAGCCGGGCCGCGCACTGGGCGTGGCGGCGCGCGCGCTGCGCGCGGGCGGCGTGCTGGTCTGTTACGTGCCGACCGCGATCCAACTGGGCGACACGGTCGCGGCGCTCGAGCGCGACGGCGGCTTCGGGGAAGTCGAATCGTTCGAGACCCTGCTGCGCAACTGGCACGTCAAGGGATTGAGCGTGCGCCCGGTGCATCGGATGGTCGCGCACTCGGGCTTCATCATCGTGGCGCGACGCCTGGCCTCGTATTCGCAGGCCGGCGCCGAGCCGCTGCCGGCGCCGGGCGAATCGCCCGCGCTCAACCACGACGCCAGTGCCGCTGCCGACGCATCCGATTCGTACGACGACACGAGCGATTCCGACGACGACGAGCAACGCTGAGCGGCGCGGTTGCTCGGCTCAGAGGCGTCGTCGCTGCGCGCGCAGCGTCTCAGTGACCGAATAGCGAGCCGAAGAAATTTCCGACTGCGCCGACGAGTCCGTTGGTCACCGGCGTCGGCGCCGCACCGGGCGCCGTCGCAACGCCCGGCGGGGGCGGCAAAATCGCACTCGAGCCCGCCACCAGAGTCGGCGACGGCGCGCCGCCGCCATGCAACGGACAGATCCGCGTGGGCGCGGTGCCGTTCAGAAACGGGACGGTGGCGACGCGCGGGCATCCGCTGGTGGCGAGGCCGCCGCTTTGCGGATCGATCGTTGCCATCGTGATCCCGGGCGGCACCGCGAACGGCCCCGAGTTGCGCGGCGTGACGTCGACCATGAAATTCACCCAAGCCGGCAGTGCGGCCGTTGCGCCCGGAGCGCCAAGGCTCCGCGGGCGGTCGAACCCCACCCACACGCCGCACACGACGCGCGGCGTGTAACCGATGAAGTAAGCGTCATGGTAGTCCTGGGTGGTGCCGGTCTTACCGGCGGCCGGAAAGTCCAGCCCCATCCTCGCCGCCCCCGCCGCAGTGCCCCACTTGACCACCTGCTCCAACGCGCCGGTGATGAGGTAAGCGACTGGCGGGCTGACCAGCGCAAGTTCATGCGGCCGATGCTCGTAGATGAGATGGCCCTTGGCGTCGTAGACCGCCTCCAGCGCGTAGGGCGGCCGCGACACGCCGCCGGCGGCGAAGACCTGATAGGCGCCGGTTAGCTCGAGCAGCGTGGTCTCGGCGGCGCCGATCGAAATCGGCAGCACGGCCGGGATTTCCTCGTTGATGCCCAGCTCGTGAGCCGTGTCAATGATCGTGGGCGGGCCGAGCAGGCTTCCCAGATATGCGGTCGGCACATTGAGCGATTCGGCCAGCGCCTCGACTACCGTCACCGTGCCCTGGTAGGTGCGCTCGTAGTTGACCGGGGTCCATCCGTTGAACGACATCGGACGATCGGGCAGTAACGACGCCAGCGTGACCGGCTGGCCGATCGGCGAGCGCGACGGATCGAGCGCGCTCAGGTAGACGATCGGCTTGAACGCCGAGCCGGGCTGGCGCTCGGCCTGGGTCACGCGATTGAACTGGCTGGTCGAATAGTCGCGCCCGCCGACCATCGCCAGGATCGCGCCGGTGCGCACGTCCAGTGCGACTAGCGATCCTTCCAGCCGCGCGTCGCGCGCGGCGCGGCGCAGATGCGGATGCAGCTTCTCCAGCCGCCGGAGGTTCGATTCGACGCTCTCGTCCGCCGCCTGCTCCATCTCCGGATCCAGCGTGGTGTAGACCTTGAGCCCGGCCAGATTGCCGTCAAAGCCCGGAATCCGCTGGACCTCGGCGGTCACGTAATCGGTGAAA
>Ga0307374_10005817_pt1 | contig 19733 bp, 18 predicted proteins | sample OX3MG_FD_202532 | JGI IMG/M metagenome (GOLD analysis project Ga0307374, IMG submission 202532) | Soil microbial communities from Risofladan, Vaasa, Finland - OX-3 | ecosystem: Environmental > Terrestrial > Soil > Coastal area > Acid sulfate soil | place: Finland: Risofladan, Vaasa | collected...
AAGATAGACGCCGCGGACCGGCGCCCGCGAAAACCAGACCGCCAGCACGGGAACCGAGATGATCAGCGCGTAGACCACCGGCAAGACGATGTACAGCGCGCAGAGCGCTCCACCGACCAGAAGAAAACCCTTGACGGCCCGGCGCGCCTCGAACTCGGCCGTCGCGTCCGGCCTCTCGAACCTGGACAGCGTTCTTACTGCGGTTGCCATCAGCCCTGGACCCTGATCAAGGTCAGCGAATAGGGGGGTAGCTGCAGTGCGCTCGACAGGTCCTGGAGAGGTGACTGGACGATGTTCGAAGAACCACCAACGACCTGGAACTGCGTGGCCACGCGGCCGGTCAATCCGCCCAGGTCCAGGTGCACCGAGGCCGTCTGGGTCGGGGCCTCGTTGACCAGGATGACGTCGGTCTCGCGGCGGTCGGAATGGCGCGCGGCATAAGCCGTCACGCCGGGTTGGCTGGACGTTACCGGAAGGGAAATGTCACCAAAGGTTGCACCGTGACCATCGAAGTTCCTGTACAGGCGGAACGCTGCTCCGGCCGGGCTGTTCGGCGGGGGGTAGGTCCAGTAGGTTGCGAGGCTCACACCCTCACGCCCGAATGTGCCCAGCACCTCGGCGAGCGCGATGGCTCCGCTTGCGTCCTTCTCGCCGCCCCAGTTGTACTCGCTGATCGCGATTCCGGTGCCTGGGTACTCCTGTGAGATCCACCGCTTCAGTCTCGGGATGAGGTCCACCGGGGTTGCGATCCATGACTCATCGGTGTAATTCGGGTCGAAAAGGGAATGGACGGACCTGATTCGCAAGGCCTGGGTGGCGGGGTCCGCCGCGTTGGAGAAGACGCCCTGGGCCTGAGGGTAGAAATGCACGTCGAGGAGGTCAAGCGAGCGCGCGCCTTTCGCGTGGTCCGCTTTTGCCACCTGACCGAGCCACCAGGGTAGGAAAGCCTGTCCTCCGTGGGCCGCCTGGTCCGCGTGGGTGGCGAAGTTGTCCGTGCCGCGGTCCAGCGCCGAGTAGAAATAGCTCGTCCATCCGGAGACGTCTGGCCCGAGAAGCAGGGCGGTGGGATCCTGCGCCTTGACCGCGGTTGCGTACTGCTCGTAGTTGGCGAGCATGTCTGCGTAGCTCATCTCAGCGGGATGGACGTCGGTATGCGTGTAGGACCACAGGTCCGGCTCGTTGTCGATGGCGAAGTAGCGGACGCCCTTTGGAGCGGCGCCGAAGTTCCGCACGAGCTCGTGGACCCATTCGTCCTGGTACACGGCAGGTGCGCTGGGCGAAGGGGTCAGGGTAAACGGACCCGGCTTCGTCGCAAATGACGGAACGCTCGTGAGCCGCTGGTTGCCTGACGGGTCGTACCCGGCGATCGCGGACGTCCCGGGCGTGAGCGCCGGCGCTCCCTGTGCCGGGACGCCAACCGACTGAATGCTGCTGTTGTCGTTCTTGGCCACCCACCCGATGCTCGGAATAGTCATCAACGGGACGGCCCCGGCGGCGATGGCGTCCGCCACAAACCTGTCGGCGACCGAGCCCTGAGGGTTGCCGTAGTTGGTGTTTCGGAATTCCCAGTCGCGGGCCGCGTTCCATGCATGGCCGTTGGTCCAGTTGAACCGCGTGGACGGGTTGCCGCCCCACCGGTCGACAGTCGCCCCGAGTGCCAGTAGGACGTCTTTGTCAGCGGAAGCCACCCCGTAGATGAACGGGCTGATGGGATGCCCGTCAGCCAGGACGTTCACGGCGACGGTGACGTTGGAGACGTCCCCTATCTGAATCGGCGCGCTCGTCGCGTCCGGAAGCAGCGCGGCTCGGAGCCGAGAGGCGAAGTGCGGATGAAGTGCGAGCAGCTCCGCTGCGCCCACGCCGCCGATCAGTACGGCGCCGAACAGGGTGAAGGCGACAAAGGCCATCAAGCCCCGGCGTGAATGGCGCTTCTGGATCATCCGAGGTATTCCCAGACGGAAGCCACGATCGCGGCCGCGGCGATGACGAGGTATGTCTCCCTGGTCGCTTTGCGGCCGGTCAACCCAAGGAAGAAGATGAAGCCGACGAGAATTGCGAAGGCCATAGGTCTGCCACTCCTAGAGGAGCTTGCGCAGCCACCTGGGCGTCCTGGAGCTGTATCCGTTGAGGACGATCCCGCTGATGCGCTCGCGGCCCAGCAAGAACATGGACTGCTCGATGGCCGCCAGCGGCGTCCTCCCATATCGAGCCACCAGCAGGATCCGCTCGGTCACCTTGGCTGCGAGTGAGCTGTAAGCGATGCTCAAAAGGGGCGGGAGGTCGACAATCACGTTTGGAAATTCGGCCTGCAGGTCTTCGATCACTGTGCTCTGGCTCAGTCGGTAGAAGGTGCGCGCGGCATCCGGGCGGTTCCCTCCGGCCGGGATCAAGAATGAGTTGGCCAGGGGCGGCATGCGGATGATTCGCAAGGGGGTCTGATCACCTTCGAGCCAATCACCAAGACCGGGGCCGTCGGTCAGTCCGAAGAACTCGTCCGACGATGTTTCCAGGTCGCACTCGAGCAAGACGGTCGGCTCACCGGTGTCTGCTGCAATGGCGGTGGCGATGCCAAGGGCGACCGTGGTCTTGCCCTCGCCGTGGAGGGCGCTCGTGATCCCCAGGACCCTGGTCGAGCCAGGGAACGAAACCGAAAGGTAGGCCTGCCGGCAGCGGTCGATGAACCATGGAGGCAGAGACACGGGTCGCGCCTGCTCGCGTGGCCGCGCGGCGAACCCCGGGAGTTGAGGTCGTGGGCGCAGCGTTGCATCGATCACGTTGCTGAGCTTCGTGGGCTCTTTGACCTCTTTAGCCATCTCGGAAGCCCGCCAGCGCAAGGTCAGGGATGATGGCCGCAATCGGCAGCCGCAGGAAGCGCTCGAGGTCCCGGGCCTCACGGACGGTTCGGTCCGACCAGGCCATGAACACGAGCACCACTACAGCCAGTGCAAGGCCGGCGGCGCCCGCGATCAGCATCTGCTTCCTCGGAAGTGAGCTCAGCTTGCCCCCGACCGTTCGCGGCGGGTCGATGACCTTCAGCACAGTGCTGTCGGTCTGATTCACGGCAGCATCCGTGAGCTTGGTGTCATCGAGCTTCTGCTGCAGGTCGGCGACCTGCAGCAGGTCGTTGTCCACGTTGCGAATCAGCAGGTCGAGCTGCGGAACTATCGCAGCATCGGAAGCCTTGACGTTCGGATGCGCGGCGAGATAGTTCGACAGCGCGGTCTGGTCCGCGGTCAGCTTCGTCTGCGCATCCGAAAGCTGGCCTGTGTAGAAATTGATGGCCACGTTCGCCTGCGCGGTCTGCTGGTCATCCAGCCACTGCCGGTAGATCTGCTCGATCGCGAGGAGTACGTTGGTGCAGATCGGCTGCCGCGGACAGGTGTATGTCAGCCCGACCAGGTGGGAGCCGTTGGCGACGATCACGATGTCGGTAGCAGCGGTCGCCATCACCGAGTCCCGCTCGCTCGTATCCCTGAACGTGTTCAGCAAATCCAGCTTGGCGCTGAGGGTGTTGACGAATGACTGCGTGCCGCGCAGCTGGTCGAGGGCATCGACGGTGTTCTGCGCTGGGGTCAGGTACTGGTCCCAACCCTGGACCGACGGCGAGATCTGGATGTAAGCCGGGGTGTCGACCCAGAGATCGCTGGTGGCGGTCTGGTGAGGAAACAGAAAGACGCATGCCAGTGCCAGCTCGGCGGGCAGGACCAAGATCAGGATCAGGAATCTGAGCCGGTGGCCGAACAGGATCTCGACATACTTGGTCATCCGCCTAGCCATCGTATGAAGCAATCTCGAATATCGCATGAGGCTGCCGTCCTGACCGGGCTGGGACAAAGCGGGACACTACCGAAGGGGCGATTCAATGCAGAGTTGCGGAACACGTCTCAGGCGTTGAGCTGGTCGGGGGCCGGCGGATTGGGCCGCCCCCTGGTCGATCCGGGACATCGGGGGTCCTCGCCCGGGACAAGGTTGCCCGCCCGCCCAAGACCGGCTCTGGAACGAGAGAGTCCGACGCCCTATGTTGTGAGTGTGCTGACGATCGACGATGCGTTCGAGCGGCTCGTCGAGCTCCAGGCGTCGGACCTGCTGCTCAGCTGCGGGAGCCCGCCACGGATCCGCAAAGACGGCCGGCTCCAGCTGCTCGACTCCAGCTCGGCGGTGTTGACGCCGCCGGATACCGAGCGCCTGGTACGCGGACTCCTGGATGCCGCCGACTGGAAGCTGCTTCAAAAGCGCCGGCAGGTCGACTTCGCCTTGACCTGGCGCGACAGGGTGCGCATCCGGGCCAATGCTTACTTCCAGCGCGATTCGCTGGCTGCGGCGTTCCGTCTACTTCCCCTCGAGATCCCCGGCTTTGAGCTGCTCGGAATGCCCGAGTCCGTACACAGGCTTCTCGAGCGCCACCACGGTCTGATCCTGGTGACGGGGCCGACCGGCTCAGGCAAATCGACCACGCTCGCCGCGATGGTGGACCTGCTCAACAAGACAAGGCCGTACCACATCATCACCTTCGAAGACCCGATCGAATACATCCACAAGCACCGGCTGGCGATCGTCGACCAGCGTCAGGTCGGGTCTGACACGCCGTCTTTCGCCGAAGGGTTGCGAGCCGCCTTCCGCGAGGACCCGGACGTCGTCCTGATCGGCGAGATGCGCGACCTGGACACGATGTCGGCTGCTTTGACGATTGCGGAGACCGGGCATCTCGTGCTGGCGACGCTGCACACTAACGACGCGCCTCAGGCGATCAATCGCATCATCGACAGCTTCACCGGGGCCATGCAGCAGCAGGCCCGCGTGCAGCTGGCCGCCTGCCTGGCAGGCGTCATCTACCAGCAGCTGATCCCGGCGGTCGGAGGCGGGCGCATCGCCGCCTTCGAGGTCCTGGTCGCCAATGTTGCCGTCCGCTCGATGATCAAGGACGGGAAGACCGAGCAGATCCGCAGCATCCTGCAGACCGGTCTACGTGAGGGCAGTCAGACGCTCGAGCGATCGCTGAACGGGCTGCTCCGCTCAGGCATGATCACCGAGCGCGACGCACAGGCGCATTCGCTCTACCCGGCCGACATCAAGGCCTAAGCAGACTCGGCCGGCAGTTCGACCGGCACCCTTCGGCGGTCGGCAAGGCCGACCAGCGCTGCCCCAAGCACCAGAACAGCGATCAGCCCGATCAGCGCGCCGGGCCACAGACCGAGCCAGGCTATGGCCGCCAGCACGGAACCGCCCGAGACCGCCTCGACGATCGGGGCAGACACCCCGATCGTCGAGCCGCACGTCGCGCACCGGCCCCGGCGCATCAAGTAGCCGGCCACGGGCAGGAGATCGATCATGTTGAGCTGCCGCCCACAAGCTCTGCAGTGCGACCGCGGCCGGACCACGGACTCACCGCGTGGGATGCGATCGGCGGCCAGGTTGATGAAGCTGCCCGTGACCAGGCCCACGAACACCAGGTAACCGATCAGGAAGGGAGCTATCGCCGCCACGTCATCCTCGTTTCCTCATCTCTTGAAAAGAGAAGGGCGCCGTTTGCACGGCGCCCAAACCCTCCCTCTAAGCGACCGGCTCTAATTGGGCGTGCATCCGCTGACAGGTGTACCACCGGAGTTCGAACCGATAGCTGTGATCCGTCCGTACTGATCCCACTCGTAAAAGAACTGGGTCGTGCCGTTGCGCGTGTAGTTCGGCGACGTCGACGTCGGTGCGGCGTTGTAAAGGGGAACCGTTCCAGTCCCCGCTCCGGTCATGTCGTTCGTGTAAACGGACTGCGTCTTCGGCAGAGTGCCGAGGTTGTTGTTCGCCATGTACGAGTCGAGCGCAGCCTGGACCGTCTTGTATTCCTGGTTGCACGACTGAACGCTGGCATGGGTGGTGAGGCCGACCAGGCTGAGCGTGACGATGCCGGCCAGGATGCCGAGAATCGTGACCACGACCAGGAGCTCGATCAGGGTGAATCCCTTCTGCCCCTGGCGTCCACGAAGGTTCTTGTTGAACCAACCGAATATGCCTTGCATCACAACGCTCCTCTTGTAAGCGGACCTTGCATCGCCTTCCCCCGAAATGCTCAATTGCCGGCCGCGGATCTGTTCTGGATGTCACCTTAGGGGCCTTCCCGGCAAATATGAATAGACGGAGTGGCTCAGCGTCTGGGCGCCTGTCCCTACCCCGGCTGGGCGCGGCGACAGGGCCGGCTAGCGAAGTCCCGCTTCTGAGATCAGCAGTGCGGCAAGTCCGAGCAGAACCGGGGTAAGAAATGAAAGGCAGCCCTTGCGAGGAAGGCTTAATCGAGGCTTGGTCTCGCCGATGAGGTTCATCTCGACCATCGGCCGCCTCCTCTCCACCCGCTCGACGGCGCGGCGTTTCACCCGCCTCGCCTCATGATCAGTCCAAGGCAGGTCAGGTACGTCGAGTAACGCACGTCATTGGGCACGCGAGCAGGCGCAGGCAATGGCCGCACAGGATGCTGGAGCAACTCGGCCAGGGTGGCAAGGACCTGTTCCGGGAGGACCTGCTCGCCGGCGACCAGGACCGGCGACGCGGGTCCGAAGCCACCTTCTTGGCTTCGCTGGTAGAACCGAAGCACCGAGCGAAGCGGAGCCGCCAGCAGACGTGTGATGTCCTCTCCCATCGACGATGTCAGCTCGAAGCTGTGCCACACCTGGGGTATGTGTCCGTCGATCAGGACGATCTCGACCGGGTTGGAGGACAGGTCGAGCACGACGCATGACGGCTCGGCCACCGCCCGGGCGATGCACGCCGACTTCAGCTCCACCGTGATCGCCTCGAGGCCGGCGAGCTTGACCGAGTCGACGACGTTCTTGACCAGGTCACGATCCCAGGCGGCCGCATACACCGCTCGCTCCTGCTTTCCCGTGGCCAGGTCGATCCACTTCGTCGACATCCGCTCAGGCTCCAGCGGCAGCTCTCGGCTGACCGCCGTCGCCACGTCTTTGTCAGTGGCGGGGGCAGGCAGGCGAAGGATCCGGAACGAAGCCAGGGAATCGCTCACGGCCACCAGCGCCCGGGTCTCGGTGATCTCGGTTCGCGCCAAAAGCTGTCTGATCGCCTGCGCCACGTCGGCAGGCTGCTTGATCTTGCCTGCCACCGCCGCGCCCGCCGGCAGCCCTCCTGAGCCGCAACGCATCGGGCCGCCCATGCTCCCATCCACTACGCGGATCAAGCTCCCGGAGAGGTCGATCGACAGGCGTGACGTGGCGGCGGGCACGGGTCAGGGGGAATAGTACGACCAGGCCTGGACGTGGGCCGTGCGCGGGCTGCCGGCGGCGCCGATCTCGACGCTCGCCCACAAGCGTGGGTTGTCACCGGAGCACGCCGGCGGCGCGGTGGACAGGCAGGAGGTGATCACGACGTCTCGTGCGTCGAGCTGGACGAGGTAGGCCGTGGTGCCGGACCCGACGTATGCGCACAGGCCGGCCGGGCAACCGCCCACCTGCGGGCCGCTGCTCACCGCTCCACCCGGCGGGCCGAACCGGGTCACCACGGCCATCGTGGTCTGCCCGGCGGTCTGCTGGGCCTCATAGAGGTACCCGTCGTCAGCGCCGAAGAACCATTCACCCAGGCCGTCGGACTGTGGTGTGGTCGAGATGGCCGCGCCTCCCGCAGGCAGCGTCGCCAGGCGGTTGAGCGAAGGATCCAGCAGGTAAAGGGCTCCGTTCCGGCCGCCAACTCCGATCACATCGGCTGAGCTTGGGCAGTGGCACCAGGTCGGCGGGTCGGAGAGGGCCGTCCCCAGGTCGGTGCTTGCCGCCAACGACGGTGAGAAGTCGGACTGAATCTGCACCACAGCCACGTTCCCGTCCGCGAAAGTGATCACCATTCGGGTGCTTCCGTCGAATGCCAGGCCCTGGGCGCTGGGCGCCGGGAGCGACAACTTGGAGACGAACGTCAGGCCGTTCTTGGTGTACGTGTAGTGCACCAAGTAGCTCGCGAAGCTGTCGGCAACGACCACGTAGACGGCGTCGCTGTTGGACTGCTTGCCCGCCAATACCACCGGTCCTGCGACGACGCCGTCGTCGCCGTCTGTCGACGGTGCGGTGGCCTGGCGGACGCACGCGCCGGTCTCGGTCGACGTGAAAGCGAAGAGGTCCCCGACGGAGTCTCCGAAGAAGGCGATGCCCGGGTTGTTCACGCTGGCGGCCGGAGCTGAGATCACATCGGTATTGGAGGGCATGTAGCAGACAAGGCTCGGTTTCGTTCTGGGAACTCCGGATAGCAGAGCCACGCACGGCTGAGTCGAGTCGCAGCCGCCGGCGGCCGCGGTCGGGTGATCCACTGGGACCAGCGTCGAAACGTCTGTCGGATCGCTCGCGTCGACCACGGCCGTCGCGGGCGCCGTGATCGTTCCTCCCAGCGCCATCGTCCAGCCGCTGGTACCTCCGAAGGGGAAGTCGTGAACGGTCCCCGCCGAGTCGCCCACGATGTAGTCGTTCAAGCCCAGCGCCGGAATCACGGCGTGGGTGGCGTCGACGTTGAAGCCCGCCGAGCCGCCGACAATCGAGGTGAGCTGAGGTTCACCCCTGCGGACGGTGGGCCAGCAGCTGACGTACGAAGGTACGGCGATGCGGCCGTTGACGCTGAGATTGGCAAGTCCGGGACACCCCGCGCCGATCGAGGTGCTTCCCAGGCGGCTCATGGCCAGCTCGACGGAGGAGTTGAGGGTTGCCTCGTTGGTCACACGGGTCATGAGGGTGTGGGACAGCAGGAAGTTGCCGCTGAGCTCGGTCATCAGCGCTCCTGAGATGATCGCCAGGAAGGCGGTGATGATCAGGACCCCGCTGAGCACGCTGCCACGCTGTGAGCGCTTCGGGTCGCGCAACAGGGCGCTGACGGCCTTCACGGGTTCAACCTCGGGTAGAACAGGAGCGTCTGAGACTGGCTGTAGCTCCGCACCGTGATCGTGATGCTCACCACCACGGTCGGAGTCGCGCTGCTCGTGTCGACGTACCAGGAGAAGGACGTGACCCCCGTGGCCGCCTCAATCGCGGCCCCGGTACCGACCTGGCGGTCGAGGATGTCCGATCCATCCCACGTGTAAGTGACCTGGCTGGGCGAAGGCGCCGGGTTGATCGAATTGCTCACCCTGGTTCCGACCAGGACGATCGGTTGCGTGGTACACGGAGGCGACGGGGTTCCACAGGCGTCCGTGCTCGGGACACCGCTGCCGGCGAAGTCGTCGTACGCGAAGTACTCGAAGTTGCGGACCTGGCCGCTGGCCTCCACCCGGCTCGAGGCGATGTCGCTCGCACGGACCGAGGTGAGAACGACCGATGTCAGACCGGCCATGAGGATCGCGCCTATCGCGACGGTGATGATCACCTCGATCAGCGTGTAGCCGCCCTGGCCGTGTAGGTACTGGCGCGCGGTGCGACTCACCGATCCGCCTTGTAGATCGAGATTGGCGTGCCGATCCGCAGGCCGTCGGAAAGCGACGTCGTCGTGACGGTCCACACCTGGAGGCTTCCTGAAGACGGACTCGGTTGCTCAACGTCTGCACGGATGCTGTAGCCACCGCCCGTGCAGCTGCCCAGGTAGCCGCTGGCCGGCGCGGGGCTGGAGGGATTGTCTGTGGCGAAGCAATCGGAGTAGTCAAGGGCCGAAGTGCTGAACGCGCTCGCCGCGATCTTGTCCATCTCGTACTGCACGATCGCCTGGGCCGCCGTGTTTCGCTTGGCGAGCGTGGCGTCCAGCAGGCCGGTGCTGAACGTGCCGACGATCAGGACCAGCGCGATGCCCACGATCATGAGGCTGACCAGAAGCTCGATGAGCGTCGTGCCGGCCTGCGCCCGGCGGCGATCCTTGACCCGGGGCATCAGCGAACCGACTGGAGGAGTCCGTACATGGGGAGGATCACCGAGATCGCGACGAACCCGACCGCTCCGCCGACCGCGATCACAAGGCTCGGCTCCATCAGCGAGATCATGTTGCGCACCTTGTAGTCCATCTCCTCGGACAGGAAGTCAGCGATCTGCTCGAGGCTCGAATCGAGCGTCCCGGTCTCTTCGCCGACGCGGATCATCCGGATCATCATCGGAGCGAAAAGTCCGGTAGCCGCAAGGGGCTCCGAGAACCCATCTCCGGTGAGCATCCTTTCCTTGACCGACTCGAGGCCGCGACGGAAGCGGAGGTTGCCGGACGACGCGATTGCCACCTCGAAGGTCTGGCTGATGGGAATGCCCGCCATCAGCATCGTCGCCAGCGTCCGGGTGAACCGCTCGATGATGCTGTACACCACGATCGTCCCTATGACCGGCAGCTTCACGATGGTGTAGTCCCAGATCACCCGGCCGGTCGGGCTGCTCATGAGCACGACCACGAAGACTGTGACGGCAAACAAACCGACCACGATCTCGAACCGCCATGTCTGCGCGAACATCCCGACCGCGAGGAGGATCCGGGTCGGCAGCGGCAGCTGCGCGTGGAACTCGTGGAATATCGATACGAAGTTCGGCAGCACGAACACGATGAGCACGGTGCAGACCGCGAACGCCAGCAGCAGGATCACCGCCGGATAGATCATCGCGCTGCGCAGCTTCTTGATCGCCGTGTCCTGCCGCTGGAGGTACCCGGCGACCTGGATCAGGACTCGATCGAGCGTTCCGCTGTACTCGGCCGCGCGGACCATGTCCACGTAGAGCTCGTTGAACACGATCGGGTGGTGTGCAATCGAGGTGGAGAACGCTTCGCCGGCTTCGAGGTCCTGGCAGATGTCTTCCAAAGCGGCGCGGAACGCGCCCGAGTTCGTGGCGCCGTGAAGCAGCCTGATCGCGTCCGTGATCGGCACTCCCACTTTGATGAAGGTGGCGAGCTGGCGAGAGAAAAGGACCAGGTCGGCAGTCCTGACCCGAAAGAAGGTCGGGAACTGGCGGTAGACCCAGCGCCAGCCGTTGCGCGCGGGGCGAACGGACACCACCCGGAATCCGCGATCAGCGAGATTCAGATGGACCGCGGCCGCCGACTGTCCTGTGGCTACACGCTCTTCGAGCTTGCCGGCCGGCGAATACGCGCGATAAGCGAACTTGCCGATATCAGTCCCTCCCGGGTCAGATGATGTAAACGCTACGGACGACTTCCGAGACCGTCGTCACGCCGGCAGTGATCTTCGCCCAGGCGTCGGCCCGCAGTGGCACCATGCCACCGGCGACCGCCGCTTTCATGATCTCCGCGTGGCTTGCCTTGCCGATGACGAGGCGCTTGAGCTCGTCTGACATGGTCAGCACCTCGAACACTCCCAGGCGGTCGTAGTAGCCGGTTCCACTGCAGCGGCTGCAGCCCTGGCCCCGGTAGAGCTGGTCCGGAATCGGCATTCCGAGGCTGGAACCGAACTCGATGTCCTCCTCCGAGGGCTCGTAGGCGACTCGGCAGCCGTCGCACGTCTTCCTTACGAGCCGCTGAGCGACAATCGCAATCACGGACGAGGCGATCAGGAACCCCTCGATGCCCATGTCGGTGAAGCGCAGCAACGCGCCCACCGCGTCAGTCGCGTGGAGCGACGAAAGGACGAGGTGACCGGTCAGTGCCGACTGGACCGCAATCTCGGCAGTCTCGCGGTCGCGGATCTCTCCGACGAGGATGATGTCAGGGTCCTGGCGGAGGATGGCGCGGAGGCCGTTGGCGAAGCTGATGTCGGCCAGCTTGTTGATCTGGCTCTGGTTGATGTTCTCGAACTGGTACTCGACGGGGTCCTCGATCGTCATGATGTTGCGAACCTGTCGATCCAGCTCATGGATCGAGGCGTAGAGCGTCGTGGTCTTGCCGCTGCCGGTCGGGCCCGAGACGATCATCATCCCGTAAGGCGAATGAAGCATGTGGTGGTACTTCTCGTACGCGCTGGACGAGAATCCGAGCTGGGGAAGGGTGATCAGCGACCGGCCCCTGTCGAGCAGACGCAACACCAGCTTCTCGCCCCAGATCGTCTCGATGGTCGCCACCCTGACATCGAGCTCTCGACCGTCCACGTTGACGCTGATCTGCCCGTCCTGAGCGCGCCTGCGTTCGACGATGTTCATACCGGCCATGATCTTCACGCGTGAAGCCAGAGCGGCCCCGGTGGACGTGGGCAGGTGGGCCATGTCCTGGAGTACGCCGTCGATCCTGAACCTGATCCTCAGGTGGTCTCTCTGCGGCTCTATGTGAAGGTCTGAAGCGCGGTCGCGGAGGCCCTGGGTGATCAAGAGGTTGACTATCTCGACGGCTGGGGAATTGGTCGTGACGTTTCCCAGCTCGAGGGTCATCATCCGGTCGAACTGGATCTGCGGGCGCGACTCCTTCAATGTCTCGGCCGCCTCGTGGAGGCGCGGCCGCATGTTGTGAATGCGAGTCAGCTGAAGAAGGATGTCCGAAGGGCTCGCTATGTTCGGAATTACCGCCATGCCGGTGATCAGCCTGAGGTCGTTCAGCAGCGACAGGTTGTTCGGATCACTCATCGCGACGGTCAGATGACCGTCCTCCCGGCCCAATGCGAGAAGGAGGTTCCGTCGGGCAAATTCCGCTGGAATCAGCCGCCCCACCTCCTCATCCACCTCGAGGTGCTTGAGGTCGGCCACGGGAGTGTCCAGGTGAGCGCCCAACGCGATCGTGAGGTGGTCCTCGTGGATGGCGCCCTGGCTGACCAGGACGGAACCCAGCGGCGCGCGAGTTGTTCGCTGCACGTCAAGGGCTCGTTCGAGCTGCTGCTGATTGATCAGTCCATCCGCGATGAGCAGCTGTCCGAGCCGCTGGTCCTGTGGCTCGAGAGCCGCCCGCGCGTGATTGACCGTTTCGATTGCCACACGACCATGTTGGCCAATCCCGGCGCGATTGGTAATGGTGATTTGCCCAACCTCGTGGGCATGTTGTCCCGGTTTCGGGTCGCTTCGATCCCGCGTCGGGGATGGCTTGTCGACGCCGGACTTCGTGTCCGTCGCCTCGTTTGGGCTTGTCGTGGCGGCGTCTATGTGGCGGTAAGGCCCGCCCGGGCGGCCCACAGCATCGCTTCGGTCCTGCCGTGCAGCTCGAGCTTGCGGTAAATCTTGGCCAGGTGATTGCGCACTGTCTTGTGGCTGATCCCTCGACTCGCCGCGATGTCCGGGATCGATTGTGCCCGGCCGATCATGGCGAGGATCTCGAGCTCGGTTGGCGAAAGCTGACCTCCGAGGCGTCGCGACTCTCGAGGCAGCGGCATGGTGAGCCGCTCGACGAGCTGGTCAATGAGCCCTGAACCGATCGCCCTGTGGCCGGAAAGCACGGCCCGCACGCCGACCAGAAACTCATCCAGGGCCGCACTCTTCGTGAACACGCCGGCGACGTTGGTCGCGAGAGCCGCCGCAAGCTGAGGCTTGTCTCCTTCGTCTCCCAGCAAGATCACAGGAACATCTGGCTTCTCGTCGATGAGCGCGCGCACAAGCTCTACTCCAGCAATCGGCTCGGCGCGCAGCTCGCAGAACACGAGACCGATCGCTTGGGACCTCACCATCTCGAGCCCGGTATCGGACCTCGAACATGCGAGGACGTGAGCGGAAAGAGGCGGAGCCTCCAGAAGACTCCCGAGTGCGGCCAGAAATAGGGGCTGGCGATCGATGATCAGCGTCTCGCCGGAGGATGGCGATCTCGGCCGCAGGGCGATCGAATGTGCCGGCGCCGGAACCACAACCACGATCCGAACTGTATTGGTCGCCCGCCTCGACGGTAATGGGATCGTAGTACTAGAGGCCGAGACACCGCCTAACGGATTCCGGGACTCAGGGCTCGCATAACGTTCGCGCCACGGCCACGCGATGTTGTCTCGGGTCAATCCGGGACATGCTTGGCAAAACCAATGGGTCCTGCGACTCCGGGGGCGCCTTTCGAGCCTCTTTGTCGCCGCGACGGTGAAAACCACCCGTAAGAATCGGAGCCGGCACCGGCGCTGCCTCCCCGCGCGGTAGGTCGTCGGGCCGCTGGATCCTCACCGGACCAGCTTCAAAAGAAGGTGGACGGTACGAACAGAAATGAGTCTCGGGCCCGCAGCGAGCTCCTGATTCCGATGGGCCGGGACATTTGCCTTATTGGCTAACCGACCGGGGCGTGTCACGATCCCAGCGTGGTCGAGCAAACGCGCCGTCCTGACATGCCGCACCTCCCGGGCGTGACCCCTCGAGGTCTTTTCTTTTCAGTGTTCCTGCCGATCGGCGCAGCGGCCAACCTTGTTCTCGGCCTGGTCGTGCTGCGCGGGCTCCAGCCGGACAGCGAGGTCGGTTGGCTCCAGCTGGGCACGGGCGCCCTCTGCTGCATGATCGCCGGCTGGCTCGCCGCCGCGGCCTGGTCAAGGTTCTACTGGAACCGGAGCATGGCCCGACAGGTCGTGGTCTGGCGCCGGATCGCCGACGCGATCTTCGGATGGATGGAGGAGATGCCGCCTTCCGCGGAAGCCCTTTACCGCTTGAAGTCGTCGCTGGACGAGGTGGTACCAACCCCAAATCGGACCTAGGCCTCCGCTGGGCCGATAGGCATTACATTCCCGGCTGACCACAGCCCATAGGTGGAGCGTTGACTCCGGCGTGGACAGCGGCCGAATCACAACCCCATCCAGCGTCGGCGTCGATGTATCGTTGCCGATTGGGAATCGCGAGCGATCGCTCGGGGTGAAAGGGAGGGGGTCCGCCTGATCCGTCTTGGGATTGTCGACGACCATCCAGTCTTTCGACTGGGGCTGATTCGCACGCTGGAACGCGAAGCCGATCTCCTGGTGGTCTGGGAGCTTGGTTCCGTCGAGGATTTGCACGCAACGATCGAAATGTCGCCCGTTGAGGTGGTTCTCATGGACCTTAATCTCGGTCCTACTGAGGACTCTCTGGCTGCCACGACCGCAATCCGAGAAAGGTACGAGTCGGTCAAAGTGATCGTCATCTCGGCGTCGTTGGACTGGGAGGCGGCATCCGCCGCGAGGGTGGCGGGCGCCAGCGCTTTTCTGCCCAAGGATCTTGCAATCCCGGACATGGTCGCAGCAATCAGGGCACTGTCCTCGCCGAACTTCGGCCGCTGGGCTTTCGCGGACATGCTCGAAGACCGGGGCACCACCGGCAGGGTGACGTCGCTACGCCGAGGGCTCAGCCGCCGAGAGCAGGAGGTGCTGACCGAGCTTCGTCGGGGCCGCACGAACAGGGAGATCGCCCTGCGCCTGGGCGTGTCGATAACCACCATCAACAAGCACGTTCAACAGGTCCTGAAGAAGCTCCAGGTCCGGACTCGCGCCCAGGCTGTGGCGAAGGTCGACGCCGAGGCCAATGGCGGGTCGTACTACCTTCACCGCGTCGCCGGTAAGTGAAGGCGGCGTTCTTCACTTAACGAGAATGGTCACTTCTGACCATTGACCAGAGTGCCCTGGGCCATTAGCCTCAGTAGCAGTCGTCGACCCGGGCAAACGGAGGGGTGAGTGCCCTGGGGAAGGCGGTGAGAGTCCCGATGGCTCCACTCCTGAACCTGGACTTTGCGTCGTCTTGCATTCGGAACGGAGAGGGAGGGACTATTGTGGGTGCGCCACCGGTTCGGCGTGGCGGTCGTTCGGCCGGCCGTCAAGCAGCGCTGGAGCAGGACATCCGCCGCCTGATGGCGAGGGAGCTTCACGATCGGGTCGCGCAGACGCTGACCACGATGCTCGTCGATGTCGAGAACTTCAAGTCGCAGCAGGTCGGCTGGGACGACGTGCTGAAAGAGATGGACACGATCCAGGGCTCGACCAGACAGGTCCTGTCAAGCCTGCGCCAGCTCCTGCACGACTTGAGAGGCGAGAACCCCGTCAGTGACAGCTTCGTGGAATCGGTGCGCGCGTTGATCGCCCGTTTCGGCGAGAAATCGCAAATCGTCGGTCTACTGGAGGTGAGTCCGGGGTGGCCGGACGAGCTCACGCCCGCGGCCTCGTTGAACCTCTACCGGATCATCGAGGAAGCCCTCGGCAACGTTCGAATGTACAGCGGAGCTCAGAACGTCAGGATCTCTCTCGAGACGCGTTTGAACGACGAACTGGCCGTCGTGGTCGATGACGATGGGCGGGGCCTGGACACGAGCCAGTCCAGGCCTGTGGGATTGGGCACCGTTGGAATGAGGGAGCGAGCCCTGATCCTCGGCGGCGAGCTACGAATTATCAGCGAAGTCGGAGCCGGCACCAAGGTGCAGGCACAGTTTTCAAAGCAGTTTCTGACACCAGCCACACAGCCGGAGCAGTCTCGAGAACTGGTTCCGCAGGGAGTATGAACACGTGACCTTGACCACCACAGCGGCCCCAACCGTTAACGCATCGAGGACCGCACGGGTCCTGGTCGTGGACGATCAGACCTTGTTCCGCATGGGGCTGACCAGCCTTCTGTCCGAGGACGAGCGCGTAGATGTCGTCGGGCAGGCGATCGATGGTGCCGACGCCCTCAAGCAGGCCATCAAGCTCAAGCCCGACGTTGTCCTCATGGACATCAAGATGCCCAACGTGGATGGAATCGAGGCGACCCGCCAGATCCTCGAGGCCGTCCCAGGAATCAAAGTCCTGATCCTGACCACCTTTGAAACCGACAGCCAGGTCATCCAGGCCTTGAAAGCCGGAGCCAGCGGCTACGTTCTGAAGGATTCCTCGGCAGCGGCCATAGTCAGCAGCATCGTCGCCGTGATGGCGGGCGAGCGTGTGATGGCAAGCGCGGTCGCCAACCGGGTGCTGGAGATGCTCACTGGAACGACCACCCCCAAGGAGTTCTACGACGGCCTCACCAACCGCGAAATCGAGATCCTGAAGCTGCTCGCAAACGGCATGGCGAACAAGCAGATCGCGTACCGGCTGAAGATCAGTGAGAAGACCGTCAGAAACCACGTCAGCAACACCTACGAGAAGCTGGGAATCTATGACAGGGCGCAGGCGGTGCTTTACGCCGTCAGGAAGGGGCTGGTCGAGGTTTAGAGCTTCCGCACCAGGGTTCGCACCGTCTACGCCTTGCGGTGGTGGCGTGAGTCGTAGCTGCGAAATGCCGGCAGGGCGAGCCAGCAAACGACGCAGCCCAGGACCCTCAGGATTCCACCTGAGGTCACAGAGAACCTCACGCTGAACAGCGAGGCGGGGCCCCCGACTCGAAGTTTCCAAGGTTTGGGCCCGATCGAGTAGCTCAGCAGCTCGATGGACGCCAAGCGGCCGCAAAGCGAGTCGTGCTTCCAGTCTTATTCGCCGGCGACACGGGGCGATGCGCTAGGATCTCGCGCTCATGCCCGTTCTACAAAGCGCGAGTTCGTCCCACCGGTGCGAGCTCAACCGGAGGAAATGCGCAAGTTCTGGCGTATTTCACCGTCAGAACAGCGTTGGCCGCACCCGTGGCATCGATTCGTCGCCGTCGTGACGAAGTGGTGCCGGTCCTGAGAAAGGATCCAGCGCAACTACTGATAAAGAACCGATTGGAGGTTCTCGTGCAAGAAAGGGTTCTGCTCGAATCGAATTGGCTGCGGCGCCTCGGGATCTTCACCGTGGTGTTCGCTCTCGCGAGCTCGAGCGCTTTCGGCAGCCCACACCCGGTGCGTGCGGCGACGCTGCCCTCGATAACGGTGGTAGGCAATCACTTCGTCGACGGCAACGGGACGACTATCCGGCTCCTCGGCGTCAACCGATCGGGCAGCGAGTACATGTGCACCGGGGGAGGCGCTCTCGTGTTCGACGGTCCCTCGACTGACGCCTCGATCACGGCCATGGCAAGCTGGCACATAAACGCAGTTCGTCTCGGCCTTAACGAGGACTGCTGGCTCGGCATCAACGGTTTTCCCGCCTCGATGTCCGCGAGCGCCTACCAATCGGCCATCGTCGACTATGTCAACCGCCTCCACCTGCAGGGCCTGTACGCGATCCTGGAGCTGCACTGGAACGCGCCTGGCACGAATCAGTCTCTAGGCCAGCAGGTGATGGTGGACGCCGATCACGGACCGGCGTTCTGGACGTCGGTCGCCAACGCTTTCAAGGGTGACTCAAGGACCCTGTTCGACCTCTACAACGAGCCCCAGGGAATCAGCTGGACGTGCCTTCTCAATGGATGCGTGGCCGGATTCCAGACCGTCGGCATGCAAAGCCTCGTCAACACAGTGCGAGCCACCGGTGCCAACAACCCGATCCTGATCGGCGGCATCGGCTACGCCGGCGACGACAGCCAGTGGTTGACCTACAAGCCCACCGACCCTGACAAGGCCGTTGTCGCCTCGTTCCACACCTACGACTTCGTCGGAAACTGCAGCAGCCTCAGTTGCGCCAGCACACTTCTTGCCATTGCTGCCACGACGCCGGTCGTGACCGGCGAGCTGGGTGAGACCGACTGTGCGCATGGATACATCGACACATACATGCCGTGGGCCGACGCCAACGGCATCAGCTATCTCGGTTGGGCGTGGGATACCAATGGCTGCAACAGCTTCCCTTCGTTGATCAGCAACTACGACGGGACACCCACGAACTTCGGGATCGGTTTCCGCGACCACCTTGCCTCGCTCGCCTCTAGTGCCGCACCGGCGGTGACGTCGGTGACGCCGGGGTCCGGTCCGGTGGCAGGGGGGACGTCGGTGACGATCACGGGCACCAATCTCGGCTCGGCGACCGCCGTCCACTTTGGCTCGGCGGCGGCCACCATACTCGCCGACAGCGCGACCCAGATCACCACCACCAGCCCGGCCGCAGGCGGAACCGGGAGCGTGGACGTGACGGTGACGACGGCGGGGGGGACCAGCGCCGCTACCGCGGCCGACCATTTCACCTACACCTCGCCGGCGGCCTACACGGCGGTGGCGCCGGTCCGCCTCATGGACACCAGGCTGGGCGGCGGCGCGCTGGGCCCCAACGGGTCGCGCAACCTGACCGTGGCCGGGGTGGCCGGGGTGCCGGGGGGGGCGAGCGCGGTGGTGGTCAACGTGACGGTGACCAACCCGAGCGCGCCGAGCTTCCTGACGGTCTTTCCGGCCGGGGCGAGCCGTCCCCTGGCCTCCAACCTCAACTATGTGGCCGGGACCACGATCGCCAACCTGGTCAGCGTGCAGGTCGGCAGCGGAGGCGCGATCACGTTCTACAACGCCGCCGGCTCGACCGACGTGGTGGTCGACCTGGAGGGTTACTACGCGGCGCCCAGCGGAAGCGCGGGCGGTGAGGTGGCACTGGCCCCGGCCCGGATCACCGACACCCGGGCGGGCAGCGGTCTGCCCAACGCCGGCCACACCCTGGGGGCGGGTGGCAGCCTCGACGTGCAGGTGGGCGGGGCCGGCGGCGTGCCTTCGAGCGGAGCCTCGGCGGTCATCCTCAACGTCACGGTGACCAACACCACCGCCGCCAGCTGGCTGGTCGCCTGGCCGGCCGGCACCAGCCGTCCCCTGGCCTCCAACCTGGACTGGACCGCCGGGCTGACCATCCCCAACCGGGTCATCGTCCCGCTGGGCAGCGGGGGCAAGATCAGCGTGTTCAACCCGGCCGGCTCGGCCGACGTGATCATCGACGTGTCGGGCTACTTCACCGACGGCACGGCGAGCGGCAAGTTCTTCAACGCGGAGGCGCCGATTCGCCTGCTCGACACCCGGATCTCGGCCCAGACCCTGGGCCCGAACGGGAGCTTCACCCTGCCGGTGGCAGGACTCGCCGGGGTGCCCGTCGGGGCCACCGCGGTGGTGCTCAACGTGACCGTGACCAACACCACGGCGCCGAGCTGGCTGGTGGTCTACCCCTCGACCGCTTCTCGCCCCCTGGCCTCCGACCTCGACTGGGTGGG
>Ga0307374_10005818_pt1 | contig 19731 bp, 21 predicted proteins | sample OX3MG_FD_202532 | JGI IMG/M metagenome (GOLD analysis project Ga0307374, IMG submission 202532) | Soil microbial communities from Risofladan, Vaasa, Finland - OX-3 | ecosystem: Environmental > Terrestrial > Soil > Coastal area > Acid sulfate soil | place: Finland: Risofladan, Vaasa | collected...
CCCTTCCACCACCATGGCCTCCCACGGGGGCAACAGCGGGTCGAAAGCGACCGTTCCCATGTGCTCGGCCATCCGAAGGACGTCGCGCCAGGACGATCCCTGTGGCAGCAGGGTGCGCCGCACATGGAAATCGAGATCGAACTCGGTGTCCTCCGCGAACTGCGGCCTCCCGACGATGACGGGGCGGGTGACGCCGTGCGAACGAAGGCGAGGAACGATCCCGGTCAACTCATTGAGGCGTTCGCGAAGCCTCAGCCAGTCAGGAGGACTGTCGAGGGTGAGTACCGCAACCACCGTCTGACGGAGGACGGGATCGGCCCCGATCGTCCACAGCAACGTGTCCGATCCACTCATCGTCTCAACGACAGGTTCACGCCCGTTTGACATTGCCGTCTCCTTCCGAACCGTCACACCACGGCGGCCATGCTCGGGGGCTCACCGGGTGAGCTTTCCGAACGCAGCTTCGCCAACTCCTCTTCGACGAACCGCTCATGCTCGGCGAATTCGCGCTTGGCGGTCCTTGGGCTCCAACGCCCTTTCATGGTGAACACCAGCAGCCCAAAGAGAACCTGACCACCGAGGCAGACCTCCCACCACCGTTTCCATTCACTTGGGGAAGCCTTCTGTGCCGGCACGAGCTTCTGCTCGGCCACGAGCAGGTTGGCCAGATCTGTGGAGTGCACGCCGACCTTGCTCGCGATTTCGCTGGCGCTCACCGCCTTCCCGTTCTGGATGGCGACAGCCAGTGGGTTGTAGGCCAGGAGCCCCTGGACCTGAGGATTCGAGAGTCCACCGGCCGCGGTCAGAGCGGCGCCGAGGTTATGCGAGCTGTCGCAGGCCGAAATGACCGTCGCAAGTGTCTTTGGCCCCGACTCTCCGGTGGCCCGCAAGGCGGACAGAACGCTCACCGGAGCACTTTGCACGGCGCACTTCCCCGTCGTCGCGTTCGGCGCGTACGGAACCGCCGCCTGAATGGCCTGCAGCGTGCCGGCCGCCCCCTGATTGTCGACCAGCGTGGTGGAGGTCGTGATGACCCTCGGCAACACGAGGAACGACACTGCCACAACAATGCGGAGAATCCATCCCCAAACAGCGAGGCCCGATGCTGTCAAGGCCGGGTTGTGTGACTCCACCTGCTCGGTGTAGTTGGCCATCCATGGCGCATACGAGCATCCGATGGCCAGCGCGAGCAGAACGACGACCAGCACGTTCGCGTAGTAACCGGAATGCGGATGGTCAACCTGCAGGATGAGGAGGACCGTCATGCCGACGGTTGCCAGCGCCCCTACCAACATGAAGGGCTTTCGCACCCTCAGCTTGTCGGAGAACACGCCGAAGAACACCAGCGACCCCGACAGGACTGCCGCATACCAGACGTTGATGCCATTGGCGTCCGAGGCCGAACGTCCGAAGACGACGACCCAGTACAGCGTGAGGACGCTGACCGAGGCGAAGTAGAACAGAAGGAGGGCCGAGATCGCCACCGAAGAGGTGATCAGGTCGAGGTGCAACATGGAGCGCAGCGGGTGGGCGGTGGCCTTCTCCACGTCAATGCCCTTGGCGCGTGCCTCGACGAGGGCGCGCTCGTTCTCCGACACCATGATCTGGTCCCGGAGTCCCGGCGACAGCTCGCGGAGGAAGATGAACGAGATCACCACCGTTGCCATGCAGGCGAGACCGGAAATGATGAACTGGTCCTGCCAGGCGTGGAGGTGGGTCAACGTGTGCGTGGCCACGAGGCTGGCGGCCAGGCTCCCCATAGTGGGCCCGAGAGCCCAGAACCCCATGGCGGCCCCTCGTCCCATCTGCGGCGAGAAGTCGCGCATGAGCGCCGGGGTCGAGACCAGAATCACACCTTCGACGAATCCGATCACGCTGTAGGCAACCGCGAACATGAATTCCGAATGGATGTGCGGGATGGCAACCAACTGGAGCAGCCCGACGATCAGCGTGCCGTAAATAGTGAGGTTCGCTCTACCGATCTTGTCTGACAGGCCGCCGATGAACGCGGAGAACGCGCCGATCGCATTGGATACGACAAGGAGATAGAGGAAGTAGGCGAACGACATGTGGTAGTAGGGCAGCATGAGCGGCGTGACCGCCCCTTCCACGTAGTACAGGTAGTACAGCATGATGGTGGTGAGAACCACGACGCCGAGGTAGCCGAATCGGGGAAGTGTGTTCGGGTAGGTCTGCAGCTGGCGCCCGGTCATCAGGCGGGACAAGCGGCCCGGTGGAGGGTTCTGGGGTCGTAGGGCGGTCACGGTCATGGTCTCTACCCCCTCTGTGGTCCGATGCCCGGTTGTCTGCAGCGGAACAAGTGCATGTCCCTTCACTGTACGAAAGGGCCCACCGGGACGGTAAGAGGCCATAGTCACATTCCAAGGGGGATTCGGGACGATTGGCCCTACCCCCTCCTGCCCCACCAGACCGATCATCGTATGAAGAGACGATCCCGCGAGACAGAACCGACCACGGAGCGACCGAGATCAGGAGGTGCCGCTGTGAGCGACCTGGCCGATAGGCAACTGCGTTTCCACGGGTCGATCTGGCTCCAGGAAATGGGCACCCACCTCGCCGAGTGGTTCTCCTGCGTGCCCGGGTATCGGCACTCGAAGGATGGAGACGGGTGGATCGCTCTGTCCGGTGAGGACTATGCGGGCTTCAACGTCGGCTGCGTACTGGACCGCCCGGACGCCTCGGCAGTTTTCGACCGTTACAGCGACATGATCGGCCCTCTCCCGGCTGCCATCGTCGTGGAGCGTCTCACCCCGTCCGTCCTGTCCCAGGCGGACCAGGTTGGCGCCCGTCACATCGGGCAAATCCCCTTCATGGCGCGGGAAGCAGGAGGTTCGCGGCAGCCGGAAAGCGTTGCCGTCGACGTCCAGCCTGCCGCCAATCTCGGTGATGTGACCCCGGCGGCCGTCCTGTTCGCCGATTCGTTCTCCGCCAACCTTCAGGCGTGCATCAACATGTTCGAGCCCATGCTCAACAACCCCTCGACGACCCTCTGGCTCGGGGAGATTGAGGGTGAGGTGATCAGCACGGCTGTCGCGCTGCACTCGGGGACGACCGTGGGGATCTACTGCCTCGCCACCACTAGGCCGCTGCGCCGCCAAGGCCATGCAGGCGCGCTCGTGCGGGGGATCATGGCCAGTCAGCTCTCCACGGGTGCGCGGTCCTTCTACCTGCACACGACGTCGCTCGAGCGGAACTTCTCCGAGGAGATCGGATTCAAGCCCGTCGCGTGGCATGACGTGTTCCTTCTCAACGACACGACGGACCGGTCTTCTCGCCTCGTGCTGTAGCAATTCCCGGCCCGGTTCTCCGCCGAAGTTGGGACGAAATGCCCTAGTCGTGGCTCCATCCGGCTCCCACCATGGACGTATGTTGGAGCTTCACGTGGACGGGGCGACCCAGACGTTGGGAGACCTGAGCATTGGTGCGCCGACCATCGTTTCGGAGTCCGACAGCTTGGCGACCGTGGCCCAAGCGCTCCTTGACCGCCGGACGTCGTGCGCCGTGCTGGACGAGCCACCCCTCCGCATCGTGACCGAGAGGGACCTCGCCGCGGCATGGGCCGCGGGGCACAACGCCGACGACATGGTGTCCGTCATCGCCCAGGCCCACCCGTGTTGGGCCCTGGTCTCCACCAGCCTGGCCGAGGCGGCCGCATTCATGATCCAGCAAGGGATCCGGCACCTCGTTGTATTCGACATTGCCGGTCGCCCAACCGGAATTGTTTCGATGACCCATCTGTTCGCCGTTCTCGCCAACAGTCAGGAGCCGATGGCCTTGTACGGGAGCTTTACCGCCTACATGAATCAGGGCGCACTGGGTTGACGCTCGACCTCTCCCGATGGCGATTCGCCATCACCACCGTCTTTCACTTGACCTTCGTTCCTTTGACGTTCGGCCTCGCGCTTCTGCTCGCCATCATGCAGACCACACCGCCGGGATCCGGGGAGGGCCGACTAGCGTCCGGGCGGCGGGCCCGAACACGGGGATCCCCTACATCACGCACCGCGCCGAAGAGGTCGGGGCGTTCGAGCACGTGGTGACCGTCCGGGAGGGGAAGGTCCTCAGCTGCCGCTAGCGAGGGTCACCGCAGCGCAGCGGGACCCAGCACGGCGACTGGGCACCCTGCGTGGTGCACACAATGGTGCGCGAGAGGGGTCCCGATCCGGTGGTGTACGACCCGGCGTCCCGGGTCGGTGACGACCAGGAGGTTGGCGTCGGCGCTGGCCTGGAGCAGATCCGCCATCGCCTGAGCGCTCCGGAGACCGCGGCCAACCGGCACCTCCTCGACGTCCGCTTCCACCAGTGCCGCTTCGTCGCGGGCCCATCGGAGCGCCTTCTGCGACGCCTCGGAACCGTCAACCTCCACCACGATCCGCGCCTTCCAGGCCGGAGCGCCATAGACAGGTGGCGTGCGCACCACAACGACGGGGCACCGGGCGGAGCGCATGCAGCGCTCGCTCACTGAACCGAGAACGAGTTCTCCCAACGCGCCCCTCCCGCCCATTCCCACGACGAGGAGGTCAGCGACCTCGCTCGCCGTGGCGAGCATGTCGGCTGGGAGTCCCTCCAGCACGTCACCCCGGACGGTGACGGCCGGTTCCAACGACGTGGCCAGAGTGACCGCACTTTCGACGATTTTGGACGACTGCTGCACGGCGTCGCGGACGATGAAGCCGGGGACATCGTCGTGACCGGTTGCCGCGACACCGACGATGCGGAGGACGGCGCCACGCGCCTTTGCCTCCCTAACGGCCCAACCGACGGCGTATTCGGACTGCTCGGTACCGTCGACACCGACCACGACGGTCCGCTCGGTACTGAAGATCTTGGTGGCGTTGTGGGGCGCGGTCATGGTGTTCGTCCCAGTTCGTGGGTCGTCGACTCAGTTCTGATCCTCGTAGCGTGCCTTCATGATGTCGGACCGGGTCAGGGTGATCTCGTCAATGCAGTAGGGATCCAGGGCCGGCTTCGGTGAGCGCGCCTTGGTGGTCTGATGCTTTGCCGTCTCTGGTTGGTGGTGCATGGCGATCGCCTCTCGTCCTCGGGGCTCACTCGGCCCTCACCCCTATTTGACGACGTCGGGCGACCACCTTGTAGGGCCGAATGTCACCCCTGTCCGTGACGAAAGTCCCGGAACTCCAGGAGGTGGAGAACCCGACCGATCGGGACCTCCGCAGACCCCTCCGCGGTCGTGATGAGGTGGCTCGTCGGCCATGGGTCCATGGCGGTGGCCATGGCGGCGGCCACCTTCGGCGTCGCTTCGGAAAGGTCGGTGCCTTCGGCCAGCCGGCGACGGACCCGCTCCATTTCGGTGTCGGCCGGGGCGTGGCACCGCAGCTCCACAAGGTCGCTCTGGGTCCGATCGGCGACCGCGGCCGCCCCGGCACGCCGCGAGGCCTGCACGAAGGACGCGTCCAGGAGCACCGACTGGCCGAGGCCCAGCAGCCCTTCGGCGCGTCGCAGGAGTTCGCCGTACGTGCGCGCTGTTGCCTCCTGGCCGTATCGCTCGACGCCATCGGGGGTGATCTCGCGGCGCACCTCATCCGACCGGATGACAGGCCAGGACGTCTCGTGCGAGACCCCCGCGGCAACGGTGGACTTCCCCGAACCCGGGAGTCCGCCGACCACGACGAGCTTCACCTGGGCCTGCCGGAGATGCTGCAGGGCCAGGTCATGAAGGAGGCGGGCCTCGGCGGCTGCGTCGGAGGCCCCCTGCTCGGCCCGCAGGCATGCCACTTTGGCGCGTACGTACGCCCGTGACGCGCAGGAGAAGTGCACGAGGGTGTCTGGGAAGCGGTCGTGCGCCGCCTCCTCGTAGGCGACCACGAATTGGCCGGCCGCCTCCCGAAAGCCCAGCCGTTCCAGATCCATGGCCAGGAACGCGACATCGGCGCAGACGTCGGCGTAGCGAAGGTGATCGGAGAACTCGAGGCAGTCCAGGATCCGCACTCCGTCGGGAAGGCAGAAGATGTCCCCTGCCTGCAGATCCCCGTGACCGTCGCACACGTGCCCGGCGGCAATGCGAGCTTTCAGGAGCGGGGCGCGCCCCGAGACCCAGCGAGCGGCCAGGGCGCGGATGGCCGCGTCGATCTCGGCATCAAGGACGGTCCCGACGAACCTCGACGTCTCCTGCAGATTCTGCTCCCAGCCGGCCCCGACTGCTTCCGCCGTCGCCTCTGCCGAAATGGTGGCCGACCGCGCGGCACGCCTGTGGAAGGTTGCCATCGTCCGAGCGATCTGGTGCACCGGCTCGCCCAGGTCATCGCCGCGAAGAGCCATGGTTGCCAGCCGCCGGTCTTCGGGCATACGCCGCATGACCACCATGTGGTCGAGCGGGACTCCCTGCAGCGACAGGTCAGCCACGCCGAGGTACACGTCGGGCGCCAACCGCTGGTTGAGGGCAACCTCGCGCTCGCAGTCCTGCCGGCGGGCTTCCCTCTGGCGGAAGTCGACAAAGCCGAACTGTACGGGCTTGCGGAGCTTGAACACCCGGTCTCCGACGAAGAACAGGATCGAAATGTGGGTTTCCACCACTCCCGCCGGGACCCGGCAAATGGTCCCCGGCGCGGTCGACGCGAGGGTGGGGGCGATGTCGGGCCCCCCAGCCGACTGACGGTCGGTGCGTGTCTCCATGTCGCGGCCACCCTTCTGGAAGGTCGAGGCCCGCTGCCATTGTGGGGTTTGAACAGGAGCAGCCCATAGGGGCGAAGGGCCCATCATCACCGACTGGAGGCACGCAAATAGGGACTTCTGGCCCTAGGGCCCTGAACGGCTCCGATGAAGAATGTCGATACACCAGATCCGAGGCGCGTGACGGGAGGCTCAGACGATGCGGTTCCACTTAGGGTTCCTGCGACGCAGGCACATGCGGCGGACGCCGTCATACCTCCTCCCCCCCGTGCCCGGAGAGGTGGTCTTCCATCCTTCCCTTCGGCGAGCTGGGGACGTTCTCGCCGAAGCACGGCAGATCGCGAGCTGAACGGGGACCGAGTTCCTCCGTTCATGGCTCGTCTGTAGCAAGACGATGTCCATGTATGCCCAGCTGCTCGCGGCAGCCCTCGCAGAACGCCCGCCGGGGACCGAAGGCGGCGTCGGCGTCACGTGGCCGGAGGTTCTCCGCCTGCGGGCCGAACTCTTCGCCGACTTGGCCGACCGAGCGGCGGGCGGTTGGGATCCGGTGGCCGTGGCCACGCAGATCTCCTATGACGCAGCGCTCATTGAGTTCGCCAGACGGGCAGGGATCACCTTCGAGCCGAGTGACTTCGACCTGCCCTATAAGGGCCGGTCGAAGGTGGAGACAGCCCTGCGTGACCAGGGACGAACGTTCGAGGTGTTGGAGGAACCGGAAGGCGGATCGGCGACGTGAACGGCGATCAGGTCCCCGACGCGTCGGCCTTGTCGGCCTGGGTGGAACGCTCGTCCAGCCGGGCGGCGAACGTCGCCGCCTGGGTCCGACGCTCCATCCCGAGCTTGGCCAGCAGGTTCGACACGTAATTCTTGACGGTCTTCTCGGCCAGGAACAGCGACTCGGCGATCTGGCGGTTGGTCTGGCCCTCCGCGATCAGGTCGAGGATCCGACGCTCCTGCGCAGTGAGCGAGGCCAATTTGGAGTCTTGCGCGGGGCCGTGACGGAGGCGATCGAGGACGCGCTCGGTCAGCGCGGGGTCCAGCAAGGACTCCCCTGACGCGGCGCGGCGCACCGACTCGACGAGATCGGAGCTCCCGACTTGCTTGAGCACGTACCCGGCCGCGCCGGCCATGATGGCGGCGAACAGCGCCTCGTCGTCGGCATAGGACGTCAGCATGACGCAGGCGATCTCGGGCGAATGCGAGCGGATCTCCCGACAGACCTCAATACCGCTGCCATCGGGGAGCCGGACGTCGAGAATCGCCACATGAGGATGGGTCGCTGGAATTCGGGCCAGCGCTTCGGCGATGGTCGATGCCTCGCCCACCACCTCGAGGCCGTCGGCAGCCTCAATCAGGGTTCGCAACCCCGCCCGCACGACCTCGTGGTCATCGAGGAGGAATACGCCCAACGTCATAACCGAATCTCCTGACTGCTTCCCTGGATGATGTCTTCGGCCCCGTGGCCATGCGCGGCCCAACTGGGTGGACCAGGGTTCTGAATGAAGAGTCTACCTTCCGGGTTTCCCCTGGAAGCAGGCACGGTAGCCTTGTCCGGTGCCGTTCCGGTCGATTGAAGATCCCGCCAGGCTGCGGCGAGTCCTTGAGGCCGTCCTGTTGATTGAAGCGGATCTCGACCTTCCCACCCTCCTTCGCCACGTGATTGAGGAGGCCCGCTCCATGACCGGCGCGCGCTATTGCGCCCTCGGAGTGCTCAACGACAGCCGGAGCGGTCTCGCGGAGTTCCTGACCTCAGGCCTCGAACCCCATCAAGAGGAGCGGATCGGGGAGCGTCCGACGGGCCTCGGTGTCCTCGGGCTACTCATCTCCAATCCGCAGACCCTGCGGCTCTCGCGGTTGGACTCCCACCCGGAGAGCTTCGGCTTCCCGCCCAACCATCCCGCCATGACCTCGTTCCTGGGCGTGCCGATCAAAGCTCGTGGTGAGGTCTACGGCAACCTCTACCTCACGGACAAGCAGGGCTGGACGGAGTTCACCCGCGATGATGAAGCACTCGTCGAAGCGCTCGCCATCGCGGCGGGTATCGCGATTGAGAACACGCGGCTGCACGACCGCGCGCAGACCGCCGTGGTCCTGGAGGACCGGGACCGCCTCGCCCGTGATCTCCATGACACGGTCATACAGCGCCTGTTCGCCGTCGGGCTCTCTCTCCAGAGCATGGCCTCGACGGCCGAAGCGGCAGGCATGGGCGAACGTCTCGTGGCAGCCGTCAACGACATAGACGAGACGATTCACCGGATCCGCACGACGATTTACGAACTCGGCGCGTCCGAAACCAAGCAGGGCGTCCGTTCGCAAATGCTGTCGCTGGTGCGGGAACTGGAGTCGGTGACGGGATTCCAGGCCCAGGTCTCCTTCTACGGACCGGTTGACACTGCCATTTCCGATGCCATTGCCGACCATCTCCTTGCTATCGCCAGAGAGGCGCTCACCAACGTCGGCAAGCATGCCAACGCAACCTCGGCCAGCCTCTCCCTTTCCTTCGAGGACGGGATATGCCGCATGCAGATCAACGATGACGGCAAGGGATTGCGGGACGAAGACAGGCACTCTGACGGCAGAGGGTTGCTCAACATGCGTCGCCGCGCCGAGAAGCTGCAGGGAGAGATGCTCATTGAGACTCCTCCCGGTGGGGGGACCAAACTCAGCTGGGCCATTCCCGCCAACTTCTGAGCGCGCGCCTCAGCGTCGACCCATGCCGTCCGCGGCGCTTCGCAACTCGCGGCGGAAATCCGGATGGGCGATGTCGACCAGCGCGTGGGCCCGCTCACGGACGGTCAGGCCCGCCAGCTCCACCGCGCCGTACTCCGTCACGACGACACTGGTGTGGTGGCGGGGGGTCGACACGATGGAGCCGGCGGGGAGAATCGGGGCGATCCGGGACACCGTTGCCCCGCCGACGAGCGCCGTCGAGCGAAGGCAGATCAGCGAATGTGCGTCTGTGTGCAGTTCAGCGCCGGCCACGAAGTCCTCGTGACCCCCGACGCCGGACACCTGCCGGCCGTCAATGCTGTCGGCCACGACCTGGCCATACAAGTCGACCGAGAGGGCGCCGTTGATAGAGACGAGCTTCTTGTTCTGCCCGATGACGGACGGATCGTTCACGACGTCGACATCAATGAAGACGACCTGGTCGTTGCCGTCGAGCCAGCCGTAGAGCTCCCGTGAACCCAAGGCGAAGGTGGTGACGGAGACGCCGTCAAACAGTCCCTTGCTGCTGTTCGTGACCTTCCCAGACTGGTGCAGCCGCATGAGGCCCGTGGTGAACATTTCCGAATGGATGCCGAAGTCGCCCAGCGGGCCGCTGGCCAATTCGGACGCGACAATGTTGGGGACGGTCCCGATTCCGGTCTGCAACGTTGATCCGTTGGTGACGTAGCTCAGCGCGGCACGAGCAATACCCGTATCCACATCGTCCGGAGCTGTTTCCTCAAGGGCGAACGGCACACTGTCGGCCTCCACCAGCACGTCAATCAGATCAAGTGGGATGGTGTTGTCGAACGCGGGGCGCAGGCTGCTCGTGCGCGGCAGGTTCGGGTTGACCTCGACAATCAAGAGTCGTTCGGGATCTTGGCCGGCCTTGAGCAGCTCAGGTCGGGTTGCCCCCTGGTGCAACGAGAGGTTGACGGACCCGTGTTCGTCAGGAGGCGAACCCTGCACGGTCATGATGCGGGGCGCGTAGCGACTCAGGATCGGGCCGAACTGGCGGAATCCCCCAGGAACGTGCTCGACGTGATGGCCCTGCGCCAGCAGCAGGCGCTCGGCGGGGCCAAAGAAGCCGCACCGGTAGGAGACGCCTTGGTGCGTACAGACGTTGTAGTAGTTCAGCATCAGGGCGCCGCCGAGCACCAAATCGACCCAATCGTCACGTTCCCCCAGCGCGGTCATGAACGCGTCGGGAATGGCGGGGCCAAGCCCGAAACCGATGGTGTCTGTCGGTCGCACCATGGCGGCCGCCTCTGAAGGACTCGCTACGACATGCATCGGTTCATGGTCCTGGGTTAGGGGAACGGCGGATGGCTCAGTGGCGCACAGTGGCCTTTGAAGCATCGACGAGGCCGCGCAGGCTGGTGCGGACTCCTTCGCAGAATAGCTCCACGTCCGGGCAGGTGACCGGGTCACTCAGGATGCCCAGGTTCAGCTGTCCCTCATAGGAGAGCGCCGCGACGCCAAGGCTCAGGTTACCTGCCAGCGGGACGATCGGGAACGCTTCGACCATTTTGGCACCGAGCGCGTACAACGGGATCGATGGTCCGGGGACGTTGGTCACGATCAAGTTGAAGAACGGCTGATGCTGAATGACGCCGGCGAGCACGGCCAGTACGCCCTGCGGGAGCGGCTCGAGCAGCCCCAGCATGGTCGAGGCCGCGAGCTCCTGATGCATCTGCTTTTCGTGGCGCACTTCGGCCGACACCACGTGCAGGATGTCGAGGGGATCCTTGAAGCCGACGGGGAGCCGTACGAAGAGTGCAGAAACCTTGTTGCCGAGACCACGGCCATTGGGGTCGGTCAGCCCCACCGGTACGAGGACCTGCAGCTCGCTCTTCTCGTCCAGTTCACCGCGGCCTTCCAGGAGGGCGTGGAGCCCACCCGCGACGAGCGTGAGGAGGACGTCGTTCACGGTCGCGCCGAACGCGTGGGCGACCTCATGCATGTCGGCGAACGGCAGCCGAACGAACTCAACCGATCGTGCCGCGCTGATCTGATGCCGGTTGAGGGAGGACCTCGGAGCGATGATCCTCGGATTGGCAATGGTGCTCACAGCACGGCCCAAGGCGAACAGCTCCTTCGCTCGACGCACGGGGTGGGTGACGGACCCGACACCCCAGGAGGCAACCCTCAGGGGGATCCCACCGAGCCGCACCAGGTCGTCCACCGCGGCCCTCCAGACGGTCAGCCTCGGATAGGGCTCCCATCGCGGCGTGTCGCCACTCGCAACAGGTTCGGGTGTGAGGTCGAGCAGGACGGTCGCTAACTCGGCGGCCGCCAACCCGTCGGCCATGGAGTGGTGGAGCTTCTCCAGGACTGCGATGCGCCCATCGGCCAGGCCGTCAACAAAGACCAACTCCCACAGGGGTCTGACCCGATCAAGCGGCTCGGAGAGTAGCTCGGCACACAACTCCCGGAGCTCTGCCTCGGTGCCGGGAGACGGCACCGAGCAGATCCGCACGTGCTCGGCAATGTCGAACTCGAGATGATCGAGCCATACCGGCGGCGCCTCTCCCAGCAACCCGTTGAACGCCTTCTGGCGAAGCTTCGGGACGAGGTCCAGACGGCTCCCAATCAGCTGGCGGACATCGTCGAGACGGAACTTGCCCCGCCTGTCCCGAAGGGGAGCGCCTTCGAAGAGACCGATCGACGCCATGTGCATGGGCGTGTACTCCGTCTCAACGTGGAGGAACGCGGCGTCCAGCGGCGAGAGAGCATGATCGTGGGTCATGGTGGCCGTCCTCAAGGTGTGGGTGTCGTGCATTCACTGTGGGCCCCGGATCACCGCAGCGGTAGGGTCAAAGGTCCACCCGGATCCGTCAGCGCACTCCGTGGGAGATCCGCCGGCCGCTGATCTCGTCCAGAGCGATCCGGACGTAGCAGTCACGCGCCTCTCCCGCCCACGGAGTCAGGGCCAGGTGGCTGAGCTGCCCGATTTCTGTTGGCTCGGTGACATGGGTGGCCAGACCCGTCACCAGGACACTCCAGCCCTCGTGGTACAGCGCTTCCTTCTGGTCGACCTCGAAGGCCACGACCACGTTGTTCGTCGCCTCCGCCAGCTCGCCGCCGGTCCGGGTCCGAAAGAGGACGGTGTCGCGGTGAACTATGAAATTGACCGGGTAGATGACTGCCCGCCCATGGACGGTGGCACCGATCCGGCCGAACCCTCGCGCCGTCTGGAGGAGTCGGACGCACTCCCGGCGGTCGATGGCGACCAGGTGATCACCTGGTACAGGAGACACGGCCCGCCCCGGCAAGGTGCTGTCGGTCACGCGATCGCCTGCCGACTGGCTTCGGCGGTGCCGACTCCGTGAGCGTGATGCACCCGCGAAGTCTCCACGAGCTCGGCCAGGCGCGGCTCGAACCACGCGTAGGTGTCTCGCATGGCCCGCAAGCGGCTGTCCGCCTCGTCACCGGCCAGGTCGAGGGCCCGCTCAGCCACCTCGCGGAGCTGGGACACAATCCGAAAGCGTGACTCAAGTGCTCGTTCCCATCCGGCAGCGCCAAGGCGGTAGTAACTGTGACGGTCGCCGGGGCGGGCCACCCGTTCAATGATGCCCGCGCCGAGCAATGTGCGCGTGGCAGCACTGACGCTCCCGGCCGAGAGCAGCAACTCCGAGCAGACGGCCGGAGCGGATTGCTCCGGCGGGTTGCACACCACGAGCCACCCCAGCACCCGCGCCGTCGCCCGCGGGGTGCTGGGGTCCAGGACAAGGCCGCCGACCTCCTCAATGAAGTGCTCGCGCCAGCCCTCCATGCCGGGGCGGGCCCCTGCCACGGGTGTCATCACTCCCCCGCCAGGTCCCGGTGGGCGAAGGCCACGGTCCCGATCGCGGCTGCGGCCACCCCGACGGCGAGCATCACGCCGCCCGAAACCCAGTCGGGAGCGACGGCCGGGGCCGCGGCCATCTGATGGAAGAGAGACGTATTGAGGAGCCAGTGATTGGAATTGACGATCCCAGCCAAGAGCTCCACAAGGAACGACCAGGCCAGCACGGCATAGACGGCGCTGGAGGCCAGCCGTGGCGCAACGCCCCAAACCAGGGTGCCGATCCCGAGGAGACAGATGGCAGGCGGCACGGTGTTGAGGCCACCCTCCAGAAGCGTGACGAAGCTCACGGTGACGTGCTGGCTGAGGATGCCGAGCCACGTGGCGATCCCCGCGAGGGCTCCGCCGACGGCCACTGCCGCGGTCGCCGCGGCGAAGCGGCTGGACATCCAGCGGGCCAGCGACACGGGTCGCACCAAGAAGTGCTCAATGCGGCCCGCGGCCTCCTCACGGCGGGCTGCGGTGACCTGTCCCGCCGCCACCAGCACCACGAGGAGGGCGATGATCAGGTAGGACACCGCGAGATACGCCTTGATCTCCCCTCCACGTCCGCCGAGACGGATCAACGCGGCCTCGGCGCTCGGCGATGCCTCAATCGACTTGGCCGCCTGTTTGGCCACGGCGCCGAGCAGCAGCGCAAACGCCGCGATCCCGGCCCACCACCCGAGGATCGTGGGCCGGATCAGGCGGATGGTGAGCCCGAGGTTCCCTGACAACAATCTCGTGTGGGGCGCTGCGCTCGGTCGATCGGGAATGGTGCTCGACCCCAGATCGCGCGTCCCGGCCAACCAGATCGCCAGTGCCCCGACCAGCACCGTCAACGCGAAAATCGGGACGAGCACCATTGGCTGCGGGTTCGTCAGCGGCTGGAGCTGTTCGACCCACCCGAGGGGACTCACCCAGCGCAACCAGGTCAGAGAGCTCGCCGTGTCGGCCAGCATGCGCAGGGCGAAGAACAGCCCCAAGGTTGTTCCCGCGTAGGCGGCGGCCTGTCGGCGGTTCGCACCGATCTGGCTGCAGAGCGCCCCCACGGCGAGAAACAGGACCGCGCTCGCCGTCACGCTGAGGGCGAAGAAGCCTGCCGCAGAAGTGCTGAACTGCACCTTTGAGAAGCGGCCGACCACCACGGTGATCACCGCGGTCACGACGAAGAGCGCGGTGGCGGCCACGCCCAATCCGGCGAGACCCTGCGCGGCAGCCTTGCGTCGCGTTGTCCGACCGGCCAGGAAGAGTTCCCACCGTCCGGCGTCCTCTTCTCCCCGCAGCAGCTTGGTCGCGATGAGCAGGGCCCAGACGGCGCCCATGATGCTGAGCGCTCCGAGGCTCTTCCATGCGGTGTAGCCCGCCACCGTCTGGAGTTCGTGGGCCGTCCCCATCACGGCGTTCAATCCGCCCGAGGAGAACGACTTGGCAAGCAGGTTGCGGGCCGCCTGTGTCTTGTACGTCGAGTCGTAGGCGAGCGCTTGCGCGGCTATGTAGGCACCAAAGACATAGCCCCACAGCACCCCAGAGCGAAGGCTCTTGCGAACGGTCTGTTGGAAGACGACGCGCGCGGCGCCCCCATTGGTGCGAGAGCTCAGCGTTGTGATTGCAGTCGCGGGGCCCGGACGATGCCCACGCGTCGGCGGGTGTGTCGTGGCCAAATCAACCGACATGGGCGGGCTCCGCGACCTCCTGCGACGTGCCAGCAGACCCGTAGTGGGCCAGGAAGAGCTCTTCGAGCGAGGGCTCACGGCTCAAGAGCTCGTGCACACCCGCGACGGCGAGGACCTTGAGCAGCGGCTCGACGGGACCGTTGACCTGGCAACGGACGACACGACCGTCGACCTGTATGGCGCTGACGCCGGGCACCCGGCTCAAATCGGGCACGCTGTCGTCAAAGGTGGCTTCGACCGTGAGAGAGGAGAGGTGGCGCATTTCTGAGAGCGTCCCCACATCGACCAGGACACCGTTGCGGAGGATGGCGACCCGGTCGCAGAGCGCCTCGACCTCGGAGAGGATGTGCGAAGACAGGAACACCGTCTGACTGCGCTCCTTGGCCTCATGCACACTGTGGCGGAATGCCTGTTCCATCAGGGGATCCAAGCCGCTGGTGGGTTCGTCCAGGACGAGCAGGTCGGCCCGTGACATGAGTCCGGCAATGAGGATCAGCTTCTGGCGGTTGCCCTTCGAATACGCCCGGACCTTCTTGGTTGCGTCCAGGTCGAAGCGGGCGATCAGCTCATCCCGGTAGGCGGCGTCGACCCCACCCTGTACCCGACCGAGCAGGTGAAGCGTCTCGGCACCGGTCAGCGACGGCCACAAGCTCGCTTCCCCGGGGACGTAGGCGAGGCGCCCGTGGGCCTCGACCATTTGGCGCTGGCTGTCGAGTCCGAATATGGCAGAGCTCCCGGAAGTCGGATGGATCAGTCCGAGCAGCAGCCTGATCGTCGTCGTCTTTCCTGCTCCGTTGGGGCCGAGGTAGCCGAGCACCTCTCCCTCCGGGACCTCAATGGTGAGATCCCGGAGGGCGTCGACGTTGCCGTAGCGCTTGGTCAGGACTTCGGTACGAATAGCGGGAACTGCCATTGTCTGCCTCCTGATCTTTCAGTATTCAATGAAAGGCGGTATGGCCATAGGGGCGAAAGTCCCCGTTCCCGGTGGCACCGCGGCGTCGCGGCCCGCTCGGCCGACGTCATGACTTTGGTCCCTATACCGTTCGTGGGCACGTCATCACAATCGGTGAAGGACGGCGCGCAATCCCATGCCGTCGAGTGGCTGTCCTGTCGGAAGGAGAGAGACCCGCCCTTCACCACCTCGAAACCGAGGTTGGTGCCACGATCGGCGACTGACCGCCTACCGTGGTCCCTGAAGGGCGTCAGACGAGCGGTGCGCCCACCTTGAGGAGAAGGGAGCCCTGATGGCTGAGGACGGCGCGACGGACAACAGGATCGTCGTGGGCATTGACGGTTCCAGTTCGTCACTCGCTGCACTGGGCTGGGCGGCCGAGCAGGCGGATCGGACAGGAGCGAAGCTGGAAGTCATCACCACCTGGATTTGGCCAACCACCTATGGCTGGGCCATCCCGTACCCGACGGGTTTCGATCCAGCGGAGTCTGCGCAGAAGGTCCTGGACGAATCCATTGCCGGTCTCGGGGACTCGCATCCTGGACTTGAGATCGTGACCCGTGTCCTTGAAGGTCATCCGGCACCCGCTCTCATTGAGGTCTCCAAGGGCGCTCAACTGCTGGTCGTCGGGAGCCGTGGCCACGGCGAATTCGCGGGCATGCTGCTCGGCTCCGTGAGTGAGCACTGCGCGGCGCACGCCCATTGCCCCGTCTTGATCTATCGCGAGAAGGGGTAGCGCGTGAGCAGATCGGAGCTCGAACCGCCTCTGAGCTCCCACCGCATCGTCGTCGGCATTGACGGATCGGATTGCAGTGCCCGGGCACTGGACTGGGCGGTACACGAGGCCGTTCGCAGAGGTGCCGTCCTCGACGTGGTCAGCGCGTGGATGTTCCCGATGGCGATCGGCTACTCCTTCACCTCGACGGTCGAGTCCGTGCGGCAGTCGGCGCAGAAGCTGGTCGATGCCTCAATCACCCACGTCACCGACGTCGCGCCGGATGTCGTCGTGCGCGGGGAGATCTGCGAGAAGGCTCCTACGCTGGCGCTCATTGAGGCAAGTGTCGGCGCCGATCTCCTCGTCGTGGGCTCCAGAGGCATGGGCGGCTTCCTGGGACTGCTCCTGGGCTCGGTGAGCCAGAGCTGCGTGCGCCACGCATCATGCCCGGTTGTCGTGATCCGCTAAGGAGCCGGGATCAACCATCACGCTTGACCTCGTGACAAAGTGCCGGTCGGGAGGAGCGGGAAGGGAGAATCCTTCGGGCAGCCCCTCGGCGACATCGAGGATCAAGTTCGAGTGCTTCCACCGCTCCCATTGGCGATGGTCGATGTAGAAGGGGCACCCGGCAATCCGGCCGAGCAGCACATCGCTGTCGCCGACGATCAGTTCTCCATCCTGGAAGCACATGGGCAAGCTTCCGTCGCAGCAACCGCCTGATTGGAAGAACATGACAGGGCCCATCTGTTCGACCAGCAGACGGACAGCATCAAGGGCTGCCGGGGTCACTGCAATGGCCCCGGCCATGCTTCCCGGCTCTGCGTTGCCGTCGGCCGGCACTTCCTTAGAAGAATCCGAGAGGCTTGGTGCTGTAACTCACCAGGAGATTCTTCGTTTGGGAGTAGTGCTCGAGCATCATGGCGTGGTTCTCGCGCCCCACACCGGAGATCTTGTAGCCACCGAAGGCTGCTCCAGCGGGGTACAGGTGGTAGCAGTTGGTCCACACCCGGCCCGCCCGAATGGCCCGGCCCATCCGGTAGGCCAAGTTGCCATTCCGGGTCCAGACGCCGGCTCCGAGACCGTAAAGGGTGTCGTTCGCGATCTCCAGGGCGTCCGCTTCGTCCGTGAATGTCGTCACGGCGAGGACCGGACCGAAGATCTCCTCCTGGAACACCCGCATCTTGTTGTGGCCTTTGAGGACGGTTGGCTGGAAGTAGTACCCCCCGTCAAGGTCATCGCCGGGGTGGGCTCGCTCTCCCCCGATGAGGCACTCAGCTCCCTCCTGACGCCCAAGGTCAACGTACGACATGATCTTGTCGATCTGTTGCACCGACACTTGAGGTCCGATCATGGTGGACGGGTCCAGCGGGTTGCCCTGGCGGATTTTGGCGATCCGCTGCAGGCAACGCTCCATGAACGGTTCATAAATCGACTCGGCAATGAGCGCTCGCGACGGGCACGTGCACACCTCACCCTTGTTGAAGGCGTACAGCACAAGACCTTCGATGGCCTTGTCCAGAAACTCGTCATCCCGATCCATCACGTCGGCGAAGAAGATGTTCGGAGACTTTCCACCCAGCTCGACGGTTGAGGGGATCAGGTTCTGCGCTGCGTATTGCATGATCAGGCGGCCGGTCGTTGTCTCGCCCGTGAAGCCAATCTTGGCGATGCGCGGGCTCGACGCCAGCGCCTTGCCGATTTCCCCACCGGGGCCAGTGACGATATTGAGCACGCCAGGAGGCACGAGTCCTCCAATCACCTCGGCCAGTTTGAGAATCGACCACGGGGTTGGCGAAGCCGGCTTCACGACCGTGCAGTTGCCAGCAGCCAGTGCGGGCGCGATCTTCCAGGCCGCCATCAAGAGGGGGAAATTGAACGGGATGATCTGACCGACAACGCCAAGAGGTTCGTGGAAGTGGTAGGCGACCGTGTCCTTGTCGACTTCGGTCGAGCGACCCTCCAGAGAACGGGTGGCGCCGGCGAAGTAACGGAAGTGGTCAACGGCCAGCGGGATATCTGCGGCGAGGGTCTCGCGCACGGGCTTGCCGTTCTCCCAGCTCTCGGCCACGGCCAGCATTTCGAGGTTGGCCTCAATGGCATCAGCAATTCGGTTGAGCACGGCGGCCCGCTCCGCCAGTGAGGTGTCCCCCCAGGCAGCTTTCGCGGCATGCGCGGCGTCCAAGGCGAGTTCCACATCCTCGGCGGTGGATCGGGCGACCTCGCAGAACGGCTTGCCGTTCACCGGGCTGACGTTCGTCATGTACTGGCCTTTGACCGGAGCGACCCACCTCCCGCCGATGTAGTTGTCGTACCGCGCCTTGACCGCAACCACACTTCCCGCTTGACCGGGCGCGATGTAGGGAGTCGATGGCAACGAGCCTGCTTCCTCCTCCTGGAGTGGAGCCGTCACCGGGTCAGTCGTCAGTACCATTGCAGCCTCCAAGGTCAGGAATTGAGTTCCGGAGTCCACCCTAAGAGTGGTCAAAGAACCCGAGTAGAGCCGAAAGTCCATAGGCAACGCGCTCCCGCCGAATACCCTTGTGGCAGAGCACGGAGGGAGTGTGACGAGATGCCTGACAACTCTGAGGGCATCCTCGAATGCCAGCGTGTCCTTCTCGACCCCGTCATCACAGAAGTCCCCGGGTCGGCTCCGAATGGCCAGCTCTTCCTGGCGGTGCATTCGCCCGGGGGTCGAACCCCGACCAACCGCATGGCACGTCCAGTGGCACCCATTACTGAGCCGCGCCCGATCGACTCGGCCATCACACCTTGCGGCCGGTCGACCGGTCTGTGATGCACGCCTGGGTGGTCGAGCGGCCAGGTCCGATGGGATCCAAACCGCTCCAGTACGTCGAACGAGAGGTCCCCGAGCCAGGACCCGGGCAGGTGCGCGTCAAAGTCCACGTGTGCGGCGTCTGCCGGACCGATCTGCACGTCGCCGAGGGGGATCTGTCGCCCACCCACCCTCAGACAGTGCCCGGACATGAAGTCGTCGGCGAAGTCGACCTGCTCGGTACAGGCTGCACACGCTTGAAGATCGGCGAGCGTGTCGGTGTGCCCTGGCTGGCGAGCACCTGCGGGCTCTGCCGCTTCTGCGTGACGGGTAGGGAGAACCTCTGCACCAGCCCCTTGTTCCTGGGCTGGGATGTCGACGGAGGCTATGCCGACTACGTGGTGTCCAACGAGGAGTACGCGTACCGTC